>Ga0115566_10005044_pt1 | contig 10431 bp, 9 predicted proteins | sample COGITO_mtgs_1204_3_FD_87173 | JGI IMG/M metagenome (GOLD analysis project Ga0115566, IMG submission 87173) | Pelagic marine microbial communities from North Sea - COGITO_mtgs_120405 | ecosystem: Environmental > Aquatic > Marine > Epipelagic | place: Germany:Helgoland, sampling site Kabeltonne...
ATAAATCCTTTTTTCATTGGGTCTTTTGGATCAATGATAAAAGTATGCATTCCTGTAATGTGCGCAGTTCCTTCAACTTGAGGAATTACAGCGGTAAATGGACCGTAATCTTCTTCAGCAATAACAGAACCTTTAAATACAGAACCTGTGATGCTTTCAATTGTCATTGTTTCACCAAAATCAATTTCTCTTTTTGCTTTATGAATGGCCATTCTGCCGGAAACTCCAGATCCTGTTGGAGAACGATCTACTTCTCCTTCTGCAAAAACGCATACATTTTTACTATCATTCCCAGAATTTTGTTTGGTGTTGTCAATAAAAATAGTTCCATATAAAAAACTCAAATCATTTTCAAAAGGATGTAAGATTTTTTTATCAGCTTTTACAACTGCATTTTTAATTTTCATTCCGTTAGTAATTATTGCACGATAAGAATCCCTACTCAAATCAAAATTAAAATTATTTTTAGCCATATCTACATAGGCATAGAATGCTCCCCCATACGCTAAATCATAAGATATAGTTCCTACTCCTTTAATATCTACAGTTCTGTCTAAACCAACAACAAAACTTGGTACACAATGAAAACGAACTCCCATAACTTGTCCGTTTTTTACATTTGCGAAAGAAGTAATTCTTCCACATGGAGCATCAATTTTTAGTTCATTTTCTCCTTCTTTTACCTCAATCCAGTTCATTTCAACTGCTAAAGTAGAAATAGCAATGATTGCATGTCCACACATGGTAGAATATCCTTCATTGTGTAAAAAAATAATTCCAAAATCTGCATCATTATCATTTGGAGGTACTAAAATGCAACCATACATATCTGCATGACCACGAGGTTCAAAAAGTAATGCTGTTCTTAAATAATCAAAATTTTCTTTGCAGTATCTTCTGTACTCTAAAACAGAATTTCCTTTTACTTCTGGAAATCCATCAACAATAACACGCAATGGTTCGCCACCCGTATGCATGTCAATCGTTTTAATTTGTAACCAATCTTTGTTGGGAGTAAATGTTGATTTAGAAAGTATATTTTGATAGGTTTTACTCATGTGTAAACTTGTTGTAAAAATAATTCGCAGCTGCTAAATCTTCTATTGCATGTCCAACTGATTTAAAAAGTGTAATTTCTGAATCTGAAATGCGTCCATCTTTTTGATGATTACACAATTGAAATAAATCTGCTTTGATGTCTTCTTCTTTCAGTGTGCCATTTTGCAACGGAATTACAATATCGCCACTTTCTTTTAATCCGCCTTGAAAAGTATCAATAAAAACAGTCGCTTTCATAATTGCTTCATCATCTGCTTCTCGCATGTCTTTTTTATAAGCACCAACTAAATCGATGTGTTGTCCTGGTTTTAAATGTTTACCGAAAATTAAAGGCTCTTTTGATAGTGTTGCACAAGAAATAATGTCTACTTCAGAAATTTTTTCTTCGATTCTTTGTATCGCAGTCACTGAAAATTTCTCATGTTTTAATGCATTACAAATGGCTTTTGCTTTTTCTAAATTCCGACCCCAGACATACACTTTTGTAATAGGTCTAACTGCAGCGTGAGCTTTGATTAAATTTTTTGATAAAGCTCCTGTGCCTATCATTAATAAAGAGGTAGCATTTTTTTTGGATAAAAAAGAGGATGCTAATGCAGAAGTAGCTGCCGTTCTTTTTGCTGTTAAACTTTTTGCTTCTAAAATTGCTTTGATAGATCCTTTTATGGCATCAAAATAAATATAGGTTCCTTGAATTGAAGGTAAATTATATTGGCCATTTTCTGGACTTATCGTAACAATTTTTACACCAGCTGTTTTACTTGGATTCCATGCAGGCATTAATAATAAAGTTGAATCTGCATTTACAACAGGATTGGGGAAATCATGATGATGACGCATGGGTACTATTACAGCATTATCAGAAAAATGTATTTTAATTTCAGAAATCAACTCCATAAAATTGGTGTTATTCTCAATGAATTCATTACTAATTTGCTCGATTTTATCCATAAGTTAAAAATAAGTAAATCTGTAGATATTATAGCATACTAACTTGCTTTATCGTAACATACGCGAATACTTGGTTAATATTGTATTATGTGATTGTTTGTAGCTCAATAGACAACGCTATATAAAAGGTTTTCTTTGTAGCTTTGTAAGTAGTAAAACAAACTTATGATTGTACAAGGAAATATTGTTGACATACAAAAAAGAAAAATTTTTAAAGGTGAAATTGCACTTGAAAATGGAAAAATAGCTTCAATTAGGGAAGTCAATCACGCAGTAGAAAATTATATACTCCCTGGTTTTGTAGATGCGCATATTCATATTGAAAGTTCGATGCTGGTTCCGTCTGAATTTGCAAAGATTGCCGTTGTCCACGGAACTGTTGCAACAGTTTCAGATCCGCATGAAATCGCCAATGTTATGGGTGTAAAAGGAGTTGAATTTATGATTGAAAACGGAAAGAAAGTTCCGTTAAAATTTAATTTTGGAGCCCCTTCTTGTGTGCCTGCTACTTCTTTTGAAAGTGCTGGAGCTATCATAAATTCTGATGATATAAAATTGATGTTGGAAAATCCAGACATCAACTATTTAGCAGAAATGATGAATTACCCAGGTGTGTTGTTTGATGATGAGGAAGTGCTTAAAAAGATTCAGCATGCAAAAAACAATAACAAACCCATTGATGGCCATGCTCCAGGTTTACGAGGTGATGATATCACCAAATACATTGCAGCAGGAATTTCTACAGATCATGAGTGTTTTAACTTTGAAGAAGCCTTAGAAAAGCTACAAAAAGGAATGAAAGTGATTATTCGTGAAGGAAGTGCAGCCAAAAATTTTGAAGCCTTGATAGATTTGTTACCAGAATATTATGAAAACATGTTATTTTGTTCAGATGATAAACATCCAGATGATTTATTGTTGGGGCATATCAATCAACTATGTGAACGTGCTGTAGCGAAAGGAATCGATGTTTTTAAAGTGTTGCAAGTGGCGTGTGTAAATCCTGTAAAACATTATAAATTAGATGTTGGTTTGTTGCAAAAAGATGATGCTGCAGATTTTATTGTCGTCGAAAATCTAGAAAAATTTAAGGTTTTAGAAACCTATATTAATGGAGAATTGGTTGCTAAAAATGGAGAGAGTTTTGTGCAATCTGTAGATTTTGAAGTGTTGAATAATTTTAATACTGATTTTAAAAAGATTTCTGATTTTGAATTTAAATCAGCTGCAAAAAAAATACGAGTTATTGAAGTGTTGGATGGCGAATTGGTGACCAATGAAATTATAAGAGATTCATTCATTGAAAATGGAAATATCGTTTCTGATGTATCCAATGATATTTTAAAAATGACAGTTGTCAATCGATATAGAAATGAAACTCCTTCAATTGCATTTATCAAAAATTTCGGAATTAAAGAAGGTGCTATTGCAAGTTCTGTTGGGCACGATTCTCATAACATTATTGCAGTTGGAGTTTATGATGAAATGATTTGTAAAGCAGTAAATGCAATTATCAAAAATAAAGGGGGAGTTTGTGCTGTGAATGAATCCGAAGAAAAAATTGTTCCATTGCCAGTTGCTGGAATTATGTCTGATAAGACTGCATTAGAAATTGGCAAAGCATACGCCGAATTAGATAAAATGGCTAAAGAAATGGGGAGCAAGTTGCGTGCGCCTTATATGAGTTTGTCATTTATGGCGTTGTTGGTAATTCCGTCTTTAAAATTAAGTGATAAAGGACTTTTTAATGGTGATTCTTTTCAGTTTACATCGTTAGAAATTAATTAGCGTTTTTCAATTAATAATGTACTTTTGTACAACTAAAATTACAACATGAGTTTATTACAGGAATTACAAGATAGAAGCGGGAGCCAATGTGAATTATGTGCTTCAACAACAAATTTATCCATTTATGAAGTCAAACCTACGTTGACTGGTGGAGGTGGAGTAGATGGAAGTTTACTAGCTTGTGAAACGTGTATTGATCAAATTGACAATCCAGAAAACACAGATGCAAATCACTGGCGTTGTTTAAATGATTCTATGTGGAGCGAACACAGAGCTGTAAAAGTAGTTGCTTGGAGACTATTATCTCGTTTAAGAAAAGAAGGTTGGCCACAAGATTTACTTGATATGATGTATTTAGAAGATGATGATTTGCGTTTTGCAAAAGAAACTGGAGATCATTTAGATGAAAGCGAAAAAATTATTCACAGAGATGCAAACGGAGCCATTTTAGAGGCAGGAGATTCTGTTGTTTTAATAAAAGACTTAAAAGTAAAAGGTTCTAGCATGGTTGCCAAACAAGGTACAGCTGTTCGTAGAATTTCTTTGGATAGAGAAAACGCTAAATATATTGAAGGTAAAGTAGGCCCGACTCAAATAGTAATTATTACGGATTACGTGAAAAAAATTTCTGAGAAAGAGTAGTTGTTGTCATTGCGAAGGAAGAATGACTGAAGCAATCTCATATTAATAAAAAGATTACTTCGTTTCACTCGTAATGACGTTACAACATTTTTTGCTGTTTCTTATAAAAAGCATCGGCTTGCAATTGCATTAATTCTCTTGCTTTTTTTCTTTTATAGTTATAGAGTTCTTCTTCGTCAGAAATGTCATCGTATACTTTCTTATTGATGATGTCTGTATGTAACATTTCATTGCGTTGGTCTACTTTTTGAGCAACCCAATTTTTAATAGCAGATTCTTCATCTTCTAGTTTATAATCAAATTCTCCTTTCGGAGCAATTAATTTTGCAAAAATTGGAGAAGTTTCTATCGCCAAAAACAACAAGAAAATAAAAAATGAAGGAATAAAAGGTAGTTTTCCTAAAGCATTAATTCGAGCCATTAAACCATCAAAATTTGTGATGATGGGCTGCGTTTTAACTTCTTGATTTTTTTGAGAAGTTACCAAGCTTGCTAAATGTGCTTCTTTGCTTAAAATTTTAGTATTGTTAGCAATCTTTAATTGTTTTAATTCTGCTAATGCAGCATCATGTTTTTGTCTTTTTTCAGCATACACAGGACCTTTTCCAACTAACTAAGTTCCTTTTCTGCCTTCAGCTTCTGAAATGTAAGTTTCATATAAGGCGTCTGTTTCTTTTTCTTTGGATGTAATTTCGTTTTTTAATGCGGCTATTTCTTGATTTGTTTGTTCAATTTCTGGAGTGTATTGCTGTGCAATTTGGACTTTATTATCTAAGGTCATTTGGTTTTTTTCTGTTAGCAATACCTGATTGATTTCTTTTTCAAATAATTTTAATTCTAATGGTTTAGAAATCACGATTGCTATGATAATTGCCAATATGATTCTTGGAGTTGCTTGTGCAACTTCTTTCCATTTTTGGTCTCTTTTTTTTATGGTTGAAACGATAAATCGGTCTAAATTAAAAATCAACAATCCCCAAATGAGTCCAAAAATTACCGCAATAATATAATTATCAAAAACAGTGTACAAAGCATAGCTAGAAGCAATAAATGCCATTACAGCCGTAAAGAAAACAGTGGCGCCAATGCCGACATATTTGTTTTGTTCTCCATTAGAGCAATTAGAAATAATAGTGGTGTCTACACCAGAGCATATAAGAAAAAATCGTTTTAACATAGTAGTTGTTTTTTGTCAGTTCGAGTGAATTTATGAGGAACGAATAAATTTGTATCGAGAACCTTCGAAGTGACATTCGTATGCTATTAGAACGCTTGTTATGATAAAATGTTACACAAAAAAGCCATTCATTTGAGCGGCTTTTAAGTATTATTGTTTTTTTTGAGGCGGAGCTGGAGGTATGTTTTTAAAAATATCTTTTTCATACATTTGTTCAAATCAAAAATCAAACCAACAAAAATTTATAAAATGAAGAAAATACTATTCATAGTAAGTATCGTTCTAATAGCGTCTTGTGCTCCAAAGAAATTCAATCAAAAATGGTTAAAGGCTGAAGCACCAAATACGTTTAAAGCGCGTTTTGAAACCACCCAAGGTAATTTTGATATTGTTGCAAGAAGAGCTTGGTCTCCTAAAGGGGTTGACCGATTGTATCAATTGATTAAATATGGTTATTATGATGATGTTGCTATTTTTAGAGTGGTGCCAAATTTTGTAGCTCAATTCGGAATTCATAACGATAGTATTATCAATAACCGTTGGAGAGACAATAAGATTGATGACGAACCAGTACTTGCCAAAAACGAAGCAATGTCAATTTCATTTGCTAGAGGAGGTGCAAATACAAGGTCCAATCAATTGTATATCAATTTAAAAGACAACTATCGTTTAGATACCTATAAAGGACCTGGTGTTACAGGGTTTCCAGTAATTGCTAAAGTAATTGCAGGGAAAGAAAATATATTAAAATTTTATGATGGTTATGGTGCAGAACTAGGGAGAAAGCAAGACTCAATTGCAAAGTTTGGAAATACATATTTAAGAGAAAAATATCCAAAAGTAGATTATATAAAGAAAGCGTATTTTATAAAATAAAAACATGTTATTGTCTGTTCGAGCGGAGTCGAGAACTAATAATATAAAGAGACATTTCGACCCCCTCAATGTGACAATAAATAAAAAAAGCCGCTCATTTGAGCGGCTTTTTTATTATTTAAAATTTGCTAAATCAAATTCTTTTGGTGGAGTTTCATTACGTAAATGTGTAATAAAATAGTCCCAACGTTTTCTTGTCATGTAGTTTGTCATGTCTCCATATCCATGTCTTTGATTTGGAAATAAAATCATGTCAAAATCTTTATTCGCTTTAATCAATGCTTCAACCACTAACATGGTGTTAGAAGGTGGTACATTATTATCAATAGAACCATGAGTAATTAATAATTTACCCTTTAAGTTCCCTGCAATCAATTGGTTTGCTTGATTGTCATAATTTGTAGTTCCATCTCCTTTTCCTTCCATATTTCCTTCAACTAACAAACCTTGCCATTTTTCTCCCCAATCTGCTTCGTAGTTTCTATTATCGTGATTTCCAGCTCCAGAAACAGCAACATCATAAAAATCTGGATACGCAAAAAGGGCTCTTGTAGAAGCAAATCCACCACCAGAATGGCCCCAAATTCCAACGCGTTCTATATCCATTCCTTTGTATTGTTGTGCCAATTGTTTGATAGCAGCAATATTATCTGGAATTCCGTTATCTCCCATGTTTCCATAATAGAAATCGTGAAAAGATTTAGATCTACTAGGTGTTCCCATAGCATCAACAGCAACCACTACAAAACCTAATTCTGCTACTGCTTGAAAATCTCTCCATACGGGTCTAAATCCATAATTGCCAACACTTCCAGATTGTGGTCCAGGATATATATAATTTAAAACTGGATATTTTTCACTTTCATTATAATTGCTAGGCGTAAATAGTACGCCATATAAATCTGTTTTATTATCTCTTGCTTTTACATTAAATTCAATCGGGTCTTTATACCCTTGTGCTTTTAACTCAGAAATATCCGCAGTTTCTAAATCTACAATTTTATCACCATTTCTGTTTCTTAAAACAGATATTGGTGGAGTATCACTCATAGAATAGGTGTCTACAAAATAGTTCATATTTGGAGAAAAACTCACCGAATGTGTTCCTTTGTCTGGAGTTAAATTGGTCAATCCTTTTCCATCAAAACCTACTTTGTACAAATAATCATGATATGGATTTCCTTCTTCTTTTCCTCCAGCAGTAAAGAAAATTTCTCTAGAATTTTCATCTACATGTCTAATTTGTTTTACCAACCAGTTTCCAGTAGTAATTTGATTTTTTAGTTGTTTCGTATTCAAATCATATAAATAAATATGACCCCAATCTGTTTTTTCTGAATACCAAATAAACTCGTTTGAGTCAAATAAAACCCTCCAGTTTTCTGCTCTTACACCAGATTCATAATAGGTGTCAGTCACTTCTTTATGAATTGAACTCACTTTACCCGTTCTTGTATCTGCAATTTGTAAATGGGCCTCTTTATGGTCTCTAGAGCCAGAAACAAAGGCAAATTTTGATCCATCATTGCTCCATTGAGCATCTAATAAAGCACCACCACGACCAGCAATGTGGTCTGTAGTTGATCCTCTTTGGAAGTCTTTACCCATTTTTAAACGCACCATTTTTGGTCTTGCCCCTAAATGAATAATTACACGTTCTATAGTGAAAATAGTTTTATCTCCAGGCAATGGATGTTTCCATGCTTCTAATTTTGGGTGTCCTACATTGGTTGTTGTTAAATACATTTCGCCAACCCCACGAGCATCTTGTTGAAACGTTGCAATTTTATCTGAATTTGGAGACCATTTTAAAACAGCATTATCTCCTCTTGTCCAACCAGCATTGTTGGTTGCATAACCGTAATCTTCTTTTCCATCAAATGTTAACTGAGTTTTCTTATTGGTTGATAAATCTCTAACCCATAAATTGTAATCATCAATATAGGCAGCTAATTTTCCGTTTGGAGAAACATGCTCATTTCTAGTTGCTTTTCCGTAAGGCGATGTTGCTTTTGGAGCTTTATAATCCGTTAGGGTCGTTTTCTCTTTTGTGTTGGCGTTTACTGAAACATATTCAGTTCCGTTTTTTGTTGTTTTAGAATATACAAGCACGTCATCGCTAGTCCAATTTTGAGAATTAATTTGATTATGAACCATTCCGTACCAACTACGTTGCATATACTTGGTTGCATTTTTATATTCATCTGCCGTGCGTTGCTTCTTTTCTGTAGAAGTGGCACAAGCCATTAAAAGCAGTACTGTTAGAGATAACAGACTTGCTTTTTGAAGTAAATTTTTCATTGGTTGAGTTTTAATTAGTTTGTATAAAAGTATTTGATTTTACTGCTGTGTTGAGTTAAAAAACAGTTAATTATTTAGTTTTCAACTCGGTAAAGTATTTATAAAATAACGGAATGGTTTCGATTCCTTTTAGGTAATTGAAAATTCCGAAATGCTCATTTGGCGAATGAATGGCATCAGAATCTAATCCAAAGCCCATTAAAATAGTTTTGCTTTTCAATTCTTTTTCAAACAAGGCAACAATCGGAATAGATCCACCACTTCGTTGCGGAATTGGAGTTTTACCAAAAGTAGCTTCATAGGCTTTGCTTGCCGCTTGATAGCCAATATTGTCAATCGGAGTTACATATCCTTGTCCGCCATGATGCGGTTTTACTTCAACTGTAACTCCTGCTGGAGCAATACTTTCAAAATGCTTTTTAAACAATTCTGTAATTTCTTTCCAATCTTGATTTGGTACCAAACGCATCGAAATTTTTGCAAACGCTTTAGAAGCAATCACTGTTTTTGCGCCTTCACCAATATAGCCACCCCAAATTCCGTTTACATCCAATGTTGGTCGTATAGAATTGCGTTCGTTGGTAGAATAGCCTTTTTCACCATAAACAGCATCAATGTTTAAGGCTTTTTTATAATTGTCTAAAGAAAATGGCGCTTTTGCCATTTCTGCTCTTTCTTCTGCTGATAACTCTTCTACGTTATCATAAAACCCAGGGATTGTTATATGATTATTTTCATCATGCAATGAAGCAATCATTTTTGTCAACACATTGATTGGATTAGCAACCGCACCTCCATACAACCCAGAATGTAAATCTCTATTTGGTCCGGTTACTTCAACTTGCACATAACTCAAACCTCGCAATCCGGTTGTAATAGACGGAATGTCATTGGCAATCATACCCGTATCAGAAATTAAAATAACATCATTGGCTAATTTTTCTTGATTGCGTTCTACAAACCAACCTAAACTTTCTGAGCCAACTTCTTCTTCACCTTCAATCATAAATTTTACATTACAAGGTAAATTCCCTGTAGATGTCATGTATTCTAAAGCTTTTACATGCATAAACATTTGCCCTTTGTCATCACAAGCTCCACGCGCAAAAATGGCGCCTTCAGGGTGAATTTCTGTGGTTTTAATAACAGGTTCAAAAGGAGGAGAATCCCATAATTCAACTGGGTCTGCTGGTTGCACATCGTAATGTCCATAAACCAAAATAGTTGGTAAACTTGGGTCAATAATTTTTTCTCCATATACAATTGGGTAGCCTGGAGTTTCACAAATTTCTACATTGTCACATCCTGCTTTTTCTAGGAATCCTTTTACAGCTTCAGAAGTGTTTAGCACATCTTGATTGAATGCAGGATCTGCACTTACAGAAGGCATTTTAAGAATTTCTATTAATTCGTTGATGAAACGTGCCTTGTTTGAATCGATATAATTTTTAATGTTTTGCATGATTGTTTTTTGATGAAACCCAAAAATACTAAAAATTGTAAAGAACTTCTTTGCAATTTATTAGTAATGTTTATATTTGCACTCCTTTTGCAGGCGTGGTGGAATTGGTAGACACGCTAGACTTAGGATCTAGTGCCGCAAGGTGTGAGAGTTCGAGTCTCTCCGCCTGTACAAA
>Ga0115566_10005048_pt1 | contig 10429 bp, 9 predicted proteins | sample COGITO_mtgs_1204_3_FD_87173 | JGI IMG/M metagenome (GOLD analysis project Ga0115566, IMG submission 87173) | Pelagic marine microbial communities from North Sea - COGITO_mtgs_120405 | ecosystem: Environmental > Aquatic > Marine > Epipelagic | place: Germany:Helgoland, sampling site Kabeltonne...
CACCTTCAAGGACGGCAAGGAACACGGGCTGGGGACAGAGTGGGATGAGGACGGTAATGTAATCAGCCAAGCCAACTTCGAGAACGGCGTGGAGGTGGAGTAGCCCACGCCTCTGAGCCATCGTAGGCTCGCTGGGCTGCGTGGGTGCTGGATGTGTGTAAGGGCGGCTGTGTGGGCGAGCGTGAAGGCTGGTTTGGTGTTGCCGCCTGGGTTATATATCCTATCCCCGGTCGTTTCATCTGTGGCCGCGGGTGGTTTTTGGGTTTCTGCTGTCCAAAAATGGCACTAAACTGGCACTATCTCTAGTTTATTACAGACTCAAAAATGAGATAACTCCATGATAATGAATGGAGCCGGTTAACGGATTGGCTTCGCTCCGCTTAGCCTGTGCTAGCATGCAAGTTTCCTCATCCGGAAACTTAGACATTACAGAATGCGTGATGCACGCACTGGCGTGTGCGCTCGAACTTCGTTCTCATCCGTTAAGCCGGCAGACAAAAAAGCCCTCCACGAGGGAGGGCTTTTTTAGAATGGAGCCGGTTAACGGATTCGAACCGTTGACCTACTGATTACAAATCAGTTGCTCTACCAACTGAGCTAAACCGGCATTTACTTGTCTGCTTATTCGGCGGGGCCGAAGGCGGGGTCACTATTTATATTTTCGTCTATTATGCAAGTATTTTTGATGAAAATGCAGCGGATCAAAAATGGCATGATATGAGCCGCACTCCGTACCCCCTACTCTACCAAGCCTTTAAATCACTTGGATTTCTAATCCTTGGTGTGTAATATGCATCATGATTATTGGTATCCCCACGGAAATTAAAGCTCAGGAATACCGGATATCGATGATCCCCTCATCGGTCAAAGAGTTAACGGGGCGTGGACACCGGGTGCTGGTCCAGTCAGGAGCCGGAGAAGGGTCCAACTACACGGACGAACTTTACTCCGCCGTGGGGGCAGAAATAGTGGCCAGTGCCGAGCAGGTGTTTGAGCAGTGTGAGTTGATCGTTAAGGTCAAGGAGCCTCAGGCAAGTGAGCTGAGCATGATCACAGAAAAGCACACGCTCTTTACTTACCTTCATCTGGCGGCTGATAAAAAACTCACTGAGGCTCTGCTAGCCACCGGCTGCACGGCGATCGCCTACGAGACCATTGAGGTCAATAAACGCCTGCCCCTGCTCGAGCCGATGAGTGAGATCGCCGGCAGGATGTCCGCCATTATCGGCGCCTACTATCTGGCTAAACACAATGGTGGCCGTGGCGTGCTGCTGGGTGGTGTTCCGGGAGTCGTTCCTGGGCGGGTGGTGGTCATTGGTGGTGGCACGGCGGGAGTGAATGCAGCGCGGGTTGCCACTGGCATCGGTGCTGAGGTGAGTATTCTGGAAGTGGACCTGGAGCGGATGCGCTTTCTTGATATTGCCATGGAGGGCTGCCACACGATCTACTCTAACGAAGCGAATTTGGCGGATTTACTACCACGTGCTGATCTGGTGATTGGTGCGGTGCTGGTCCGGGGAGCCAAGGCACCCAAATTGATCACCAGAGAGATGCTCAAAATCATGCAGACGGGTTCTGTGTTTGTGGACATTGCCGTCGATCAAGGTGGCTGCGCGGAAACCACACGTCCGACCACCCATGACGATCCTACTTTTTACGAGGAGGGTGTGCTGCATTACTGTGTGGCAAACATGCCCGGCGCCTACGCCCGCACATCCTCACAGGCACTCAATAACAGCACCCAACACTGGACCACGATGATCGCTGATCATGGAGTGGCTGAGGCCTGCAAGATCCAGCCAGATCTACTCGGCGGCATCAACTGCATCAAGGGCAAGCTAACCTGCCCACCTGTGGCTGAGGCTTATGGCATTGAGGCATCTGATGCAAAACTCTTGCTCGGCTAAGCCCACAAGCCGGGATCATACCCGTTAAGCTTGGGCGCCACGACTCGAACCTAACAACCAGAGCAACAGAGCGCTGACCAGAATCGAGGAGAGCCCAATATGAAGCACTTGGGCAATGGGCAAAATACCTACTTGTGAGAGAATAAGGCCCAGGCACATCTGGGAGATTACGATTCCAAATACAAGAGACTCTAACACCTTAGCTCCAGTTCGGTTCTTTTTGGCACGTATGAAGAATAGGGTCGAGGCCCACAAAATAGCCCAAGACCCACTGCGGTGAATAAGGTAAGTGACACTTTGCTCGAGCTCCCCTACCCACTCGGACCGTGGTGCGTATTCATGGGTGTCTTTGAGCGCGTCTGTTTTTTCCCGCACTTGTGATCCCAGCACACCCTCGATAAGGATAAGAACGAGTAGCAATACTGCGATTTTAGCCAATCCATTTTCCCGGCAAGATGCAGGCATGCGCCATGGTTCGTCACAGCCACGCCAGGCAAGAAAGACAAGTAAACAAAGCATCAGAATCGCCAAGGCCATGTGGATGGTAATGATACCAGGCTTGAGCCCGCTGAATACAATCTGAGCTCCCATCCAAGCATTCACCCCTAACAAAAACAACGCAAGTGCCGCCACAATGGGAATGACCGGTCTCTTTCTCCATTGCCATTGCGCCATGATAAAGGTGGCCAGGGTCAGGAGCCCCAGAGGCAGCGAGGTTAATCTGTTGAGATACTCCACCCAAGTGTGCATCGGGTTAAACTCCTTGATGACAGATTCACGGGTAATGGTAGAGGGGTCGATCCCGTAACGGGCGGCACGCTTGCGGTATTTTTCGATATCGATTTTGTTGACATCAATCTGGTCAGCACTGGTGGGAGGAATCAAGCAGCCCCAGCAGGTAGGCCAGTCTGGGCAGCCCATGCCTGAGCCAGTGGCACGGACGATGGCGCCTACAAAAATGAGTAATATCAACGCTACGCTGGCAGCGGCAGCTACTTTCTGAAAACGAGTCACGAGGGATTCATAGAGCCAAGCTAGTCTGTCCGCAAGTCCAGCTGTCACAATAAACAGAAAATGTTTCGTTTTTAGTTTAGTAATGACGCAATGCCGCTAGCTTCTGGGCACATGGCCAGCCAAGCAAGTAACGTTCGTCGAGCCGCCGTCTCAGCCCTCAGGGCTTGGGCTAAGGGGCACGTATACATGGATTCCCTGATCGAGCGCCAAGCCGCTAAAAATGGCCTCAGTAAGCAAGACCGCGCACTGCTCCAAGCTATCGTTTCTGCGGTGCTGCGTAATCGCCGCTTACTCGACCACTGGATCGCGAAGCTGCGCAAAGGTAAGCTCGATCATGAAACACGTGACATTCTCCGTGTCGGTATCGCGCAGCTACTTATTCTAGGAATCGCAGATCATGCTGCCGTGAACGAAACCGTCAACTGTGGCAAGGTATCGGTCAGGGGCTTGATCAATGCCGTGTTACGCCAATGCATCGCAAGGCGTGAGCAGCTCATGGACGAGCTCGACGGCCTATCCCCTGAGCTCAAATTCTCTCACCCGGACTGGCTATGGAAACGCTGGAAAAAATCATACGGCGCCAATAAGGCGACACAGCTTCTTGAGTGGAATAACCAGGCCGCCAAAACATACTGCCGAGTCAATCTACTACACAAGGACGCAGCAGCGACGGTGGCTGCATATCAAAAAGCAACTCCCGTGGAGAGCATTGAAGGCTTTTATGAGCTTGAGGGGCCACCGCCTAGTGAGTGGATGAAACACGGCCTTGTCTACATCCAAGACCCAGCAACGCGCCACTGTGTTGAGCTCATGGCACCAAAGCCTGGCGAGTGTGTCCTGGATGCCTGTGCAGCCCCGGGTGGCAAGGCAACGATGATCGCCAGCATGATGAATAATGAGGGAGAAATCCTCTGCACCGATAGTAACGAAAAACGCCTGCCACGCCTCGATGAAAATCTCACCAACCTCGGCATTAAGATTGCCACGGTGGAGACTCATGACTGGACCGAACCTGCCCCCGAGGCATGGCACGGTAAGTTTGATGCCATCCTGCTTGATGTGCCCTGCTCCAACACGGGAGTGATGCGGCGCCGGCTTGATGCACGCTGGCGTTTGCAGCCAGAAAACATCGCCGCCTTAGGGGACATCCAACGATCCATTCTTACAAATGCATTGCCCTGCCTCAAGCAGGACGGCCGCATCGTTTATTCAACGTGTTCGATCGACGCTGAGGAGAACCATGACTTGGTCACCCATTTCATCGCCTCACACCCGGAGTGGAAAGTAACGGGCGAACATCAAGCCCTGCCCTACCGCGATGATACCGACGGCGCCTATGCCGCCTGCATCACAAGGGATACACCAAGCAGCTAAGCCAGCTGACTAAAAGGCTTTTTGTAGTATCGGCTTTTTTCTAGCATCAATATTATCCACGCAAGCAGGTTAAGCAGATTAAGGATATACTCGACCAATAGATTGCTTGCCATTAAGATGTCCACGCTATGAAGTCCTGCCTCAGTATTCTTTTGGCCCTTGTCATCATTATCGCTTTTGCGGGAACGGCGGGCCTGCTGTGGTATGGGAGTAAAACGACTGAATTCAAAAAGGGCGCGGAAGCAGAAACCATGGGCCGCGAGTAGAGAATAAACATGAGCCAGCACATGAAGATCTGCCTCTTTGGAGGAACCTTTGACCCGATTCATCTCGGCCACCTGCACATTGCCCAAGCAGCCGTAGATGCGCTTCAGCTCAACAAGGTCATTTTCCTGCCATGCAAGCAATCACCCCACAAAGCAGAGGGGGCTCATGCCAGCGAACAAGACCGTCTTGAGATGTGCCGCTTAGCCACCTCCGGCATCGAGTGGACAGAGGTCGACGAGCATGACTTACTTAGCAAAGCTCCATGCTACTCATGGCGCACTGCAGAAGCGATGGCTGAGAGATTCCCCAAGGCTCAGCTATTCTGGCTCATGGGCACGGACCAGTGGCAGGCACTCCCGCAGTGGAACCGCCCAGATCACCTTGCCACTCTGGTAGAATTTATTGTCTACTCACGGGGTGAAGCTCCAGAGCCTCGTGCAGGATACCAACTTCACTCGATCTCAGGAAACCACCCGGCATCAGCGACAAAAATCCGTGCAAGCATACAGCAGGCATTAGAGGCCGACTGGCTATCACCCAAGGTGGCTCAGTATATCAAGCAGCATGATCTCTATCTGACCAAAGATTCACCGTAATGAAGCTCGCGTTCACAACCGAACACGGCCCATGTTTGAATGATTGACGCACCATCAATATGAGCCTAGAAACATAGATCCTTTTATTTCCCCATTCTCCGCACATTTACCTCTGCCCGTTTACAACACCATGAAATTCATCTTCGCTATTCCCACACTATTTATTCTAGCTCTCGGTATTTTATCAGACAGCGCACAAGCTCAGCAGGCCAATAATCCAAGCACTGAGCCAAGCAGTGAGCCCAGTGAAGCAGGAACGCAAATGATGAAGGATTTCATGGCTCTACCTGAGGAGACGCGCGTTGAGTTCAATAAAAACATCCGACTAGCACAGCAGATCTATCAGCAGAAAAGAATTTTTGACGCGCTACAAGCGATCGATGCACTCGATAAGGTCTACAAAGACCACCCTGTCTGCCTCAATCTCAGAGCGGGCTGTTATGTTGAGCTGAGGGCCTTCAAAAAAGCCTATGCCATTTTCGAGAAGCTTCATGCACTATCACCCAAAAGCCCCAACATCTCTTTCAACTTAGCCGAGCTCGAGTTTGTTATGAAAAACTGGGAGGCTGCCCATCAACGTTTCTCCGATCTGCTGACGATACTGCCAGCAAGCAATAAGAGTTTGATCCACTTAAGTGAGTTCAAGCTACTGCTCTGCAAGCTCAAAACCAACCGCATCGATGAGGCAAGAGCCATGGCCAATAAGTATGGTGAGTGGGATGACACCCCCTATTATTATTATGCTAAATCTGCTCTATTATTCCACGACGGCAAGGATGAGGATGCCAAGAAAATCCTACGCGAAGCGTTGTTTATTTGGCGTGATAAAGGACAGCTCTCATCTTGGCAAGACACGATGATTGAGTTCGGCTATGTGCGCAGTTTCTATGGAGACCAGCAGGATGACCAAGTTGGCGAAAGTGTGGAGACAGAAAACTTAACTCCCGCTACTCCACAAGTTGCTCCAGTTATCCCATTGGATACTGAGTAACCCGCTCAAACTTGATGCCGTAGGTTTCTGCAATCTCAGGCGCCGCAGACTCCTTGTAGATGTCGCGGAAGTAAATTTCCTTGATGCCGTAGGCGCATAAGGTCTGCATGCAGGCGGTGCATGGCATGGTTGTGGATGCTATTGTTTTCACCTCTCCACGCTTAAAGAGGCTACAAAGATTAATCTCCGCATGGAGCATGAATTTCTGTCTTGAATCTCGATCATCCCAGAAACCTTCAGGAGCATCAAAACCTGGAGCAAGACCATTGTATGCGGTGCCCACGACCCGGTTATCAAAGTCCAGTGCAGCCGCTCCTACTTTACGAAAGGGATCTTCCGACCGCAGGCTGGCAACATGCGCTAGTGACATCGCATACTCAGGAATGCTAATGCGAGCGCCTGGCTTTGTTGGGTTATGTTCAGGAAAGTCGTTGCTCATAGGTGAATCGAATACCTGCGCTAGGGCTTTGTCCAGATTTAACACCAAGGAAACGCCTTCCCCCCCTCTCCTGCCGAGCCAGATGTCCTATGCTCTATATGATACGATACCGCAGCCCGCTGCGAGCAAGGTGCAGCTGAAAGATTCTATTTTCGCGCGATTTTACCATCGCAATTTTCCACTCGGTTATTAGGATTTTGACTTGTGACTCCTAAATACCCGACACGCTTCCAAAGTAAAACCATCTGGCGAGCTCTCACCGGCATTGCTATCTTGGTCATCGGCATCCTCATCGTCGGACTTATCTGGCTCGCTGGAAAAACCCTCGGCTACCTTCAACCCGTCCTCGTGCCTCTCGCCGTGGCCGGCATCGTCGCTTATTTACTGGACCCGATCGTCACCTGGCTACAGCACAGAGGTTTGTCTCGGATCAAGGCAGTCATCTCGGTATTCGCTTCCTTTATCATTATCCTTACGGCTCTTGGCTTTCTCATTGTCCCGCCCATCGCCAAGCAGGTCTCAGACGCTTTCCACGACAAAGAGGAAATAGCTCGCAAGGCAACGACAGCCATGACTGAGGTAAAAGATGCTCCATGGCTCAAGCCGCTGATTAATTACGCCTCTGAGAAAGTAAACCCAGAGACAGGAGCTACGCATATTGAAACGGAGGCAATAACCACCGACGTGGTGGTGCAAACTGCAAATGGTGATGCCTACGCCAAACCCGACTACCAGTATCGCTGGCAGTTTCTGATCTCAAAGTATGCTGCCCAAATCGCCCAGACAGTAACCGGCTGGTTCAGCGAAGGCTCGTCGAAAATATTGGGCATGCTTGGCCTTACCATCGGCTTCGTCATGGCACCCATCTATCTTTATTACTTCCTCAAGGAAAGCTCTAGCATCAAGGCACACTGGCACGAATATGTCCCCTTGAAGGCATCACGATTTAAGAACGAAGTCGTAGACTCTTTGCAAGAAATCAACGGCTACCTGATTTCCTTTTTCCGTGGCCAGATGTTGGTAGCGTTTATCGACGGGATTTTGGTTGGTATCGCGTTATGGATTTTCGGCCTACCCTACGCACTTGTCATTGGCCTAGCCATGGCCGTGCTTGGCGTGATTCCCTACATCGGCAATATCATTTGCTTAATACCCGCATGCCTTATTGCCTTTGTTCATTTCGGCCACATCGATAATCAGAACTTCCTCGGCAGTAGCCCATGGGCGTATGTCCTTGCTGTCGTCGCTATCTTCCTTGTTGTGCAGCAAATCAACTCTTTGCTGACAGCTCCAAAAATTGTTGGTGACTCGGTGGGACTACACCCCATGACCGTCATCTTCTCGATGTTGTTCTGGTCACTTTTACTCGGCGGATTTATCGGAGCTCTCTTAGCGGTGCCTATGACTGCCGCTATCAAAGTTTTATTCATACGCTATATTTGGGAACGCAAAATGCAGGAGGAAATAAGTCCCGTGATCGCTGAGCACCCTGAAGCTGAAACTACTTCATGAGATTTCAGGTAAAATACCATCCGCTTGACGCTTTCAGCAATTAGAGAGCCGTCACGACCCATCATCAGAGCACCTAACATGAACTATTTTCATTCCCTCCTTCTCCTACTCGCCATCAGCACGGGTCTGCTTAACGCACAAAGCAATGGCTTTGCACTCGGTGACGTTCAATCCGAAGTCAGCAATACACAGACCGCGCTGATCTCAGAAGTAAGCCAAACTGCGCCCGGCGAGAGCTTCACCATTGCTATTGAACTAGCGCACCAAGATGGATGGCACGCCTATTATCAAAATCCAGGCGGCCCGGGTCTCCCCCTTGAGTTTGATTGGCAACTGCCAGCCGGCTACACGCTGACAAAACTTCATTGGCCGACCCCCCACATCTACGGCAGCGGCGAGACTCAATTTTACACCTATGAGGGTCGTTACGCGCTATTGGCTGACATCGCGGTTCCCTCGACTGCCCAAGCAGGAAGTCAGGCTGAAATCCATGTCACCCCGACGTGGCAACTCTGTGATGAAAACGGCTGCGCGATACCCACATCACGAAAGCTCAATATTAAGATTCCCATTGGACAGTCACAGTCTCTCTCTGCTGAGCATGCAGGACTCTTTCAATCTGCACGAGCCAAGCTTCCTCAGACAAATGAAAGCTGGAATGTTGAATCTAAAATAAAGGGCTCTGAGCTCGTGCTTACCATAAGCAGCTCAGATGGCAGTGTCGCCATCGTCGACTCGCTGCACTACATCGATAACGCAGGACTCACTGACTCGAGTAAGCCGCAAGTGCTCAATGATCGAGGTGACGCCTACATCCTCAAAGCCCCACTAAGTGCGTCCGCCAAGCCCGGCAGCAAGATTGAAGGCATTCTTATTTTTGACGGTCAAGAAGCGGTGGCCATTAGCTCACCTTTATCGAACCCCGCAGCCGAAGCACTAAGCTCCGAAGTCCTAGGCGCCGGCGGTGAAAAAACAAACTCAGCCGCTCACGGTATTGGCAATAAAGCTCCAACCGCTGCCGAAATTGCCGCAGCCGCAGAGCTCTATGACGCCGAGCAAAAAATCGACTTCGTCCTGCTGGATGGCTCCAAGGAAAAGGCGCACAGCTTATCAACAGCTCTTGGCTTTATCTTCATTGGCGGTTTACTGCTCAACCTCATGCCCTGTGTCTTCCCCGTTCTCGGGCTCAAGGTGATGGGCTTCGCCCAGCAGGCTGGCTCTGAACCTCAAAAAATCAAAATCCACGGCCTTGTTTTCATGGCGGGAGTCGTTGTCTCGATGTGGATCCTCGCTGGCATCATTTACATTCTTATTTTCAGCTTCGGACGCGACATCAACTGGGGCGAGCAACTCACCAGCCCTATCTTCCTGGCGTCAATCATCATGCTGCTCTATCTGTTTGGCCTTAATATGGCAGGCGTGTTTGAGCTCGGCACTTCCCTGACTGGGGCCGGTGGTGATCTTCAGACAAAAAAAGGCTACTCAGGATCATTCTTCTCAGGCGTGCTGACCACACTGATTGCGACACCGTGCAGCGGCCCCTTCCTAGGTTCAGTCATGGGCTACACGCTCAAGCAGCCACCACTGCAGGGCATGGTCATCTTCACTATCTTTGCTCTCGGCATTTCATCCCCCTATGTGGTTCTGGCCTTTTTCCCCAAGCTCATCAACAAGCTACCCAAACCCGGTGCATGGATGGTGACATTCAAGCAGCTGATGGCCTTTGCCCTCTTCGCCACGGCAGCTTACTTCTTCCAAAGCTTTGCAAAGATCACCGGCACTGGCGGCGCTTCATGGCTGCTGATGGCCGCTGTTGTTATTGGCCTCGCTGTATGGGCATACGGCCGCTTCGGCACACCCTACACGCCCAAGCTTAAAAAGTTCGTATGGGGCACGAGCTTCCCTCTGCTTGTCGCGACAGGAGCTTTCTTCATGACCAAGTCCGCCACTGAACAACGAGCTCCAGAAACGCCCCTAACTGGCTCATCATGGTATCCAGGTGTGGTCGAGCTGAACCGATCCAAAGGGCGTATTGTCTGGGTTGATTACACGGCAGATTGGTGACTACTCTGCCAACAAAATGAGAGCCGTGTGTTCTCATCCGACGCCGTTGAGTCGATACTCAAAAAATACAATGTTCTGGTGGTAAGCGCTGACAACACGGACGGTGACCCCATTATCAAAAGAGATATGGATCGTGCCGATCGCAAATCCCTGCCAACCAACCTGATCTATCCAGCTGACCTTTCAAGACCCGCCATCATGCTTCCCGAATATCTAACTCCCGACATTGTGATCAAGGCCATCGAGTCGGCAGCGGGGCAATAAC
>Ga0115566_10005049_pt1 | contig 10428 bp, 6 predicted proteins | sample COGITO_mtgs_1204_3_FD_87173 | JGI IMG/M metagenome (GOLD analysis project Ga0115566, IMG submission 87173) | Pelagic marine microbial communities from North Sea - COGITO_mtgs_120405 | ecosystem: Environmental > Aquatic > Marine > Epipelagic | place: Germany:Helgoland, sampling site Kabeltonne...
AATTCGGAGGAAGATTCTTGGTATTCAAAATATAATGACAAGCTGTCTGGAGCTACCAAATTGATCTTAACAGCCGTTGTACATACTCCTGCGGAATCTGTGGCTGTAACAAAGTAGTCTCCGCTTAACAATGCCGTCCGATTTGCGCCAAAGCTTCCATCCGACCAACCATAATTATAGCCCCCATGGATCGTCACCATACCATCACTAGTTTCAAAACAAGAAGGATCGTGAATTTGCACATCCAATGAAGGACCGCCATTATCCGACAATGGGAAAGTGGATGTAATACTGTCCCCATTTCCGTCCACCACTGTCAAAGTATAAACTCCAGCACACAGCCCGAATATTGAATCTGAATTCATTCCATTAAACCAGAAGTATTGATAAGGCCCAACACTACCAACTAATGTTGCTTCTATGCTTCCATTACACGAATCACAATCTGAATTTGAGCCATTGAAAATAATTTGTGTGCAGATTGAGGAAACGCTCTCAACACTTTTATAAAGATTCAATCGTCCGCCAGACACAACCTTCCCATTGAGGTTTGAAATTTCATCAACGCCTTCAGTCAATAGCTTTTCCTTTAAAAAAAGCGCCAATCCAGCCTGATCATATTTGTAAGCGTTGAACACATCTTCGCAAAGCGCATTGTACATGAGTCCAATCGCGCCAGCTACATGCGGAGTTGCCATTGATGTACCCGTATTATTTCCATAATTATCACCAGGAACAGTCGAATAAATTTTGGTACCCGGAGCGCCTAAATCAATGGTTTCTAATCCGTAAGCCGCACTAGAATTGATCTGATCTGACGAAGTTGTGTTCGTAACACTTATCAAGAACGGACTGTCGCAAGATGTTGGAATATCCCCAACCTGATCAATATCGACATTATTGTTGGCCGTTGCCCCTGCGCTTAAAACTCCTTGATAGCCTAGAGAATCATACAAGCTGCACCAAATCGGAAAGTCAATCGGCTGGCCGTTATCGACTCCAAAGGATGCATTAGTTGAAACGATATATGCTCCTTTTTCACCATTCGTCTCATTGTATAATGTCCGCATTTCCAAAACATAGGCGTATGCCTCAACCACAATTGATTCCAAAGTCGAAGAGCCCGTTATGGGCAACACCTTCACGTTCCAATTGACCCCCGTTACACCTATTTCATTATTTCCTTTTGCGCCAACAGTTCCAGCAACATGAGTTCCATGATTGTTGTTCGGATGGATGGGTGAGTTAGTATAGCAATTCCACCCTGAAACATCATCCACGTACCCATTGCCATCGTCATCAAACCCATTGCCGACTATTTCATTTCGATTGATAAAATAATTATCTAGAAGATCAATGTGACTCATATCAAAACCTTGGTCAATAACCGCGACTACTATTGTATCGCCAATGGGGGAGAGACCTCCTGTGGCAATATCCCACGCGGCAAGCGCGCTAATATCAAAAAGACCTGAACCGCCATTGGATCCGTCATTCTCAAAGGCCCATTGCTTATTGAATAGGGAATCATTGGGCTGACCTCGATCTACGATATTCACATGATTGTATTGAGCCAATTGGACACCTGCCTCCCGCTCCACAAGTACTCGCGCATCTTCATCATTTAGCCCAGATTCAAATGAAATGAGCCAAATATTGAGTCGAGAGGAAAGCTCCTTTTCAACCTTAAACTCCACTCCCGACTCTTTGCTAAAAGTTGTGCATAGCTCTTCCGGATTCGCATGCCTCGTAAATTGAACAATGAGTTGACCTAGAACGTGATCGTTTCCAAGCTCGGTTTGAGCAAACCCGAAAGCACAATAGGAACTAGCAAAGAGAAATAGGAGAAAGAATCTTAAGCTCAAATCGGAATGTTTAATTCAAAGACGAAAATCGCAGAATAAAGTTGAATATTGTGGGAAATGGAAACGATTAAAAATTTCGAAGTCTATAAAAGCTCTGCTGGATCGGGAAAAACATTTACCCTGGCCAGTGCATATCTATCCTTAGTTCTAAAATCAGAAGACCCAAAATATTTCCGCAAGATACTTGCGTTGACGTTTACGGTAAAAGCAGCATCTGAAATGAAAGAACGAATCATTTCATATTTATCGGCCTTTGCCGGAAGGCAATCTGAACGTAAGGATATTGCTTCTATGATGGCTGTAGTCTCTTCGAATACAGGATTAAGCGATGATCAAATCATCAATAGAAGCAACAACGTCTTGATTCATCTTATTCACGACTATGGTGAGTTTTCTGTGCTTACCATAGACAAATTTGTGAATCGCATAATCCGTTCATTTTCGGCAGATTTAGGTCTCAATTCGGATTTTGAAATTGAAATTGATCAGACAAAAATCATTGAACAAGTCATTGATGGTCTGATGAATCAAATTGGGATAAATCAGATTATTACCGAACTGATATTAGAGTTTGTAAAGCATCAAATTGATGATCAAAAATCATCCGATATTTCTAGTCAACTCGCATCGTTGGCTCGAGAGGTTTTAAGTGAGGAGTATTACCTCAATTCGAAAGGTCAAACCACGATGGACCCTAAGCTAATTCATCCGTTACAACAAAGGATTCTGAATGAATTGAAGGCCATAGAGGCAAACGTTTCGAACCTTGGTAGGCGCGCGCTGGATCTATTTGACAAATTCGGTTTAGAGGAAGGCGACTTTTATTATTCCAGTCGCGGCATTGCGAAATATTTTCAAAAAGCACGAGAAGCCGATTTGGAATATGTTTCAAACCCAAATACTATTGTCATAAAAACCATAGAATCGGATAAATGGCAATCGAAGACAAAGGAGCCTGCCGTGTTAGAAATAAAGGATCAATTAACCGAATTGTTTAATGCCCTGACGCTTCTAAAACCTGAAATTGAGCGCGTCATTTTTCTCAAAAAGATTCGAACCTTTCTCTATTCAATTGGATTGATTGGTGAGATTATCCAATTATTCGATTCCATCCGCGAATCGGAAAACATTCAATTGCTATCCGACTATTATAAAATTCTCTCGGACAAATTCGGTCAAGAACAAAGTCCATTTATCTATGAAAGACTTGGTCAGCGATACGCTCATATTTTAATTGACGAGTTTCAGGACACATCTGCCTTACAGTGGAAAAACCTACTTCCTTTAATTACAAATTCCCTCTCCGAAGGCAACAAGTCGCTCATCGTTGGCGATGCTAAGCAGTCCATTTATCGTTTTCGAGGAAGCGACCCTGAACAATTCATCAATTTACCATACGCTGGTTACGAATCTGACCTGCTACTTAAAGCTGCATATCAGGAGTTTTATCTCGACACTAATTTTCGATCCTATTCCAATGTAATTGATTTTAACAATCGATTCTTTTCGACACTGCATAAGAGCTTTTTAAGCGAGGAACATGAGCCAACATTTTATCAGTTGCATCAAAAAAAGAATGCTAGAATTGGAGGCGAAGTCTTTTTTCATACCGTTGAAAGATTAGAAGAAATGGATCGAATCGAGTCATTCCTAGTGCCGATGGAAAAGAGAATAAAGATCCTATTAGAAGAAAGTAAGTGCACTGAAAAGGATATATGCATTCTCTTTCAAAAAAACAGTGACGCGTCATTTGTAGCTGGAAAACTGCTTGAATGTGGGTACAAAGTAACCAGCAGCGAAAGTTTACTTCTCGCAAATAACCCAAACATTCAATTACTCATCTCCACGCTTATAGCCGTTCAAAACAACGGAGACCCATTTTATCTTCAACAATGGTTGTCGAGGTTAAATCAAACCAATAAACTTAGATCCGATTATCATGAAACTGCCAGTTGGATAAAAAAAGCTAAGCCCCGCATGCATGAATTGATCAAAAAACTTGAATTGAACTTGAGCATTGATCGAACCAAACTCGACTCCTTTAACGCACTCCTTTATCTCGCTAAATTTTTCGAACTAAACCTTAATGATTTGTTTGTTAGAAAGTTGCTGGATTTTTCGCTGGAATTTGAAACCACATCAATGTACCTAAAATCTACTTTTTTGGACAAATGGGAATCGGAGAAGAGCAAGCTTTGTATCGATCCTTCGGGTGATGCCAACGCCATTAACATTATGACAATTCATAAATCGAAGGGGCTAGAATTTCCTGTAGTTTTTGTTTATCTACCCGAATTCGGAATTAAACGAACAACAAAATCCTTTGCTTGGATAGATCATTGTGAAGATTTACCTGAGCTGAACCAATCCATGCTTCCCTTGCAAGCATTAAACAACACTAAGTACGAACACTTTTATAAATCGGAACGGGAACGAACGAAATTGGATTTATTGAATTCAATATATGTCGCATTTACAAGAGCCGAACGTCATCTAGAAATTTTCACACTTCAAAAAAACGACATCCCACATTCCTCAGAATTACAATTCATCTCGACTTGGCCAGAATGGAACTCGGAAATGAAGCAACTTCATTTTATTGATTACTGAAAAGTGCTCTCACAGCCTCAGTCCTGTAGTTAAAAATTTTTTTTAGCTTCTTCCGCACAAATAGCCAATGAGCAAATTGGCCAAGAATACCAAATGGCAAGGCATAATCCACTATATCTTCCATCAACACCCCACCTTCTATTTTTTTCAAAAAATGCTTGTGATGCCAAAAGGTATATGGTCCAAATCGCTGTTCATCTACAAAGTACTCTTGGTTTTGGCAATGGGAAATTTCTGTCGTCCAGCTCATTGTAATACCCTTGAATGGAGAAATACGATAGTTTATAATTTGGCCAGCGTAGGTCTTTCTACCATGTAAATCACCAAGGATGGTGAACTTCATATCGGGTGGAGTTATTAACTCTAAGTTTTTAGGATCGGACAGAAACTCCCATGCTGCCTCCATGGAAATAGGTAAGACTTGTTTGGAGTGAATTTGATATACTTTCATACCTTAAAAACAGTTAATCCACATCTTAGTTCATGAAACATGCATTTCAATTCAAGTCGTTCGGTAATATCTCAAATGAAATTTGGAATTCCATCTTATCGCTGAGAAGTTCAGTATTCGTTTTTGAGCAGAAATGCATTTATATTGATCCTGATAATTTAGATTCAACCGCCACCCATTGTTACCTTTTGAAGAATGATGAATTAATAGCCTATGCAAGACTATTTAAGCAAGAAACTTGGCATATCGGTAGAGTCATTACTGCAATAAAGTTTCGAAATCAAGGGCTTAGCAATGAATTATTAAAAGAAACTATCGCTGAAATAATGGAAAAAGACCCGTCCCCAAAAATTGAACTATCTGCGCAGACCTATTTACACGACTTTTATGCCCGATTAGGGTTCACGGCAATAGGATCAATGTATTTAGAAGACGGAATACCTCATTTGAAAATGGTTTATTCACCACTTGAGTAAAACTTGTGTTTAGAACTATTTAAAACTCCTTCACCCCAAGCCTCGTCTATAATAGCGTTTTAGCACAAAGATCTCGATGGGTGCATAACAAAACCTCGAATTCACCTTTCGACCGCGACCTAATTTTAACTTTGAAGCATGGAAGAACCGCGTCAAAAATCGGAAAAGAGAGACTCAGGATTAAGCGTAGTACGCAATGCCGCTAACACCCCAGACTATGGAAAACTACCTCCACAGGCTGTTGATTTAGAAGAGGCTGTTCTAGGGGCGCTTATGCTCGATAAAGAGGCACTCACTGATGTGATTGACATTCTAAAAAAGAATAGCTTTTACAAAGACGACCATCAACTTATCTATGAAGCGATTCTAGATCTATTTCAACGATCAGAACCCATTGATATTCTTACTGTAACCCAAGAACTCAAGAAACGAGGTGAATTGGAAATCGTTGGAGGGCCTTTTTATATCGCTCAATTGACAAATCGAGTGGCTTCAAGCGCGAATGTTGAATTCCACGCAAGAATTATAGCTCAAAAACATATTCAAAGAGAATTAATAAAGATTTCTAGCGAAACCATCAAGCAAGCCTATGACGAAACTGTTGATGTTTTTGACTTATTAGATACAGCTGAAGCCAAATTATTCGAAGTAGCAGAAGGGAATATTAGACGAAGTTATGAAGACATGAATAAGTTGCTTCATAAGGCTATCAAGCAACTAGAAATCATAAGTAAATCAGATGGGACGAGCGGAGTACCTACAGGATTCGCAAACCTCGATCGTGTCACTGGTGGGTTTCAAAAATCCGACATGATTGTTCTCGCGGCAAGGCCAGGTATGGGTAAAACAGCATTTGTGCTATCGATGGCCCGCAATGCGGCAGTAGATTATAAAAAAGGCGTAGCAATTTTTTCACTGGAAATGAGTTCGCTTCAATTGGTCAATCGTTTAATCGCCAGCGAAACAGAAATAGCTGGTGAGAAACTTAAAAAAGGAAATTTAGAAGCATATGAATGGGAACAATTAAACGCACGAATTGGTAAACTTACAAATGCCCCAATTTATATAAATGATACCCCTGGGCTTTCGGTTTTTGAATTACGAGCCCAATGCAGAAGGCTTAAAGCCGAAAAGAATATTCAGATGGTCATCATCGACTATCTTCAACTTATGTCAGGTTCTTCTGAAAGCAAGGGGAATAGAGAGCAGGAAATAAGCACGATTTCACGAGCGGTTAAAGGCATCGCCAAAGAACTTGACATTCCAGTAATCGCCTTAAGTCAATTGAGTAGAGCTGTTGAAACAAGAGGGGGTGATAAACGTCCGCAGCTAAGCGACTTACGTGAATCGGGTGCCATCGAGCAAGATGCCGATATGGTAATGTTTATTTACAGGCCCGAATACTATGGCATCACAGCGGACGAAAGTGGTAACTCAACTCAAGGACTAGGTGAGTTAATCATTGCAAAACATCGAAATGGATCTACTGAAGACGTTAAGATTCGTTTCCAAAACCACCTCGCTAAGTTTGTCAACTGGGAGAATGATAACTTTGAGTTCAACCAAAGCCCTAGCATCGATATCGATGATGCATATGCCGGCCAAGTCTTGAGATCCAGCAAATTTGATGATATTGATGAAAATCTTTCTGAGGAACCTCCTTTTTAAAATTCTTTTTTGTTTTTGCCTATTCGGCTTTAGCTCAAATGCTTTCTCATCTAAAATTCTCATTCCAATGGATGAGAACCAAAAGGATCATTTGAAAGCCTATGGCATTGCCTTTTGGTGTCTTGAAAGAGACGTTGAAGTTCAATGGTTACTTAACTATCGAGGCGGAAGCTTCCTTACAGAAAATCATGATGAAATCGAGGCCGAACTCGTCATCAGAGGTGTCAGTTATGAAATGATTCCCGAAGCCAAAGCGGCATCAATACTTCTGGAGATTAGCAACCCTGAGGTTAACATGGATGCAATTAAACTGGAACAATCGCCAAAAATCGCAGTCTATTCACCTAAATCCGCTCAACCGTGGGATGATGCCGTAACACTTGTCCTGACTTATGCGGAAATTCCATATACTGTCATATATGACGATGAAATCATTCACGGAGAGCTTCACCTTTATGATTGGCTTCACTTACACCATGAAGACTTTACTGGACAATATGGAAAATTCTACGGATCGTATCGAAATGCAAAATGGTACCAAGATCAAGTCGCAGAGTTTGAAGAAACGGCAGGCCGATTAGGGTTTAGCAAGGTTTCAGAACTTAAACTTTCAGTGGCGCTAAAAATTAAAGAATACACCGCTGGAGGTGGCTTTCTTTTCTCTATGTGTTCCGGTACAGATTCCTATGATATCGCGTTATCGGCTGAAAGTGTTGATATCTGTGCGCAAATGTTTGATGGCGACCCCGCAGATCCATCTGCACCTCAAAAGCTTCAATTCGATCAAGGTTTCGCGTTCGAGAATTATCGTTTAAGTATGAATCCCATGGAATATGAATTCTCCGATATTGATGGAACACCTCTGCATAATAGAGCAGGACAAAAACAGGATTTTTTCACACTTTTTGACTTCTCAGCCAAGTGGGACCCAGTACCAACAATGCTCTGTCAAAGTCACGAATCCATCATTCGAGGATTTATGGGACAAACAACATCCTACAATTTAAAATTCATTAAACCCGAAGTGCTCATCCTTGGCGAGAATAAAGGAATCGGCATAGCAAAATACATTCATGGAGAGTTTGGCAAAGGACAATGGACATTTTATGGCGGACATGACCCTGAAGACTATCAGCATTTTGTGGGAGATCCTCCAACCGATCTAAGCCTGCATCCAAACTCTGCAGGTTATCGCTTAATTCTAAACAATGTCCTATTCCCTGCGGCAAAAAAGAAAAAGCAGAAAACTTAGTTTTTCAATTTCCAAACAATATGGAAAAGGAAGTATCTAGGAATACTCGTATAATTTGGTGCTATAATAGGATTGTCATCTATTAAACCATACAATAAATTTACCGCCTCGAAACCAACATCAACTTGACCTACCGTTATATAGGCCATGGCATCAGCTTGAAAGTAGGGTTCAAACTTTTGGCTCCTCTGTACATAAAATGAATCATAAAAAGGCAAATATCCTCTAGAATAAAACCCTGAATTATACATTGTCCGTATACCTGGATGAAAGGTTAACTTTTCTTTCAAAACATCAACATTCGCCAATACCTCGACTTTATACATCCATTCAGGAAGACTGTTTATGCGATTTCTATTATTCCATTGATAAACACCATTTGCTAGCAGAGTACCAGCTTTCTTCTTTCCAATTATAGATACCTCAGCCTTGTATAATTCAATATTAGTGGCGGCCTGATGTATTCTTCCATACCTATCAAAGTAGATATAATTCATTTGCTTGATATACCCAGGTTGTAAATGAATACTTAAATCTTTCATTTTTATCTCATAAATAATAGCCGTTCTCAACTGTTCTTGAGATTGAAGCGTATTACTATTAGATCTAATACTCGAATAATAATTCGCATGAAGAAGATACGGATGAGACTTCTGAACCGTTAAGCTTCCTTGCAAACTAGAAACATATGAGATTCGATTCGAATCAGAACTTGCCCCAAAAAGATAAATTAAATCAAGAGTTGACGAATAATCCCCTCTGTTATATCCTCCAAAAAAGTATTGGTTTCTAGATCTAAACTCTACATTCTTTTTTGAAAGCACGATTCTAGAAGAAACGTCCTGATTACTATAATCAAGTTGTGTTGAATTAACTCGAAACGTCCCTTGGTTAAAATGTAAAGTTAAGTCCACTTGAAATTGCATTCCTGCAATCCCTGTTTCACTAACATAGCGAATTCGTGGGGATGCTCCCACCTCCATGTGTCTTGATGAATCATTAACTTCTTCAAACAATTCAGTAGTAAATTGTGAATAATACACAGAATCACTTGATAGGTCGCTGTAAATGAATTTAGCTATTCTACCGTTTCCTTGCAGACTGAATAATATGCTGGATCGGTCGTTCTCAGTCGCCAAATACCTAATTTCAGACCTAACAAGAGTTACTTCTTTTCTAGAATATGCTTCTTGTAGTTTAATTGATCCAAGTAAATGCAAATCGTCTGTTCCGCTCTGTTTTATCGAGTAGGTCGAATCAACTAATCCACCATTTTGCTCTCTATCCGTAACTAAATACGTGGCAATAGCGTTCCATTTTATTTTGTTACTTAGGTCTGATTCAATCTTTAATCCTATATCCGTATTTCGAACAAAACTCCTTTGAATCCATCCAGGGTGAGAGTTTCTTGAAATCCGAAATTCAAAACAACTTGACTTTGAAATCGGTCGAAATAATTCAAAGGTTATATCCTGATATTGATTAGCACCCATTCGATAATCAACAAACGAATTAGAGTTTGTGTCAAATATTACATTATCTAACTTCACACTAACCCGTTGTTTTTCAACCTCTTGATTTGAATTGTAACCTACCTCAATCCCTGATTTAAGCGTGTCAATTCCATTAGGTTCAAAGAGCAATAAGCCTGGATTCGAATATTCCAAGACATGACTTAATTCAAACTGTTGAGAATTAGCTCCAAAGTGAATCAAGAATAGAATTAATATATTAAATAATGCACGAAGCGTCATTTGAGGAAATTAAGCAAAAAAAAAGCTCCACACTATAGTGTGGAGCTTTAAAATCGGCAGCGACATACTCTCCCAGGAATTACCCTAGTACCATCTGCGCTATTAGGCTTAACTTCTCTGTTCGGAATGGGAAGAGGTGAACCCCAATGCAATAGCCACCGGAAAATCATCAATATCAAAAAATCTTGAATAATATAAACGAGCAAAAAATCAACGGGCAATTAGTATCGCTCTGCTATGGTATTTCTACCTTTACACATGCGACCTATCAACGTCATCATCTCTAACGACCCTTAAAAGAAGTCTCATCTTGAGGTGAGTTTCGCGCTTAGATGCTTTCAGCGCTTATCTC
>Ga0115566_10005055_pt1 | contig 10416 bp, 14 predicted proteins | sample COGITO_mtgs_1204_3_FD_87173 | JGI IMG/M metagenome (GOLD analysis project Ga0115566, IMG submission 87173) | Pelagic marine microbial communities from North Sea - COGITO_mtgs_120405 | ecosystem: Environmental > Aquatic > Marine > Epipelagic | place: Germany:Helgoland, sampling site Kabeltonne...
AAGTTTGGTCACACATACAGTGGTGGATGGGCGATCTTCTGAATAATGCCCCATCAACTGAGGCTCTAGCCGATCTGCACTGGTCCACACCAATGATGGAACCTCTTGAAACCGCTCAAGTCAGGCAGGTAGCAGCGTCTTTCCAAACAGTGCGCCGTCGCCAAGTTCCTTGGTCATACCACCAAAGAGTTGAATCTGCTTTGTTGCCTACAGAACTTCAAGATTACCTTCTGGACACTTGTTCAACCCTTGACCTGAGGTGGATGCATTTGCAGGAAATGATTACGAACTATCTTAAGGATCAGAGAAATCGTGAATTAATCAAAGACCGCAACGAAGACCGGTTGAACAAGAAAGAGAAGAAGTGAGCAAAATAGCGCCAGAACTACAATCGTTAAAGAAGAAAGTCACAGAGCTGAAGCTCCTACCTGGAAACCCCAGGCGCGGTGATATAGAAGTAGTACGACAGTCTTTGGAGCGTTTCGGCCAACGTAAGCCGTTAACTGCGCTCCCTGATGGGACTGTCACCGCTGGGAATCACACACTCCAAGCCGCAATGCTTTTAGGTTGGACAGAGGTGGCTGTCGTGACTATAGACGACGATCCCGCTACGGCTAAAGCCTGGGCATTAGCAGATAACCGTGTCTCAGACATGTCCACAAACGACGATGAAGATCTGGCAGCGATGCTCGCAGAGCTAGTTGCAGCTGATTCATTAGACGGGACAGGGTATTCAGAATCAGACCACGATGATTTGCTTAAACTTCTAGAACTGGCATCAGAAGCCGATTTTGCGCCAGACGGATCTTCTATCGTCTCACAAGACATGGAAGAAGCGGTCGGTGTCTGGGAAGACTCACCTGTACGTATGGTCGTTCTGAGCTTTCAAGCCGAAATATACGACGAAATGCTGAGACTGTTGATCAACGGAAGATCAAAATACGGTGTCGAAAGCAACACCGATCTCGTCCAATTCCTACTTGAAATCCATTGCGATGGCTGAATACCAAGAACCACCCAAAGGTACATTCGCTGAAGAACGCCTTCCAGCTTCAATCACAGACCACCCTCAAGTCTATCGAGCCAGCGGTGCCCCCATCAAAGCGGTCACATCAGCTGCGATGGCAATACCGTACAAAGATTGGGAAGGCACGACCCAGACGGCCAAAGCGCAAGGCAGGGCTAACGGGATAAACAACGCCAACCTAGTCTTCGGGTCAATGCCACGGGCAGCGTTCAGAAGAAGGGAATACGCTACCCGGTCAATGAAGAATGAAGCGTTCCCCCAACTTTACAAAGCTATTCTTGAATTAGGAATCTGGTGCGATCAAGCGCTCAGCGATGCATCACCTGAGGCCCACGCAAAGCTGCGCCAAGAGTCATCTGGAATCAAAGACGAATGGCTTATACCCGGCACTTCTTGGACATCAGCAATCATCAACCGTACTTCCGCATTGCCGTATCACAAGGACAGCGGAAACGTCAAAGGAACATACTCTGCGATGGCTGTAGCTAGAGGGTTCTGCGACGGAGGACACCTGCACATACCCGAAATTGACACTGTAGTGAGATGCGATGACGGCGACGTCGTAATGTTTGACGGAGCTAGCTTGACTCATGGGACTACGCCTATGGAGCTACGTAGGAAAGACGGCTGGCGATACACGACAGTGTTTTACCTCAGGAGCGGTATGGACATTTTGGGCACACCCCAAGAAGAAGTCGAAAGAGCGAAACGCTTGAGAACAGAAAGAGAAGACAACTTCGCAAGTGAAAGAGGGAAGTTACAACAGTGAACAGGTTCGTTTACCTTGTCGGAGAACCAGGGGCAGGTAAATCCACACTCGCCTCAAAGACGATGGATCACGTAGCCGACTGCAAACACCCAAACGGGTTCAAGTACAGAATCACAAATTGCGACGGTCTAGAAGTCGCTGCTTTAGGCGAAGAAAGAACTCCGTTCTCAGGCACCGACACACTTTCAATGTCAGTTTCAACAAGAATCAAACAATCCTTAGAAACAGGCTGGCCCGAAACCGTCCTATTCGGCGAAGGGGACAGGCTCACAAACAACAAGTTCTTCAGCCACGCCAAGAAACACACGGACCTCAAAGTTGTCTTACTTTCAACCCCAAGAGCTGTCTCCAACGAAAGGCGGATCTCCCGAGCGGCAGAACACGAGTCGGCTCCACAGAACGTTTCATGGGTGCAAGGAAGGATAACGAAACTTGAGAATCTACACGACCATATAACCCACGTAATTCAGCACGCTACTCTGGAAGAACAGGCCAAAGAACTCCGTGACATTCTTCACGGCATTAGTGACAGCTAGGAGTGACGGTGACCGACCACGTGGCACGTAACCCAAAGCGATTCAACGAAGAAGAAATAGCCAAACAGAAAGCTTTAGCACTGACAGCCCGCATGTCAGGCGTCAGTTGGGTTGGCATCGCCGATGAGATCTCAAAGACGACATCTGACGGCAAGCCTATTGACGAGGCGACAGTTCGGAGAAGGTACCGGTCTGCGATTGAAGATTACCAAGTTCCTCGTGAAGAATGGGAATCTTACAAACTCAAGCAGCTAGCTCAGCTGGAGCTGGCGCAAAGCCAGGTTATGTCTGCGATACTCACCTGGCGTCGTAGCGTCAACGACCACCAAGAGCTAACAGGTCCGATATCTGCTTTGGTGCGCCTCCAAGAAAGGGTTGACAGGGTTATCGGGTTCCCGAGTGACCCTCCACCTCCGCCGCCAGCGAACGCTGAAGCCCGAGGTTACGTGTTGGACATCGTCACGAACCAAGTAGCCCATCAAGCTATGCTCGCATCAATGAGGGCTATTGAAGCTCAGGTCATAGACGCGGAAGTTGTCAAAGATGACACGGACTGATGACACAAGAACGTCGGGTATATGGATGCTTAACCCGGCGACTATGGCTGAAGCATTAAATGAAGATTCGCGTACAAATTACCCTCACATTGACCTCATGGCTCGCGAGAACATCGCTTCGGTATTGGACCCGGACGTCTTTATACACGTAACTCAAACGCAGAACCAAATAGGAAAATCATCGACCGTGGCTGAAGGCGTCGCTACTTGGCTTCTTGAAATGTTTCCGACACTACCAATCATGATCGGTTCCCACTCAAAGGAACTCTCACGCAAATCAGGCCGTGCTATACGAAACAATTTCGCGAACAACACCGACAAGCTTTCAACCCGACTGAGCCTGGATTCCAAAGCAGCTGATCGTTGGAATACGACTGCTGGAGGTTCATTACTAGCGACATCAGTGGGCGGTGGCGTCGGTTGGCCAGCTACCGTCTTTATAGGCGACGACTTGTTGAAGAACTTTATCGCAGCTCAGTCACCCGAAAACAGGCAGAAAGCCATTGATTGGCTTATGGGCGATGTCATCGGAAAACTACGAAAGCATATTGTCCGTATCCCCGACAGCAGTCAGCCTAACGGCTACAGGAAATTTACGATACACCCGACTATCCTGTTACCGGCGACGCGCTATCACATGGATGACCCCTCAGGCCGTATGATGGAACTCTTCCCCGACAGGTACCGCCTAACCCACCTCCCAGGCGTAGCCGACTCAAGCATCACCCCTGACGGCGACCCTTTGGGGCGCAAGGACGGCGAAGTCGTTTGCGAAGACTTCTACAACAAAGATGAGATGGAACGTTTGAGGGACGTCATGGACGACGTCACATTCGCCACTATGGTCCAAGGCACCCCGATGAACTTGACAGGCGGGACTATTGACCGTGACCGTTGGATCTGGGGGAAAGAGGCACCAAGACACGAAGACCGCCTACTGACATTTACTTCTTGGGACTTGACGTTCACCGATACTGGCGCGTCGTGGGTCGTTGGCCAGTTGTGGACAGCCACACAGTCAAAGGTTTCTGCTGAGTTATTTGATCTTCACTTGTTAGACCAGATACGACGTAAAGCCGATTTCGTTTCACAAAGACTAATGATTCGGGCTTTCGCAGCTCAGCATCCTTCTGCGACGCATCACCTTATCGAGAACAAAGCCAACGGATCAGCTATCATCGCCGACCTTTCACGTCCCTGGATTGACACGACAATGGACACATTGGAGGCAGGCGAAGTCAGGCGGGAACAGACTTCCAGCTACGGATTCGACAGACCGAACAAATGGCCTGCGATTGAAGGGATGGTTCCCATCAACCCGACAAACTCTAAACTGGCTCGGGTGCTGGACATATCACGGATGGTCTATGATGGCCGCATTGTTCTGCCCGAATGGTGGGAGCCTCAATCTGCGCCAAGGTTCCCAGGAGACCACGGCGACGACCATATGCAACAGTTTCCTTTCAGCCTTATCAACGAAGCCGCAGACATCCCATACGGTGCGACAGATGATGAAATAGACACTGCAACTCAGGCTATAGCTTGGGCGAGGGACTACCTCGGGCCTCTGCTTTCCGAAGGCACATGGGGAGCTTCTAACGAACCAAGGATCGCAACAAACACTTCAATGATGGGGAGACGATGATATGGAACCGAAGAAGATTGATAAGAAGACACTGGTTGAAGTGTTCAAGATCTTCCAAGACGAAGCGAACGCTTACGATGGGCGTGATCAATCCCCTCGCATAGCTATCGGTATTGAGCCTCTGGACGAAGAAGAATGAGCAAAAAGAAGAATCTTCCGACGAAGAAGCAATCCAAAGCAGCAGCTATCAAACTGCATTCGCTTATTGTCCGTGACGCTGCTAACGGCTGCGCAGCCTTAGGGCATCTTCCGGGTGTTTGTGTAGGCCCATTGCAATGCGCCCATCTAATCTCCAAAGAGCAGGCAGGCCGTATATCCACGGCCACTTTGAATGGCGTTGGGCTATGCGCTAAACACCATCAGGTAATTGACAACAACAGGGTCAGGTGGCTTCAACTGCTGGACTGCCTGTTCTTGCGGGAACTTGTACATGCATTGCAAGAACACCAAGACCAATCTATGGAGAATGAGATTCCAAGGAACGCCAGCTGGTGGAGAAACGAATCAGGTCGGCTTTACTGGCAATGCGTTAAAGCGAACATTGCGACTGAGTCATTGCCTGCGTACATGGTCGACTATTTCATGCAAATCGGGCCACCGATAACTGTTATACAGGAAATGATGTTGGATCAGGACCAACTGCCCTGGCACTTGTAGTGGAATTGGACGAGGTTGACATGGAGGATATCTGCGACATGTACGAAGCGACCTGCCATCTCCGTTCGTCGGACAATAGGAAGAACACATTGAAGATGGTCGCAGACGAGTTCAACATAAGTGTCTCCACTGCCTTTGAGATAATCAGCGACGGACGGTGGAATTGGGATCCGTCTTGAGGGCAAACTACGGACCGATAATCGGTATCAAGGACATTCATCGATTCGCTGAGTCCAGGATGAACGACGAAAGGAACCAATCCGGTTCTTTGGAGCTTGACGACATGCTGGCAGGTAAGCTTGACTGCTTATGCTTGCATTACTGCTCACCACAAGACTGCTACTCGCTGGCCCCGAATGGGTAGATCCGGCTGAGTTCGGACCCTGGGCTGGCGTCGTTGAATGCGAATCTTCCGGCTACGTGCGTATCGAGAACCCTGTTAGCACTGCTTCAGGCTTATTCCAGTTTCTCGACACCACTTGGGATTGGGTAACAGCCGACGCTGGCCGGGACGACTTGACTGGCAGTCCCGCTAGTGAAGCGAGCGTTTCGGATCAATACGCCATGGCGCTCCACCTCAGGGACATGCCAGGTGGTGGGATCGGGCATTGGGAGTGCGGATATCGCTACAAGCGAGGTTTGGCTGATCCGCCTGTTTCGGCGTTTCCTGGGTTCGTAAAGTTTGAGGTTTTGTTAGCGCCGAAGCGCTATGCGTGTGGGCCTGGGAATTTCCGTTGAACGCGCGAACTATCAAAGCCGCGTTATATTGATCTACATGGAAACTCTCTCAGCAATCACCGGCAAAACCGAACTAGCTACCGGCCAGATCGTATCCCGAAACTACACCGACAGCGGTTCCCTGTATGTACAGGACAACTGCCCGAGCGCCTACCAGCTGGAATCAAGGACCGACGGCTGGCGCGTTGCTGAAGCCGCAGGCACAGGCTTCGCACAATGGGTCCGCCTTACAGGCAAGGGCAAGTTCTCCGTCAGCTGGGGTGCATTCGCCGCTCAGGTAGAGCGTGCCGAAATGACAACCGAAACCGTAGAGACCGCCGACGGTTTCGCAATCGTCGCAGGTGTCGGCGAGCGCCTCGGCTCAGGCTGGGTACGTGTCGACGGAATGGCATAACCTACGAGTCCAGGGACTTTCGCAACTTCTGCAAAGAAATATTCCCGAATAACGCGCAAACAGTCAAAGACGCGTTATATTGATCTACATGGAAACAACAAACACCTCAACCCACATAGTCAACAGCTTTGAAGCCGCTAAGCTCGTCCGCAAGTTTGTCGGACCTGTGTACGTCGAAACAATGGGCAACAATGACAGCTTGCTAGTCCAAGTGGTCAAGTCCGGTTTGATCTGGTCGATTGAGCACGCAGGCTCTGATGTTCAATGGTTGATCTTCGACAACGGAGATGAAATGTCCGTCTACTTCGATCAATAGTCAAATCGCGCTGACGGTCTCCGTCGGGGTTCGACTCCCCGAAGCGCACTACACCTCAACCAACCAAGGACACGCCATGAAGTTTCAAGTTCAGTACTTCGCCCAACATCTCAATCGCTGGGTTGACGAGTTCGAATATAGTTCGTTCCCGACTCGTGAAGCCGCCGAGAAAGCAATGAAAGCTTGCGCCAACCGCTTCACAGGCAACAAGCACCGCATCGTCGAGATCGAGAAAGTTTGAACAAATAACGCGCAAACCATCAAAGACGCGTTATATTGATTTACATGGAAACAACAAACACCTCAACATCAATCACCGAAACCCCACTGACCGTCGCTCAATTTAGCGCATGTCAATCATTCTCCGACGCTGCCGAAGCGCTGCGGGTTCAGGCCAAGCGAGTCCGGGACAACATGGACGAAACGCTCGACAGTCTGGCAAGCGGCAGAACACCTTCTAGGGACACTTCGATAGCGCAGCTCGCCGAAGCCCAAGCCGAATTCGCTATGGCCACCAAGATGACACGCTCGGCGCTATCGGGTTTCGACAACATTCAAGAACTCATGGAGTCACTGCAAGCCGACGACGGCTTCTTGTTTACGCTTCCTCTCCCGAAAGCTTAAGCACCGACCAGGGCCGAAGGGTTAATCCGGGTTCGATTCCCGGCGGCTCACTAACTCAACAACCAAACAAGGAGACATGGAATGAATACACACCAGCGGAATTTGCGCCTCGACCGAGAAACGAAACTCGCCATAGCTCAGTCAGTAGATAACATCATGCGCCTTTGGCCAGTGTTCGACGCCGACGCCATTGAAACCATCTCTGCCATCGAGGAGTGGACCGGCATTACGCCAGCACGGTTCGTGCAAACTATGAAGAATGCTGCGGCTCACGCCGACAAGAATGGCCACGACCTGAGATGGGTCAGGCAAGCTATCCTCTACGAGTGCATACCTTACGACGAGTCCGTACCCGACGACGAGTTGTTACCTTTCGAGTAGAGGGGGAGACTTGAAGATCACACGAGAACACAAGAACCAGATGTACGACCTACTGGATGCTGTGCGGGACGCCAACGACTTGCCCGCTTATCGTGACGCTCTCTGGTCCAGGGTCGGCAACGGGGACTTAGGGAAACGGTTGCGTTGGGACTTGCTCTACGCCACCGACTCAAACGAACGCTTTCGGTGGTTCGCGGATGTCTACGAATAAGCCGACGACACCCACGTTGACACTGTCCTGCGGGAGTGGATACGACTGAACAACCTGGGATTCTGCTGATGTACGGAAGGGATGCTAAATGCGCTAGGTGCGGTCGAGCTGAAATCGTGATGGTCGGCCTTGAAGAATACAGCCGATTCGTCGGCGGCAGATCTGTTGACACAGAGTTCCCATATTTGTCTGAAGATCAGCGTGGGATGCTTGAGTACGGTCGGTGCCGCTCAGTTTGCGTCCCGTGGCGCTGAGTCTTTAAATAATAATTTCAAGAAATATCCGAAGATAACGCGCAAACCATCAAAGACGCGTTATATTGATCTACATGGAAACAACAACTGCCTCAGCAAACAACACACAATCAATCGTGGAACTGGTGCCCGGAGCATTCAACGAATTCGAGATCCACACTTCCAACTGCAAAAAACTCAAGAAACACCAGAAGCTCAGCGCCGGTGGCCGGGTCTACGAGATCACTAAGCCAGTCGCCGAACACATCGCCCAGCAAGTCGACCTCTACGAACGTCAACAACAGTTCTGGGACGCTGGTAGCTGGCACATCTGCCAATGCGTTCCAGCTGAAAGCGAAACGGCAGAAGAACAAGCTGACGAAGTAATCGAAGCAACGATGGCCGAACTCGCTCAGCACGAGCTTGACCGCCGAGAATTCAACCGCAAGAACAAGAAAGCCGCATTGCGTTCAGGCGAAACAAAGTGGGGACGCTTGGAAGCTGCCAACCCTTGGCTCTTCAAAGCCTCCAAGCTTGAACTCCTCGAACTTCTAGGCTAAATAAATCCGCCCCACCCGGCGACTCAGGTTCCCCCCATCGAAGACCCTCGGCTAAGGCTGGGGGTCTTTGACGTTTCGCAACGCTTTCCATCGCGTCCCAATACTGCATCCCGGCGACGGGTACTCTCATGGAATGCCATCCGACTCAACACGACACTCGATGCCCGAAGATCAGTGGGCACCCTTCAACTACAAATCAGCTATGGGTTCTATCGTCTCGACTCTCGGTTTGGGCGGCAAGTGGGTACCAGCCCAAGAGCAACGTCGCCACATCGCGTACAGGATCTGCGCTGGCTTCAAGAACAACACTGCTGGCCGCAACATTGACACGCCTGATATCGAACATAGGCAATACGGCGACCCCTCCATGATCAACGACTTGGTAGTCGACGGAATGCTTTCCGAGAAACTTGCGTTTGTAGTCGCAGGATCGCAGCACCCCCAGGAACCCGACCTTGGTGAACGGCCACTCGACCCCGAAGCATCAGATGGTCCCGCCGAAGCTCGCCTCGCTCGCGCTAAACAGGAGCGCCATGACATCAAAGCAGCTCAGGCGGTCGAATCGTGGGAGCTAGCGCTTGAACAATACGATCGGGCGACAGTCGTCGCAGACTGGCTTGATGGCTGGGTTGTCGCAGAAGACGTCCGGTCAAAGATTTGGGAAACCGAACGTGAGTTCGCTGTACCGCTCGGCGACGGAGTGGTCGTACTCGGGTGGAACTCGGAAACAGGCAGGCCATCTCTTACGGTGTACCCACCGGAATCGTATTTCCCTGTTATAGAAACTGACGCCCGAAAGTTCCCTACCAAAGTCCACCTCGCCTGGGAGGAACCAGGGGATAACGGTTTGTCCGAGTATCTACACCGGACAACATACGAGTTGGGTCCTATCATTGGCGAAGACGGGCAAAGCCTTTCAAGGGAACTACCTTGGGGCGAGATCACCTCTCAGACTTGTTTCGTGGAATCGAAACGTTGGCCGATAGGTAACTCAAACAATTGGATGAAGCTCGACCCGACAGCTGCGGAAGTTGTGACTCCGAGAACTGACCTCGGTTTCAACTTTATACCTGTGGTCCATATCCCGAATACGCCTTCGTCAACTTTCCACTATGGCCGGTCTGTATACGCAGTTGTCGCCCAGTTGTTCGATGACATCGCCGCCTTCGATAAAGACATGGCCGCAGCATCCGCATTGGCGGCGACTCCGATGTTTGCGATTGAGGGTGGAAACCTTCCGGCCGGGTACAGCGTCAAGGCTGGTGCCATCTGGCCTTTGCAGGCTGGTTCTAAACCGCACAAGATTGACGTATCTGCGAACCTGACTCCCCTACTGGAATATGAAGCGAGGTTGAACGAGCGGCTGGCAACTAACTCCCGTGTGGGGCAAACGATTATGGGCAGGTCTTCTGCTAGCTCAGGCGCTTCGGGTTACCGGGTTAAGCTCGACATGACTCCATTTGAGCAGATGATTGACATGATGCGGATGGTTCGGAAAAACAAGTATTCTCTGATATTTAAGTTCGCGCAGAGGATCGCTATGTACGGCGAACAACTAGAAGCTGGCGATGATGCCCGGATCAACATTGATTTCGGTCCAGCTGTACCTGCTGACACGAAGACAGAGATTGAGTTAGTTAAGTCACTTCTGTCCCCTCCCGCTGCTATTTCTAGGCTTACAGCATCCCGTATGCTCCAAGCAGCTGGCGTGCCGCTTGAGGACGTAGACGCTGAGCTGTCCAGGATTGTTTCTGAAGACTTCGATGGC
>Ga0115566_10005066_pt1 | contig 10393 bp, 8 predicted proteins | sample COGITO_mtgs_1204_3_FD_87173 | JGI IMG/M metagenome (GOLD analysis project Ga0115566, IMG submission 87173) | Pelagic marine microbial communities from North Sea - COGITO_mtgs_120405 | ecosystem: Environmental > Aquatic > Marine > Epipelagic | place: Germany:Helgoland, sampling site Kabeltonne...
AAAGTCCCTGATCTGCGTTTCAGTACGCAAGGGATTATTTTCTTCATGGACGGCCTGAAAGGCAGCACGGTGAATTGTGTCTTCGGCTTTTACGGCAATTGCGGTGTAGTAAATTTTGGCATGCAAAGCCATCACCTCATTCCAGATAGCAGGGGTTCTGGATAAAAGCAGATCACCTCTTACCCCTTCGCCCCAATCGCTCATGATGGGTTCCAGAGTGAAACATTCGGCGCAGCCGTACCAGAAAATTTCCCGTACTTCGATTCTGTCGGCATCCGTCTCGGTGGGTACCGGAGTTTCAAGTGCCTGGTAATGAATGCCTTCAACAGATTCACGAGGCTGCGCCATAGTGATCAAGGAGTAGCCTGAGATAATTAGGAGTAGTAAAAGCCGGGTTGTTACTTGCATACTCTGAACCTGTTGTTAAAGTTAAATTTGGAGTTAATTTTAATAAATAATTAAATTCAATAATAAAACTTTGATGGTATTAAGCCGATTTTTGTTCCGGATATTTATTTCAACCATTCCATCAGCACTGCCGACAAGGGTTCAATGTAGCAGAATCAGAGTGGCAGACAAGCTGAATCAATCTGAATAGGGAGCAATTGATGGCCATGTTGCGATAAGCAATCTTGTGATGTTAATAGGCAATGTTATATAGTGCAAAAGAGCCACATGATACTGTTTTCGGGCTATTGTGCAGGAATCGTGAACTATTCGGTCGGATTTGCAGGACAACAATTTACAGGCGAACAAAACAGACCGCAAAGCAGTTGCTGGATTGCAGCTGCTTTTCCGGGGGGAGAAATTTGGCAAACTTTATGAAGAAAATATCATGCATCCTCATGCTTTCCATCCTGACTTGCACGCTACCGCTTACCTTGAGTGCCAATCAGGAGCTGGCGCGTTCAGCCGAAATGGGCCTGATCAAAGAAGTCAGTGATTTGCTGCAAGATGGCGTTGATGTAAATAGTCGCCTGAATGATGGCAGCACAGCGCTGCATTGGGCTGTGCTGAGGGATCAGCAGGAATCTGTTGCGCTCTTGATGGAAGCTGGTGCCGATCCCCTGGCGCCAAACCGAAATGGAATTACGCCTCTATTTCTTGCGGTACAAAATGGCAGTGAAAAAATTGTTGCACGCCTGCTGTTAGCGGGTGCGGACCCGAACACCTTGTCAGAAAATGGTGAAACCATATTGATGACTGCGGTTCACACAGGTAAACCCGAAGTGGTGAGTTTGTTACTGGCCAACGGTGCCCTTGTTGATTATCGGGATCCTGACTTTCAACAAACTGCTCTTATGATCGGTGTACGTGAAGGACATACAGAGGTTATCGATATGTTGATAAGACATGGGGCCAAAGTCGATGCCAGCACCCGAGTGGGACCTGTACCGGCTTACATCCCTCCTTGTAAAGGAACAGGCTGTGGTTCTGAAGGTGTTGGTATCAATCGTAGCGGCGTTCCCCATCGTGGTGAACGTTATGATGCCAAAGGCGGTATGACACCATTGTTGTATGCAGCAAGAGATGGTCACGTGGAAGCTGCCAGGTTGCTCGTTGAAAATGGTGCCGACCTGGAAATGGCGGAAGCCAATGAAATATCCCCTCTATTAATGGCTCTGCTTAATAATCAATTAGGGGTAGCTGAGATACTGCTGGATTTTGGTGCCCGGATAAACGTCGATGATTTTTATGGTCGCACACCCCTGTTTGCTGCTGTGGACTACCGCAACCTGGATATGAACAGTGATCTGGAAGATGATCCCCAGGACAATGAGGTAGACAGGGAACCCATCCTGCCGATGATCAAACGGCTTCTGGATGAAGGTGCTGATGTGAATGCCAGAACCAAGGAATGGCCGCCAGAGAAAAAATGGCTGTATTCACTCAATGATGTAGCCTGGGTGGATGTCACTGGGCAAACGCCATTTATCAGAGCTTCGTTGGCAGGCGACATTCCGGTGATGGAAATGCTGCTTGAGTACGGGGCAGATCCGCATATCACCACTTATGAAGGGACCACTGCATTGATGGCTGCGGCCGGAATGAACTGGACAGTTGCCCAGACCTATACAGTGTCTGATGAAGCTTTACTGGAAGCCGTCAAAATAAATATTGCTCTGGGTGCAGATGTTAATGCGGCAAACTCAATGGGCTTGACGCCCTTGCTGGGAGCTGCCAACAGAGGGTCAAATGACATCATCCGTTATCTTGCCTCACAAGGCGCGAAACTGGATGTGGAAGATGCAGTGGGTCGCACAGCTCTTCGCTGGGCTGAAGGGGTATTTCTCGCTGCGGTAGGCGCAGAACAAAAACCGGAAACCATTGCTTTGCTGAAAGAGTTGATGGGTAAGGCTGGAATAAAATATGCGCAGTAACACTATTTTTAATTTGTCTTTATATAGCGCTTTGGTTTTCGGTAGAAAACTTGCCTTTGGCCTTGCTGTGTCCATTCCTGTTTTTGCCCAGGCTCAGTCCTCAACTGAAAGCCTGGATGCAGACCATAGGCAAATGCTTGATCAATATTGCACGGAATGTCATAACTTCGAAGATTATGCCGGTGGCCTTGCCTTTGAATTACTGGAAACCGGCAATCTGTTGAGTGATGCTGAAACCTGGGAAAAAGTATTACTTAAACTGAAAGCCGGCATGATGCCGCCTCGGGGCAAAGACCGTCCGGCTGGTGAGCTGGTTGATAGTTTTGTCAGTGGCCTGGAACAATCCATCGATAGCGCCTGGGCAGTCAGCCCCAACGCTGGTGCTCCTTTATTACATCGTATGAATCGTACTGAATACGAGAATGCCATTCGTGATCTGCTGAACTTGCCTATCAATGCTGCAAGTATGTTTCCCGCTGATAATTCCAGTGAAGGCTTCGATAATATCGCCAGCGTGTTGAGTGTGTCGCCAGCACTGATGCAATCGTATATTTCTGCGGCAAATAAAGTGAGTCGGCTGGCAGTAGGCGATATGACCGCCAGCCTTACTACCGCTACCTACCGTGCCGATCAGCAGGATCAGTCATCCCATCTGGAAGGGATTTCTCTAGGCACACGTGGCGGTCTGGTTTTTGAGCATGTTTTTCCCCTGGATGCTGAGTATGAATTCAGAATTAGCCGCAGTGGGGCCAATGCTGCATTTTCTCTGGATCCTGTTGGAATTGAAGATCCGGTGGAGCTGGTTATCGACGGCGAGCGGGTAAAACTTTTCCCGGCCGGGACCGGCAGTCTGGTCAGCCTCACCATTCCTGCCGGCCCACACACCATAGAAGCCGCTTTCGTGAAAACACAGTCACCCCTTGGCGTAGATGATTTACATACAGTCTGGTCGGATAGCACGGTAATGCGTTCAGTGGCTATTTCGGGTCCCGTTAATGCGACCGGGCCAGGCAATACTCCCAGCCGCAGCGCAATTTTTAGTTGTACTCCAGCAAGCACTTCTGATGAGGAGCCTTGTGCTCGCCAGATACTGGAAGACCTGGCTTATCGGGCATACCGGCGTCCAGTTAGCGCTCGCTCTCTGAATACCTTAATGGCTTTTTATCGGGATGGTCGCGAATTACGTGATTTTGATACCGGCATTCAATATGCCTTGGCACGCGTACTTGTTGACCCCATGTTTGTCTTCCGCTTCGAAGAAGAGCCTGCAGGCCTGGAAGATGGGCAAACCTATGCGGTCAATGATTTTGAGCTGGCTTCACGACTGTCATTTTTTATCTGGAGCAGCATCCCTGATGAAGAATTATTAGCCGTAGCAGAAAGCGGAGAGTTGACTGATCCAGACATTCTTGAGCAGCAGATTCAGCGCATGTTGCAGGATCCTAAATCCAGATCCCTGGTCGAAAATTTTGCTTCTTCATGGTTATCCCTGGGACAGCTCAACAGTGTTAATCCTACTTCTACAGAGTTTGATGGCAGCTTGCGTGTCGCTATGAAGCGAGAAACTGAACTCTTGCTTGAGTCAGTTATGCTGGAAGATCGGAATGTCATGGAATTGTTAACAGCGAATTACACTTACGTAAATGAACGTCTGGCAAAGCATTATGGCATTCCCAATATACGTGGCAGTCATTTTCGCAAAGTGGATTTAAACGGCACCGGGCGACAGGGCTTGCTGGGTCACGGTAGCATTCTTACCATAACCTCTGCGCCTAACCGGACATCACCGGTGATCCGTGGCGCATGGATTATGGAAAATTTATTAGGCACGCCGCCACCGCCTCCGCCTCCGGGGGTTGAAACCAACCTGGAAGAAACGGCTGTAGCCGGGGCAGCACCAACAACATTGCGTCAGCGCCTTGAACAACATCGGGCTGATCCATCGTGCGCGGCCTGTCATAACATGATGGACCCGATCGGATTTGCCCTGGAAAATTTTGATGAAGTGGGTAAATTCCGTGAGTACACTAACGGGCAGCAGGTGAATACACAGGCTGTGTTCTGGGATGGCACAGAATTTCAGGGGCCACAGGAGTTGCACGGTTTGCTGATGGTTCGCAGTGATCTGTTTGTGGAGAATTTCACTGAGAAACTAATGACCTACGCGCTTGGCCGTAAGGTGGAGTTTTTCGATATGCCCTCGGTACGTCAGGCAACACGACAGGCAGAAGAAGAGGGTAACCGTTTTAGTGTACTGGTCAAGGAAATTGCGCTGAGCGAGGCATTTACCCGCCGCACGAAAGGAAATGCAAGCGATGAGGCTAAGGAAACGGCTCAGCGCTAGGAAAAATCAGGTCATAGTTACTGCACAGTTAAGCCATAACATAGTGTTTCAGGTAAGTGGTGTAGGCAAAAAAGAACTATTTATACTATGCTGGATCCTTCGAGCTGCTGAAAGTGGTGCAGGTCGCAGAAAACAGCAAGTGTTATACCAAATGTCATACCAAGTGTCGTAAGAGTTGAAAGCACCGTAAGATTCAGGAGAAACAAATGTTTATTACCAAAAAACACCTGTCTCGTCGCACCCTGTTAAGGGGAACGGGCACGGCTATTGCTTTACCCTTGCTGGATTCGATGATCCCGGCACAGACCCTGCTGGCTCAGACTGCTGCTTCTCCAGCACCGCGGGTGGGCTGTATCTATATCCCCCATGGCGCCACTATGGCCTACTGGACACCATCGCAAACCGGGAAGAATTTCGACTTTACCCCTATTTTAAAACCTCTGGAAGGCTACCGTGACCAGTTAAATATCATTAGCGGACTTGCCAATACCCCGGTGGGTCCCCGTGAAGGTGAAGATAGCGGCGGTGCCCAGAATCATGAGCGCGCAGCTGCAGCTTTCCTGACTGCCGCTCATCCAATTGCTGGAGACCGTGCCTATGTGGGTAAATCCTTTGATCAGGTAATCGCTGACGTACTTGGGCAGGACACACCATTGCCCTCTGTTGAACTTGCCATAGAGCCATCCAACAATACTTGCGGGGATGTTAATTTCACCTGTTCCTATCGCAGTGCGCTGTCATGGAAAACACCAACCTTGCCGCTACCGATGGAAAATAATCCCCAGCTGGTATTTGAAAGATTGTTTGGTGATGGCACCACAGATGCCGATCGCAGGGAAAGACGCAGGCAGTCTGCAAGTCTCCTGGATTCCATTCGTGAAGATGTGTCCAGCCTAAATCTGCAATTACCAACAGCTGACCGGGTCCGACTCGATGAATATCTGCAGGAAGTGCGTGAAATTGAGCGCCGTGTAGCACTGGTGGATGCCAAGTTATCAGCGGAAGCCCTGGACGTGCCAGATGCCCCGCGTGGTATACCAAACGGTTTTGAAAATCATATTAATCTGATGTTTGACTTGCAGGTGCTGGCATTCAAATCCGATATCACCAGAGTCTCAAGTCTGATGATGGCAGGTGAGGGTAGCAATACCCGTTTCCCTCGCAGTGGCGTTACCGAGGGATTCCACAATGCATCACATCATTCCAACGAACAGAAAAACAAGGATCAGTTTTCCATTATTAACAATTACCACATTACCGTACTGAAAAGCTTTTTTGACAAACTTGCCGCGACTCCAGATGGCGATGGCAGCCTTCTAGATCACTCGATGATTCTTTATGGCAGCAGTATGAGTGATGCTAATGAGCATAACTTTGATCCTCTACCGATTCTTCTGGTAGGTGGGGCTAGTGGTTTAATCGAAGGTGGGCGGCATCTTGAATTTGAAGCGCACACACCTCTGGCAAACCTGTACATGGGGCTGTTTGATAAATTTGGCATACCCCAGGACAGTTTCGGTAACAGCACCGGTAGGCTGGATATCTGATAAAACGGCTGCTAAAACGCCTGCTAAAACGCCTGCTAAAAAGAGTTTAATTATGAAAACAGAAAAAAATATTTTGATTTCACACTTAATCGGTAAAGGGCGCGCACTAGGCGTCCTTTTTTTCTGCCTTGGTTTATCTTTCAATCTGTCTGCTCAATCAGGTCTGGTTATGGAGCATGTGAGTGGTCCGGTGTGGATGCTCAGCGGCGGCGGTTATGCCAATATCAGTGTGCTTGTCGGTGACAACCGGGCTTTGATGGTTGACAGCAAGCGTCCGGAACTGGTGAATGAAATTCGTGCCATGGTGCGACAGCTAAGCGGCGGGGATGTTGAATATCTGATTAATGGGCATGTTCATCCCGATCACACTGATGGTAATGAAGGCTTTGGTGAGCAGGGAGCTATTATCATTGCTCATGAAGAAGTTCGGCGGGTGCTGATGGCGGGTCAGCGTGGCGGACCTCCGGCACCAACAGCGGCTTTGCCTGTGTTAACCATTGCCAATGAGGGCAGTATGACTCTGCACTTTGACGGTGAAACTGTTCATATTACTCACGCTCCACCAGCACACTCGCTGGGCAATGTGATGGTACGTTTTGAGCAGGCAAACGTCATACACTTGGGTGATCTTTATAGTCCTGAACGTTATCCGGTTATTGCTGGCGGGTCCGTTAACGGGTTTATTTCAGCCAATGAAAATGCCCTGGCTCTGGCGAATGAAGAGACATTTTTTATTGCCGGAAATGGCGTTGTCACACAAAGGCAACAGGTGCAGGCATATATCAATATGGTGCTGACGGTAAAAGAGCGCGTCGCCGAGATGATTGCAGATGGCATGTCTCAGGAAGAAGTAATTGCGGCAAAACCCAGTGCAGAATTTGATAGCATCTGGGGTGACCCGGGACGGTTTCTGCCGGCGCTTTACCGGGAACTTTCTGCTCTTTGAAGTGGTTTGATCACCAGGCTTGCTAGCGGTTGCCCGCTCTGACAGTACGCTGCTTGTCAATATTCCACTCTCTATCTTTTACCGAGTCGCGTTTGTCATGGGTTTGTTTACCCTTGCCCAGGGCAATCTGACATTTCACCAGATGGTTTTTCCAGTACATTTTTGTACAAACACAGGTATTGCCTTTTTGCTGGATTGCGGCAAATATTTTAGCGAGTTCTTTGGCGTGCAGAAGCAGCTTACGGGTTCGGGTAGGATCTGCAATGATATGAGTACTGGCTGTATCCAGAGGATTTATCATAGCGCCCAGTAACCAGGCTTCCCCATTTTGGATAATGACATGACAGTCCGTGAGCTGAACTTTTTTCATGCGCAGGCTTTTTACTTCCCAGCCTAGTAAGGCAATGCCTGCTTCAAAGGTCTCACCAAGAAAATAGTCGTGCCGTGCTTTTTTATTGACGACGATTGTGGAGTCGTCTGATGTGTTTTTCTTTGCTTTTGCCATGAGGAGCATTATAGGGGGAGAGCTATGATCTGCCTACTTAATAGGAGGCAGAGTCTGTAGAAATTTCTGGTAAACTTCCTGTCGACTACAAAAAAACCACCAATACAGGATTCAATGAGGGGATATTCATGTCGGTTTTGAGAGGTCAATTTAGTTCAAAACTGGGTTTTATCCTGGCATCTGCCGGATCGGCGGTGGGAATCGGTAATCTGGTCGGATTCCCGGTAATGGCGTCCAAAAATGGCGGTGGCGCTTTCCTGCTAATCTACTTTATCTTCATTGCTTTTGTCTGTTTTCCCGTAATGCTTGCAGAAATTTCCATGGGGCGCGCTTCACAGAAAAGCCCAGTGGGGGCTTTCCACGAATTGTCAGAGGGTAACCATAAATGGCGCATGATAGGAGGGCTAGGTTTGATTACCCCTTTTATGATCGGCGTTTTTTATACGGTGATAACGGGCTGGATTCTGGTCTATATGCTGCAGTCGGCAATTGGCAATCTGGAGATGCTCGCCAACCCTGATACTTTTGGTGCAACGGTTGGCTCGCCCATTATGTTTGCTTACCTTCTGCCATTGCTGGCAGTACTTTTTTACATTCTCGGGCGTGGGGTAAATGATGGAATAGAGCGTGTAGCGAAAATTCTGATGCCTGCTTTGATAGTAATGATGGTGCTGTTAATTGCCTTCGTGCTTACTCTGGACAATGCCTCTGCAGGGTTGGCGTTTTACCTGATTCCGGATTTTTCCAAGATCGATAGCGGGGTGATTAATTCTGCGCTCAACCATGGGTTTTTCTCATTATCCCTGGGGATGGGCATCCTGATCACCTATGGGTCCTATTTGAATAAAAAAGAAAAGCTGGTCAGTTCTACCCGCCTGGTTGCATTGGCTGATACCGGGGTCGCTTTTTTTGCCGGATTGCTGGTAATACCTGCGGTGTTTGCCATTGATCCCTCTGTTAATGCGGATGAACTTTCTGAAAGTAGTATCAGTTTAATGTTCAGCTATTTGCCTCAGGTATTTTTGTCCCTGCAGGATTTCGTTGGATTTTTTGGTGCCAGTCTGGTGGCAACAATGTTTTTCACTCTGGTATTTTTTGCGGCACTTACCTCACTGGTGTCAATATCCGAGATCCCCATTGCCTACCTGATGGATGAAAAAGATAAATCCCGGCGAGAGGCCATTGTGTATATCGCAGGCTCAATGAGTGTGTTTATTATCATTACCACGGTGTCATTTGGCATGAGTGATTTTTTCACCAGTTTTTTGAATTATGGTGGTATGAGCAAGTCATTTTTTGACCTGATTTATGATGTTTTCTATGAAACAATTCTTCCTCTTATGGGGTTCATTGTTTGTCTGTTTGTCTGCTACCGCTGGAAAAAATTCCGCATGCATGAAGAAATCGCTCTTGAAGATGATGGCTATCATGGCTCCTTGCTGGAAAAATATGTCAGTGTTTCTCTGGGAACATTTATCCCCCTGATTTTGTTGGCAGTGTTTGCCAATAATGTCTCGCGGATTTATTTCGCCCATAACCTGTTTGGTTTTTAACAGATTTTTCCAGTAAAGGCTTGCCGATGACTATAATTGATCAAAGTGCCTTGCTTCCTTATTCTGCCGGGCAGTTATTCGATCTTGTTAATGATATTGAAGCTTATCCGGACTTCATGGATGGCTGTATCGATGCTGAAATTATTTCGAAAAGCGCACAGGAAGTAACTGCGCGCCTGGTATTGGGTAAGGCAGGATTGCGCTATACCTTTACCACCTGCAATACATTGAGTGCACCAGAAAGAATGACAATGGCGCTGGTGGAAGGACCATTTAAAAAGTTTTCCGCAACCTGGGGTTTTAAGGAACTGAATCACGCGGCCTGCAAGATAAGTTTGAAAATGGAGTTTGAATTTTCATCCGGGCTGGTGAATGCTGCCATGAAAAGTCTGTTCGATAACACCAGCCGAAACCTGGTCAATGCTATTTGCCAGCGCGCACAGGCAGTCTGCGTCAAATGAACGAAAATTCCCCTGTAAATGAAAAAGAGCTTGATGAGATCAGGGTAGAAGTGGCCTTTGCACTTCCTGAACGTCAGGAACTTGTCGTCATGTCGGTGGTTTCAGGCTGCACTGCACAGGAAGCCGTTGAACTCTCAGGGATGCGAATGAAATTTCCAGAGTTTAATTTGGATAGTTTGGAGCTTGGCATTTTCTCGCGTCCGCTAAACGGTGTTGATTTGCCCTTACCTGGCGCTTATGTGCTTGAGGAAAATGATCGTGTGGAGATATACCGGCCCCTACTGAATGATCCCAAGCACGCTAGACTTGAACGGGTTCGTATTGAGCAGCGCAATATGAGGAAGGAGCGGGACAAAAAAAATAAAGAGAAAAAAAACAAAAGACTGGCGCAGAAATAAAAGTTCCTTGAGGAAGCTCTACTGTCCTAGTGCGGAAATATCTTCAGCGCTTTCAGCTACTTTGCCAAACTGTTCGTTTTCAGGAGTTTGTTCGAAGTCGCCAGCAAAGTGAGTGAGCTGATCATTTTCAAAAAAGACAGTCAGTGTTTCCTGAACACGTTCGCCGCCCCCAGGTTGATAACTGTAGAGATAGTCCCAGCGATCCTGGTCAAAAGTATCTTTTAACAGGGGAGTACCAAGAATAAAATTAACCTGCCG
>Ga0115566_10005069_pt1 | contig 10385 bp, 8 predicted proteins | sample COGITO_mtgs_1204_3_FD_87173 | JGI IMG/M metagenome (GOLD analysis project Ga0115566, IMG submission 87173) | Pelagic marine microbial communities from North Sea - COGITO_mtgs_120405 | ecosystem: Environmental > Aquatic > Marine > Epipelagic | place: Germany:Helgoland, sampling site Kabeltonne...
ACCTCACCAATACTAACGGACATCCATAACTGCCCCATATAGACCTCTCAGACACCATGCTGAGGGGTCTTTTGCGTTGAGGTCGAGAAGGGTCAGAAAAAGGTGTCCGAGTGTTTCATCGAGTGGGTCTAACTCTGCGGTTCACCGAACTCAGATCACATGACACATTTTCGATATTGGATACCCAACCGCCGAACCCAGTAAGGGAATTATTGTGAGGTATGAGGGATGTGTGATCTCGGACGATTTTTGTTGCGTAAATAGTCTATGTATAAATTGAGCGTAATTTTTCACGAGTTGCTTGCTGTCTACGCAGTGCTGCTTGTGTTTTTTGCGGTCACCTTACTTCTCACCTATCTGAACATTTCCCATTTGTGGGAACCGTTTGTGCTTGAGCATCTTACTCACCAAGATCTGATTATTGCAGATTAAAGACCGCGTGGTGTGGATACTCATAGGAACTTTTTTAACAAGATAATTATGCCTTCTAACTTGAGGCGACCCTGAGGGTGTTTGATGCCAAAACCACAAAAGAACGTTCTTGGGACAAACTTGGAAGTTTGCGGAACAGACCCAATTACAGGTTATGTTCGAGACGGATGCTGTAACACGGGCGATGGCGATGTGGGTACGCACACAGTATGCGCTATCGTAGATGACCGGTTCCTCGAGTTCTCTTTGAGCAAAGGAAATGATTTAGTTACACCTCGACCAGAATATCGGTTCGAAGGTTTAAAGACTGGAGACTGCTGGTGCCTTTGCGCATTGCGTTGGGAAGAAGCACGTCGAGCAGGTTGCGCACCTCGCGTCAAAATTACATCGACTAATATCAAGACACTCGAGTATGTGCGTTTGCAGGATCTCAAAGACCACCAAATTGACTTGAATTGAAACAGAACATGACCTTGTGTCACGAGTGTCGGTCAAGCGCGGATGAAAAAAACGGGCGCTGGATTATCCTCGGCGAGAAAAAGGATGGATTTGAGTGGGTCTTCATGTGCGTCCAATGCATTAGAGACTGGCGTCAAAGAGGATTGGAAAGGGAGGGGCACTCTTCAAAAGATGTGATTGCAATTTTGAACAAAGAATACCCTCGATAACTATCGGCAATTCCCCTTGCATCTTCCACCAAAATCGAAATTTTCGACGAAGATGTTAGGCGGTTTATCTGCAACGAAAAATTATTTCTGCCTGACACTCTTATTACGTCGAGAACGGACAGTTACGGTTTAAAGGAACCTACAAGGACGGTGTGAAGGTCAAATAGATCCCTACGACCCTAATGCCCGAAAGATCGACGCACGACCTATTCCCATTTCCTTCGCAATCGCTGACGCACCCATTCCACTATCACGCAGTTCCTTGACCCTCTCCACATTCACAGAGGGTTTGCGACCCTTAATCCGATAGAGCAATGAGTATTAGTCAGAACTAAGAAACCCACCGTGTTGGTGGGTTTCGTCAGGTGTCACAAAAGTGAAATTCGTAGATATTGTTAGGTTGATTGAGGGTCGGATTCTATCACAGACCTGTTGTCGAGCAATGCAATTTTCCTCAACCTTCACCCACACCCCATTTTCTCTACCCATTCCGAATATTCTCTGTCAGAGTTGCCATACGAAAAACACCATATCTACCCAATGATAGGATCGTCGAGTTGATTGCTGACTTTAACCTACCCAAGGTCGCGGAAATTGCTTCACAGTCTGAGAGGGTCTTGGATGTAGGCGGAGGACGTCATGTGCTCCCTTATGCGACCCATGTAATCGATTTAGAACCATTTCATTCAGACTTGATCCTGGATCCGATTGATAGTTCTCCTCTTAGGTTTACAGAGGAGACTTGGGTTTGTCAGGATGTTTGTGGGGATCCGTTCCCTTTTCCAGACAACTTTTTTGACTTTAGTTTTTGTTCTCATCTACTTGAAGATGTTCGGGATCCACTGAAAGTTTGTAAAGAGTTAATTCGGGTTTCGAAGTCTGGGTATATAGAGGTGCCGTCTAGGCAACGAGAAATATACGCTAAATCTAGACTATTTTTGTTAAAATTGATTTTTGGGAATACTCCTGATATCGGTTTCCCACACCATCGTTGGTTTGTAGAAATAGATGATGATAAAATTAGTTTTATTGCAAAGAATTTTCATTTCTACAGAGATGGTAAAAACTTTATAAAAAGATCAGAAATTGGAAGGAAAATGACAGCAAAAGAAAGCGTAATTTTCTTATTCTGGGAAGGGGATTTTGAATACGAAGAAAAATTCTATATTGATGAAGAGGAAATGAGAGAATTCAAAAATAAAACATTAAAAACTTTAAAAAATAAATAACTCGCCCGTGAATGCGTCCGGAAGAAATACAAAGGGTGTTGAGTAGGGATTGTCCCCCTACCCAGAACTGCCAACGATTTTCTAATCTATAAAATCAAGGTACTGGTACTTCCGGTATCTCAATCCAAAAACAACGCATCCACCTCATCCATCGTACTTTTTGTGCGGGTGATGTAATCCGTCATCTTCTCCGTCTGTATCTGCCCATAGTGTTCTTCAATGTATTTCACACTGCACCCCATTACCTTGGACAAGGTAAAAACATCCACATTGCCGAGTTGCAATCTGTAAGTCGCATAGGTGTGCCGGAGTGAATAGTAGGTGTAATCCTCTGGAAATTCCGTGATGCCACTCTCTGCCCGTATCACATCCCACAGACGATAAAGTGTCTTCTTGCTAACCGCCTCACCCGTATCAAAACCTGCAAAGACAAAATCCTGTGGATGCTTATGCTTACTGTAAGTCTTGATGCGTCCAAAAATATCACCACGCATCCCGATTGCTGTTCTGTCTTTCCTTACTTTGGAAAGTTCTGCCGGGATACGAATATGGACATTTGGGTAGTTGGTTCTTCCATCATTTGATGGTGGAGATTTCTTAACCTGCACAAAATTCCATTTTATGCGTCTTGCCTCCCCAAAACGCATACCAGTGTTTGCAAGAATGAGAATGAAATCACGAACCAACTGCCGTTCATACACTTCTCTTTCGTTGTCTAAATTCTTATGCCAGTTGCGTAGATAGGTATAGAGAACCCGATACTCTTCCCTTTGCATTGCATTACGGTATGCAATGATTTTCCTTATCTCACTCCACACTGGAATTTGCGACTGATTTACATATCCCTTTTCCATTGCCCATTTGTACATATGACCAATGGTTGCCCTCTCATTGATGAGAGTCACATTTCGTACCTCTGGGTTTATCCTTTTTCGGTACGCATAATAATCTTTGTATTTGTGCCTCTGGATATTATCCAGTTTGGTATTTTCACCGACAAATTTAAGAAGATGTTTCACTTGGGATGAGATGGTTGTCCGTCTGCCCTGCGTAATGAAACCGCCATCAACCCTTTGTTGCTGGAACTCCAAATATTCCTCAACACACTTCCCCATCGTGATTGAAAATATCTTATTTCCAACTTCCTTCTGCCCCATCATTTGGTAGTAGGTTTTTCGTGCCTTCTCCTTTGCTAAATCCAAATCTCTGGTACGCATGGATTTACGGAAATGCCTTTTCTCATCACCAACCCAGACACGCATCTGCCAAATTTTATTGGATTGCTTGGTACGCATGAGTTTCACCGCACCGTCTAAAATCTCTACCTCTTCGGTATAGAACTCCGTCTTGGGATTTGATGCCGATGGTGGGTTTTCACCAAGTGCTAAATCACCGTGCAATTTCTCATTTGGGGTTCTACCCACTTGCTTATCTTTTGATGCTGGACTCATTGAAATCAATAATCCCCCAAGTTTGAATCTACTTTGAAACTTTCAAACTTAAACCATTGATTCTATTGTATTTTGAATCTACTTTGAATGTCCATATAAACTATTAAGTCATTGTTTTGATTGACTATTTGTTTATGCAGATTACTCCCACTCGATCGTGCCCGGCGGCTTCGATGTAATGTCATAGACCACCCGGTTGATCCCGCGCACTTCGTTGATGATCCGGTTCGCGGCCCGTCCGAGGAATTCCATGTCGTAGTGATAGAAATCAGCCGTCATGCCATCGGTCGATGTCACAGCGCGCAGCGCACAGACATTGTCATAGGTCCGCGCATCGCCCATCACGCCGACGGTTTGGACTGGCAGCAACACGGCAAAGGCCTGCCAGATCTTGTTGTAAAGTCCGGCATTGCGGATTTCCTCAAGATAGATGGCATCCGCCTTGCGCAGGATATCGAGCTTTTCGCGGGTGATATCACCCGGCATGCGGATAGCAAGCCCCGGCCCGGGAAATGGATGACGTCCGACGAAACTCTCCGGCAGGCCGAGTTCCCGTCCAAGCTCGCGCACTTCGTCCTTGAACAGTTCGCGTAGAGGTTCGACCAGCGCCATGTTCATACGCTCGGGCAAGCCGCCAACATTGTGATGCGACTTGATCGTCACACTGGGCCCGCCGTGAAACGATACGGATTCGATCACATCCGGGTACAGCGTCCCCTGGGCGAGGAAGTCGGCTCCACCCACATTGTTCGCCTCTTCATCAAACACATCGATGAATGTCGCCCCGATGATCTTGCGTTTTTGCTCCGGGTCGCTGACGCCGTCGAGCTTGCCGAGGAACAGATCGGTCGCGTCGCGATGAACCAGTGAAATATTGTAGTGATCGCGAAACAGCTTCACGACCTCGTCTGCCTCGCCCATGCGCATCATACCAGTATCAACAAACACGCATGTCAGCTGATCACCAATTGCTTCATGCAGCAGAACTGCCACGACCGAGGAATCGACGCCGCCCGACAGACCACAGATCACCCTGCCGTCACCGACCTGTTTGCGGACCTTGGCAATTTCCTGCTCCCGGAACGCCGCCATGGTCCAGTCTCCCCGGCAACCGGCGACACCATGGGTGAAATTCTTCAGCAGTTCCGCTCCATGCGGGGTATGGACGACCTCGGGATGGAACTGCACCGCGTAAAAGCAGCGCTCGTCATTCGCGATCGCCGCATAGGGCGCACCGTCACTGGTGCCAACAACCCGGAATCCCTCGGGAAGCCGCACGACGCGATCGCCGTGACTCATCCAGACCTGTTCCTCGGCACCGACATGCCAGATGCCATCGAAGATCGCGCACTCTTCTGTCACCCTCACCTGGGCCCGGCCGAATTCCCGGTGGTCGGATGTCTGCACTTCCCCACCGAGCTGTTCGACCATAGTCTGCTGGCCGTAGCAGATCCCCAAAACAGGCACGCCAAAGTCAAAGACCTCATCCGCGGCCCGCGGCGTATCGATATCCAGCACGGACGCCGGTCCGCCCGACAGGATGATGGCCTTCGGTGCGAAGGCAGCCAGGCTTTCGCCCGTCACCTTGTTGAAGGGATGAACTTCGCAATAAACGCCGCTTTCACGGACTCGCCGCGCGATCAGCTGCGTTACCTGCGACCCGAAGTCGATAATCAGAATCCGGTCGGACATAATTACATCTTCAGCCACGCGCAGATCACTCCGGCGGCCGGTAGTTGGGCGCCTCGCGCATGATCGAAACATCATGCACATGCCCCTCGCGGAAGCCGGCAGATGTCGCGCGCCGGAACGTGCAGTTCTGCTGCATGTCCGCAATCGTTCCATTGCCGGTATAGCCCATCGACGCGCGAAGTCCGCCGATAAGCTGATGCAGCACCGCCCCTGCAGGCCCCTTGTAGGGCACCCTGCCCTCAATACCTTCCGGCACGAGCTTGAGCGAGTCGTTCACTTCCTGCTGGAAATAGCGGTCCGCCGAGCCCTGCGCCATCGCGCCGAGAGAGCCCATACCACGATAGGATTTGTAGGATCTGCCCTGATAAAGAAACACCTCCCCGGGGCTTTCCTCGGTACCTGCAAGCAGCGACCCGATCATCACGCAATCGGCGCCAGCGGCTATCGCCTTCGCCAGGTCACCCGACAGACGCACGCCGCCATCGGCGATACACGGCACGTCCTGCGCTCGGCACGCCTCTGCGGATTCCATTACCGCGCTGAACTGCGGGACGCCGACACCGGTAACAGCGCGCGTCGTGCAGATCGATCCCGGGCCGATGCCAATTTTGATCGAATCCGCTCCTGCATCGATCAACGCCTTTGCGCCTTCGGGTGTCGCGATGTTTCCGGCAATAACCTGGGTGCTGTTCGAGATGCGCTTGATCCGCCCCACGGCCTCCAACACGCCCCGCGAATGGCCATGGGCTGTATCAACCACCACCACGTCGGCCTCGGCATCGATCAGCGCCTCGGCCCGGGCAAAGCCGTCTTCGCCGACACCGGTTGCCGCCGCAACGCGCAAGCGCCCCTTGTCATCCTTGGTCGCATCGGGATGAAGCTTCGCCTTCTCCATGTCCTTGACCGTAATCAGGCCGATGCAGCGATAGGCATCATCCACGACCAGCAGTTTTTCGATCCGGAACTTGTGGAGCAGCCGGCGGGCCTCATCCATGTCTACGGACTCGTTCACCGTGACCAGGTTTTCGCTGGTCATCAGTTCCCTGACCGGCTGATCGGGCTTATCGGCAAACCGCACATCCCGGTTCGTCAGAACGCCGACAAGCTTGCCGCCATTGCGCTCAACAACGGGAATGCCGGAAATTCTGTGCCCCTCCATCAGGGCCAGAGCATCCGCCAGCGTCCGCTCGGGCCCGATCGTGACCGGGTTCACGACCATGCCGGATTCAAATTTCTTAACCGCGCGCACTTCGTCCGCCTGCAGGGCGATATCCATATTCTTGTGCAGCACGCCAATGCCACCGACCTGGGCCATGGCAATCGCCATGCTGGATTCACTCACGGTATCCATAGCCGCTGAAATCAGCGGTATGCCGAGCGAAATCGTTCGGGTCAGGCGGGTTCTGGTATCGGCTTCGTGGGGGAGTACAGCGGATTCCGCGGGTACGAGGAGGATGTCGTCAAAGGTTAGCGCTTCGCGGATTTCCATGTCACAACCTGTTATTGGAGTGACGCCGAAATATATACATTGCGCACTCGAATCCCAAATGGAATAGCGGGTGCGGCCCTTAAAAAGTTATATGTTTCCGCGGAACCCCGTCGCCACGATGTATGTCTCGGGGCTTTCCTGACGAGAAGCTTCCGGCTTCACCGTTCGGACCTTGTCGAAACTGCGGTTGATCGTCGTCATCAGTTCGCCATGTGCCCCACCGGCGAACGCCTTCATAACGAGGGTTCCGCCTTTGACCAGTGCCTCACAGGCAAAGGCATGCGCTTCTTCGCACAATGCCATCGTCCGCAGGTGATCTGTCGACTTATGGCCTGTAACGGGCGCGGCCATATCGCTGAGAACAACGTCCGCCTGGCCGCCCAGAGCCTCCATCATGCGTGCCGGTGCTTCCGGCAGGCTGATATCCAGACACAGTATTTCAGCACCGCCAACGGCCTCCATCTCCTGGATATCCACCGCAATCACCTTGCCGCCGTCCTGGCCGGGCTGCACGCGCTCGACCGCAATCTGGGTCCAGCCTCCGGGTGCTGCCCCGATATCGAGCACTTTCTGGCCTCGCCGCAACAGGCCGTACTGATCGTCCAGCTGAACCAGCTTGAACGCCGCCCGGGACCGCAGCCCCTGTTTTCTGGCTTCGGCGACGTAGGGATCGTTCAGTTGCCGGTCGAGCCAACGGGTTGAAGAGGCAGTCCGCCCCCGCGCCGTCTTGACGCGGACCCGCATGTTGCGCCCCGTAAGCCCCCGCCCCGAAGACTTGGCGCCGGATGAACTTCCCTTCCCGCCGCCGCGACCGCTGGGTTTACGTGCCATATGTCTGTTATTCCGCCGCGGACGCGGTAGCCGCAGTGCAGGTCGCCTGGGGCTGGCCCGCCATCACGCTCAGAATGCCCTCGCGGACGCCGCGGTCTGCGACACGCAGCCTGCCTGCGGGCCAGAGCCGGCAGACTGCCTCCAGGACGGCGCATCCTGCAACAACCAGGTCGGCCCTGTTGTGACCGATACAGGGGTGCGCTGCGCGCTGGTCGTAATTCTGGACGGATAGCTCCCCGCTGATGCGGGAAACAGCGTCGAAGGACAGCCACGCTCCATCAACCATCGACCTGTTATATCGCGGCAGACACATATCCACGCCGGCAATCGTTGTGACGGTTCCGGCCGTTCCTACCATCTGGACCGTGCCCTGAGCGATATGTCGCGAAATTCCATGTTGTTCATCGAACGACCTGAGCATACCCATGACGTTGGATACAAGCTTTTCATACTCTGCCGGTGAAAAATCATTTCCGCCTTGCTGTTCGGTCAGCGTAACCACGCCGCAGGGCAAGGATGTCCAGCCGTCAACCAGCGCGCCGCCGCCCGGCAGAATTCTTGCCCAGACAAATTCGGCACTGCCGCCCCCCACATCGAACATCAACGCGTGGTCGTGTGCCTGATCAAGCAGTGAAAAACAGCCGGTCAGTGTCAGTTCGGCTTCTTCGCGCGAACTTATGACCTCGAGATCAATCCCGGCCTCTTCTTTCACCCGCTCAACGAAATAGCCGCTATTCCCGGCGGAGCGCGCGGCCTGCGTCGCAACGCAGCGCGCTTCGGAAACCCGCCTGCGTCCCATTTTTTTCGCACAGATCTTCAGCGCTTCGACGGTCCGCTCTATCGCCTTGTCGGACAAAGTGCCGGCAGCACTCACCCCTTCGCCCAGCCGGACGATGCGCGAGAAACCATCAATGACACGGAAACCATTACGAGCCGGATGGGCGATCAACAATCGGCAATTGTTGGTCCCCAAATCGAGCGCTGCGAACACACGTTGATTGCGACCGGGTCCATTTCTGCGGCCCGACCTGCTTCGTCCATCCGCCCGGCTATTATTTTTTTGCGGCGGCATTGCCGGCACGCTTCCTCTCCATCGCGCTTCACCCCGGGCAGGCGTGCGCATGTTTGGTTATTTTCCAGTCGTTAAACTATATCTGCCAAACAATACCCTGCGAAGCAGTTTTTCGCGCAAACGGGCGAATGAAACATTCCTAAGCATAGTCGCTTCTCAACGCAGTCGGCATATGCTAGAAACCGCGCCGGGTGCTTCCGGGGCATTTGATGTCCCACCGTTGGGGAATAGTTTAACGGTAGAACGAGTGGCTCTGACCCGCTTAGTCCTGGTTCGAATCCAGGTTCCCCAGCCAATTTTCCCCAGACCTGAGCCGTCAGACATCTATTCAACGGGATATGTACAACTGTATATTCCCGGATGTCGCGGATTCAGCCGGCAACCGTGCGAACAGGGGACAATCCATGAGCGAAGGCAAATCGAACGGCAGACGGCATTGCCTGATAGTCTCCTGCCACCCGCTCGCCGACAGCCTGTGCAATCATCTCGTCGCCCGCGTCAGCAAAGCCTTTACCGGTGCCGATATAGAGATCGAGCATCTCGATCTCTATGAAAGCGATTTCGTGGCGCCGCTGTCAGCCGCCGAGCGCCGCGGCTACCACTCTGGTGAATTCGACTCCTCCGCACTCACCGAGGAGATCGCCGCTCTCCAGCGTGCGGAGATACTCGTGCTGATTTTCCCCACCTGGTGGTTCGGTATGCCGGCGTTGTTGAAAGGATGGTTCGACAGGGTCTGGGCACCGGGGATCGCGTTTGATCAACCTCACAAGGTAGGCGAACGCATCACGCCGAAGCTCGACGGGTTGAAGCAATGCCTGGTGATCACCACGCTCGGCTCTCCTTGGTGGGTCGACCGACTGGTGGTGAGGCGTCCGCTGAAGCGAATCCTTAAATGGGCACTGATCGGTGTCTGCGCGCCAACGGCCCGTTTCGAAATGCTGAGCGTCTATAGCGCGATGGCGCTGGATCAACGTCGTCTGAACCGTTTTTTGCGCCGGATTGACAAAGCGGTGAAGGGCATCGTCCAGCGCTGCTCACCTTAAATTCCGGAACACCGGAAAGACGCTACCGTTGATCTGTAAATCAGAAAAGTCGGCGACGGCCCGGATACGCTGGACCGCCGCCTATAGGACTGTCAGGGGTAGGCGTCAGACAGTCCGCACGATGAATTGCCGGGGGTAGGCATCCGACAACCCATCAGTCGTGCCGCATCCGAAAATGAATACGGGACGACACCCCCAAACAGGCAGGGTAGGCATTGCCTGTCTGGGATCTCAATTACTAATCCAACACGATCGACGGTTATCAGCCGAGCCCTGCCCGGCCGGCCGGCCGGCCGGCACCTCATGATGCATTTGTGGTTGGCCCAACCCGTCGCACATCTGTAATAAATCTTATGACATAATATGCAATATTCGTGCCATCTAATTGAATCATCTGAGTTTCAATAGGTTAGCACTCGTTAACCATTATCTGAAATTTGAAGTTGTAAAAATTCCCGACACATTGCGTACCAACCTA
>Ga0115566_10005071_pt1 | contig 10384 bp, 8 predicted proteins | sample COGITO_mtgs_1204_3_FD_87173 | JGI IMG/M metagenome (GOLD analysis project Ga0115566, IMG submission 87173) | Pelagic marine microbial communities from North Sea - COGITO_mtgs_120405 | ecosystem: Environmental > Aquatic > Marine > Epipelagic | place: Germany:Helgoland, sampling site Kabeltonne...
ACCCCAATCTGTTCACACACGACTGGTTCGTGATGATGCAAACAAGCACGTTCGGCATCAGGACGGCGTTTGCGACCGCGCTGTGGGGACTTTCGAACCTCGCGAGTCTGGAACTGGCCGTACTCATAGTCCAACTTGGAAGCGCCTTTGCCATTTGTTTGGCCATATTCAGGATTTCGGAGCGATTAAGTCCAGTTCCGTGGATGCCAGTCGTTTCGACCATCGTGGCAGTCTTGATTACTGCTCGGATGAATCCGGGTGGTAACGACGTCCTCCATGCATTTCTGGTACCAAGTAGTGTAGGCTGGGCGGCAGCGTTATGGGCTCTTTATCACGTTCTGGCAGGGCGAGCAATCCTAGCGGGACTATTCATTGCAGGAGCGCTTTGGATGCATCCGTTAGTCGGACTTCAGACGGGAAGTGTTCTTTGCCTAGTTGCGTTGATGGCTAGCGGATGGAAGCTGAAGCAAGTGTGGCCTACTCTTTTGCTATTCGCCTCCAGTGCAATCCCCTTGATTCTCTTGCTTGCGAACTTAGGGGCGCCTTCAGCACCATCTACTAGTCTTGTAACAGAGGCTTTGCCAATGCTTAGTATGGATCCAGCTTGGATCCTGACTGAGGTGAGGTCACCGCACCATTATCTTCCTACCACTTTTCCATTGCAGGACTGGCTTTGGTTCTTCGCTATCGTCCTAACTGCTGGGGGATTTCTGATCGCTAGCAGCAGAATGGGAAGCAAACTAGCTGCCAATGATAATGGCTCCATGCAGCTATTATTCGTCGTACTACTGTGCGTTTTGGGCGGAGCTTTTCTGGTAACAGGATGGCCATGGCAGATTCCGTTCCTCGTGAGGCTTCAGCCTTTTCACCTCAGCCCTCTTCTGCGCATAGTCTCCGTCCTACTTATTACTGCTGGTGTTTCCCGACTGCTCGCTCGCTTTGCATTCGTTGCCTCTCTATCACGCCTTTTGCCACTGGTTATGCCCATCGCTGGAGGATTGCTACTGGTTATAGGCTTGTGGAAAATCCAGCCCAACGGATACCTAGACCGAAGTGCCGACGCCCAGCTCCACCGTTGGGTTGCAAGTTCGACGTCTGAAGACGCTGTTTTTGCTATTCCGCCGTCCATGTCAGGGTTTCAGTATGGCACCGGCCGAGCCCAGTTTATTTCTTTTAAGAGCTTTCCATTTACCCCAGATGGCTCGAAAGAATGGATACACCGCCTCCATGAACTAGCGCCTGTTTCATCCTGGCTCCCTGGAGGTACACCTCTGCTGGATCGTTTAGACGAGTCTTGGTCCAACCGTTCGATTAGTGACATGGCCAAAGTTTTGCTTTCTCAAGACATCGACTATTTAGTACGACCGGTCCCCGACCCTGCAAACTGGGATAAAGTCCTTGAGCCACAGTGGTGTTCGGAAACGTGGTGCGTTTATTGGGCGGGTCGTATTCTCATGCGACCTAGCGAACCAACATCGTGATATAGTGACCCAGCGCTCCAGTGACCCAGTGATATTTTGACTCTTCGCGATCGCATACTTTCTGTTTTCAGTGACTCCGCATTCCGGGCTCCTGTCCTGAAGCTACTATCTGGCACTGGCGTCGCATTTATTGTTGCCTATCTAGCCAATATTGTGCTTCTGAGGCTCTATCCAGACGAATTCTGGGGGGTCGCTGATTACATCATTGCGTGGGTCAGCATATTGGCACCAGTCGCTTCCTTGCGATACGAAGACGCCCTTATGTTGCCAAAAGACCGCAGGCAAGCGGCGCACGCCTTTATACTTGCTATTGCGGCGGTCCTGGTGTCCGCGACACTTCTATTCACCTTCTTGGCCCTTTCTGATTCCGCTCTCGCCTTCTTCGAAGAAAAGAAGGCTGGTAGATGGATGCTTCTTGTACCGTTAGCCCTGATGGCAAACCGGTTTGCCAAGATCAGCGAGCTATGGCTGTCACGCCAAGAGTCCTTTGGCAATATTTCTGCCGCCCAAGTAGTCCAAAGTACCTCCATGGTAAGCGTGCGAATCGGCACAGGCCTATCTACGCCGGGGCCTGGTGGGCTGATCTGGGGTTTCATCGCTGGTTTTGGACTGTCCACATTAGGTATGTCCAGACGAGTAGTACTGACTCTGAGGGCATCCCTCGAACATCGACCAACCTTGAGGGAGTTTAGGGAGGTCGCATCTCGATATCGCCGGTTTCCACAGTTCACTATGCCCGCCGCTCTTATAAGCGGATTGATCACCCGATTACCCATCCTGCTCATTCCAGAATTTTTTGATATGGGTGTGGCCGGACAGTATTCGCGAGGCTTCAGCATCCTTTTTGTCCCCCTAAGCCTGCTAGCAGCTGCTGTAGCGCAGGTATTCTTCGTACGAGCGGTGGAGGCTAACCGGTCAGGAACGCTCGGTGCGTTCGCAGGCAACGTGCATGCGCGCCTTGTCCTCATGTGTTTCTGGCCTACCGTGATCCTGATGACGGCAGGTGCAGACATTTTTCAGGTGCTTTTTGGTGAAGCCTGGCGCGATTCTGCCTCTTACCTCGGCTTCGTTGCTCCCTGGATACTCTTTTCCGTCGTTGCCTCTCCCTTGACTCGCCTATTCGATGTACTAGAGCGACAACGTCTAGAATTGCTGGCAACCGTCTTAATGCTTGCCGTCATTTCAGCTACTCTATTCTATGGTGGACAGACAGGTGACATCAAGGTGACTCTTCTCGCCCTCGGCATTGGTGGAACGGTCATACGACTGGGTCAGATCATGCTCTTACTGCACCTCGCAGGCACGTCACTTACTGCCATGATCCGCCCGTATCTGTCCTATATCGTATGGTCTCTTCCGTTGCTTGGCGGCATATTCTGGATTACAACGTTGGGAATGCCCATTCTTACTACCATCGCGGGGACTATTGGTGGGCTCATCTTCTATGCCTTTATAGCATTCCGAGAAAAACTGATTTAAGCTATGCCCCTCTTCCCTACTCGCCATCTCCCGGCGTTATGCACGGTTCTTTCTCTAACGGTTTTTGGCTGTTCGCCATCGCAGGATACCATTGTAGAGCGTCCTGATATGGTGATCGATGTGATGTCATTCAACATTAGATACGATAATCCCGCGGATGGACAGGATGCGTGGCCTCTGAGAACAGATTGGGTTGCCCATCTGATTGATAGCTCAGGAGCTGATGTCGTGGGTCTCCAAGAGGCACTATACCATCAATTACTGGATATCGTGATGGTAGCCAGCCGTTTTGAATGGGTCGGAGTTGGACGAGATGATGGAGGCATGTCAGGAGAATTTTCGCCCGTTCTGTATGATCGTGAGCGCTTCGAGCTACTTGACGTAGATACTCGCTGGCTTTCAGAAACCCCTGATTCGGTAGGATCTGTAGGATGGGACGCTGCACTCCCGCGCATTGCCACCATCGTAACATTGCGCCAAAGAAGCGATGGTCGAACACTGCGAGTATTGAATACTCATTTTGACCACCGCGGCGAACTGGCCAGAGCCAATAGTGCCACACTTGTCAAACAATGGATGAGTGATTCTGACATCGCAATGGGCGATTTCAATTTCCAGCCAGATGAAGCACCATGGGATTCCGTAACGGCTGGCGGACTGGTGGATGTCGCTCTCATGATGGAAAAAGGTGAGGAAGGGACCTTCAGAAGCTTTGATCCGGAGGCGGGTATATCAAACCGAATCGACTACGTCTTTCTGAATCCAGCGCATCAGGCTCAAAAAGTCGATATTCTTGCTACCATTCGCAATGGTCGTTTTCCGTCCGATCACTTGCCAGTCTTGGCCTCTATACGGCTCAAAAGCGATACTAAATAGCTTTTGGAGCCTTTGGCATAGAAAAAGGGGCGCCGGTCTTTGACCGGCGCCCCTTTCTTTTCTGAGCGGGTGATGAGATTCGAACTCACGACCCTCACGTTGGCAACGTGATGCTCTACCACTGAGCTACACCCGCTTTTCACAGCGTGCAATAATACGTTGGATACGTCTCTCCGATCAACCCCTTTTGCCACCTTTACATGAAGCTCACAGATATTTATCGCTTCACCCAAAGTTGACGACCTTGCCGGCCGCATATCACCTTATTCCGGATCTAGCTTGTTATTTTACAGCGCTATTCCTTTCAATCGTTTCCACAAGGCACCCCAATGGCTCACTTAATAGACGGCAAAGCTCTTTCTGCCCAGATCCGCGAAGAAGTCAAACAGGCGGTGACGCAGCGTACTTCTGAAGGTCATCGTGCGCCATACCTCGCCGTTGTACTCGTGGGTGAGGACCCTGCTTCCGCTTCCTACGTCAGAGGTAAAGCTAAGGCATCGGCTGAAGTTGGAATTGGAAGTGATACCATGACCTACCCGGACGATATCGGCGAAAACGAGCTCCTTGACATTGTTAAGGGGCTAAACGAAGACCCTGAAGTAGATGGCATTTTGGTTCAATTGCCGCTACCTAAGCACATTGATGATCGAAAAGTGATTAACGCGATCGATCCAAAGAAAGATGTTGATTGCTTCCACCCCGAATCTGTTGGAAACCTCGTGATCGGTCTAGACGGCTTTCAACCAGCCACGCCAGCGGGAATTGTTGAGATGCTGCGACGCTCTAACATCGAAACGAGTGGCAAGCACTGCGTGATTATCGGACGGTCCAACATCGTCGGTAAACCACTTGCCAACCTGATGCTCAAGAAAGGGATGGATTCTACTGTCACGGTTTGCCATAGCCGAACGAAAGACCTCCCAAGCATAGCCCGGCAAGCTGACATCCTTGTCGCTGCCATAGGGTGGGCTAATTTCGTCACAGCTGACATGGTAAAACCTGGCGCAGTGGTCATCGATGTTGGCATCAACCGCGTGGATGACGAAACTCGTGAGCGTGGATACCGCCTTGTCGGAGATGTTGATTTTGAAGCGGTGGAACCCATCGCCAGCCACATCACTCCCGTCCCAGGAGGCGTTGGACCGATGACAATTGCAGTGCTTCTACAGAATACATTGAAGGCAGCAGTAGATCACTCCGCATAATGTTTTGGATTACTTGTATTGCACTAAAGTGTTGCACTGCTTGGTTTTTGGGCAGTCCGTGTAATGTATGTTTTAGCTCACGTTTTTTTGACGTCATGACTTGAGGAAGCCCAATCGGGGACGATCCTACACGTGCGGGCAGGTGCGCGCATCATTTAGTTGCGCACTCTTGCCAGCAAGGACAAACCCCAATCAGCCTTTTTTTCGTTATGCAGTTTCCTACCAGGCCTCCCGCCGCTTCGCACATCAGCCGTCGTGCTGCAAGCGTTCTCTTACTGCTCATTTTTTCGGCAACCTTGCTCGCCCCTTTCGTTAGCGCCCAATCCCTTGGAGATTTCCAGACACGAGGTAGTGGTAATTGGAATAAGAGCAACACCTGGGAAGAATGGAATGGGTCTCCTTGGATCAATAATAAAGTGGTTCCTGACTTTAGCAGTGGTCAAATCACGATCCGTTTGGGACACAGTGTGAATGGGAATGCAATTGGTGACTACGATCAGGTCGTCATTGAGGCAGGTGCCACACTGTCTCTTAGTAAGTCATTCACCATCCTCGACGGCCCAGGAACTGACTTACATGTCTTTGGCACGCTTGTCGTCGGCTCTAATGTGATTTTGCAAGGGGCAGCAACGGCCATTTCTGAGCCTAATTCAGCGCTAGACATCGGACGTTTAGGCAGTTTTGCGGTACTGGGTACATCTTCTGTACAGTTTTTAAGTCCAGTTACGATAGCATCTACCAGTGACTTCATCGTGGGGGACGCTGCGACGGCCACTCTCGCATCAGGCTCAATATTGACCAATGGTACTCAAGGAGTAATAGACGTATCCATCAGCGGGTCTCTTTCATTTGCAGGTTCAACGGTCATCAATGAAGGGCTGATAACTACGGGCGGTAGTGGCACCATTTCGTTTGACGCAACGTCTGAATACGTCCATGCGCAAGATGGAGGCAGCTTTCCACCAGCATCATCCACAACCTGGGCTACAGGCTCAACCGCATCAATTACGGGTGCTGATAGAAATACAACCTCCGGCTTGGATGCTTCTTTTTCCAATTTTGTTTGGAATAGTCCTGCGCAGTCCAAGGAAATTGATCTTCAAGGTGTGTTGATCTCCGTTTCTGGCGACCTAACGATTTCCAGCACTGGAAGCGGCTCAATCATGTTCAGTGCCGCTGGAACAGCACTAAATATCGGTGGAAACTACACGCAAGACGGTGGCAACGTCGTTTTTCAGGATACCGGAAGTGCTGCCATGACTGTTGGCGGCGATTTTCAACTCAACGTTGGCACCTTCAATTTAGCTGCTACCGGAGGCACACCTGTCCTCGACGTTAACGGAGACCTACTCATTGCTGGAGCGCTCGAAAACACGGGATCAGGTACGGCAACCATCTCGCTTTCTTCAGCATCGACCCAAATAATCGACGTTTCCGGCTCGCTTTCGGGGTTGATTAACCTTGAGCTTAATGGATCTGGCGGGATACTGCTCGCCAACGACCTGACGTTACCAGGTAGCCTCACAGAAACCATTGGCGGGCTCGATCTGAACGGTTTCAATTTGACACTTTCCGGGAGCTTGACCCTTGCCTCTCTCCTTCAGAATGCAGGTTTACTCACCTTCAACGGTCCCGACCCATCTACCCTATCAGCTCCTTCACCTTTTCAGGTAGAGGAAATGGTCATCGACAAAGCACCGTCCACCCTCACGCTGCTCTCAGACTTGGAGATCGGCACGAGCCTGATTATCCGAAGCGGGGATTTCGACGTGGACGGGTTTAACGTGATCTTAGCACCTAGAGCAACGTTTTATAACGCCAGCGGAGCACCATTTCCTGGTACTGTTACAATCGAGCGCTCCTGGACGGACTCGAGCGATGGCTGGCTCAGTTTGCTACGATTTCTTTCGACATCATTCCCGTCTACGCTAGAGTCCGACCGAAGGCAGCCAATGCACCGCTAAGTCTTGCACTTGCAACTGTAGGAGACGAAGGTGGAGCGATTCCCCAGGCTACGATTACCGCAAACGGCAAAATGCTGGGCGGTTCGGTCTTTGTTTCCGCGACACTAGCCGAAATGCCACGTCAAAAGTTCTACGGAGAAGACGCTAACCTCAAGGCTACGTACGTTTCCGAAGATGTTATTGTCCAGCTCGGCGATCACAGTCAGGCGATTTCCCCCTTAACACTCACCGGTGAAAAAGGCCTCGGAGCCTCTGCTGATGTTTCCACTGGCAATTGGAATATCAAAGCTACTGCACAGCGCGCACGATACATTTTTCCGGTTCAAGAACGCCTAGCTTTTTCGGTAGGATATGCGACATCTTCTACCTCAACAGCTAGCGTTAACCTCATGCACCGCAATGGTTATTACCAGGGCAGCATCATGTCTCTTCGCACGTTGTCTAGCCCATTCGGCCCAACGTCAAAACTGGACTTGGAATGTGGTATGGATAATGCAGAGGCCCTTAGGGACCCATCATGCTCCATGCAGTTCTCCAATAGCTCTCGTCGCTTATCCTATCGTTTAGGAGCTCAGCGCGGGTCTACTTCGTTTCCAGGGGCGATTGCAGGAGCGACGCAGTTTTCAGAGTATTTATCGTTTCGCCTTTCACGATCGATTCGTTTAGACAATAACCTGAATGTGACCAAACGATCATTAGGCGGTGGTTTTGAACGCTCCAATTTGTTTGCCAAGGTTGGAGTTACGTGGTCAACACGCGTTTTAGGCGGATCACTCTATGTAAGCGCGCACGGTGTTCATACCCAGAATGCGTATACAACCCTAGCCTCCTCTTCCGATAGAACGGATAACACCTTACGCTCTTCGCTGGGTTATCATCTGCGCCGCATGGGCTTAACAGTTTCTGTTGAACAAGGTACTTCACGTTCTTCAAGCGAGGGAACGTCTGGTGGATTATCTAGAATTAAGTCAAACTACCGTTACAGCCCAACTCAAAGCTGGTCTATTAACGGTTCATGGGAGATGTCCAGCGGTAATCTGTCAGCAATGGCTCTTAAACAGACGCAACACCAGATTGGCTTAGGGTCGACTTTAGCGTTAGCCAAAGGATGGACGGCCAGTGCTACAGCGTTTAGAAGCACTGTCGAAGCTACCATACGCCAGCAGTATGCTTCCCTACGAGGCAGTATAACACGTACATTCAAAACTGGAAGGACTCTCTCGGCCAGGATTCAGATGAATCACTCAGCTGGACGGCAGGAGATCAGAGCCTCGGATTATCGCCTTGCCTTCACTACTCCCCTGGCTTCGCCTTTTAACCGAGCTCAATCTGAAGCTAATATTCTTCGAGGGCGTCTCATCGATCAGGATACGGGTGCCCCCATTACGGGTATTATGATGTTTTCGGCAACGACCTCGCTATGACTGATGATAAAGGTCGTTTCATATTTGCTAGAAATCCTGAGAATACATCCTTCCTGCGAGTCGACCAGCAGACTCTCGGATACGATCGTATTCCTGAAATGTCTATGCCGATTCAGATTGGTCCTACCGACTGGACAGGAAGCGAGCTTATCATTCCTATTTCGAAGGCATCCCGCGTTTCAGGTATTCTGGAGTCCTTTAGAACGTCTGCATCTGCCGACATTCTCATGGGTGTCACGTCAGATTCTCTCGTTCTGGAAAAAGGAATCGGTGGTGCTGTACTACAAATAGAAAACGATCGTATTCGCTTGCGCACAAGAACCTCCCCGTCAGGACGATTCGAGTTTACGCAGCTACCTCCAGGGACCTACGAGGTAAGTATACTAAAGGCTAAGACCAATGAATACCAACGACTTGAACTCACTTCTATTAAAGTGATACTAGAGGAGGGAGCGGATAAAGAATTGGAGTTTAGAATTATCCCTGCTCGTAAAAAGATCCGGATGATCTCAACATCAAGCCTGTTTCTAAATGGCAGTTCCTCTGGACTTTCAAGTGAATCAACGACTCCTTCTCCAGTTTCGCTGAACGAATCTGCTTCAATTGAGAAGCAGGTCGCAATCGAGGACCAAAAAGCATCCTCCCCAGCAGCGCCTGTATCACCTATTTCAAACGCGAAAAAGGATACTAGCCACCAAACGCCTGTCGAATCCGCTCCTTCAACGGTAGCTGTTGTATCCGCAACGTCTAGCGTTCAGGAAGTAAGCTCTCTATATGAGAGCGACACACCCAAAAGCAAGGACACTATTGAAAGACCTAAGTGGTTTCAGTTGCTTAAGCAGGCAGCGCTTGAAGTATCGAAGCATAATGATGCATCACAGCGTCTATCAGAGGCGGCGGGACCGGCCCCTTTCATTCCTTACTATATCCATCGGATGACACCAGAAAGTGGTAGCAATCGAGCCATGCTCAATGGACTATTGTTCGTTCTCTGCTTGCTGTTTCTATTGGTCGATATTGATCTGTTGGTCCGTTTTGCGGTGACCCGCAAAAAGAACGGTATTCGTTCTCTGAAGGACCCCGTATGGTTCGCACTTTGGCGGCAGCTCATCATCTACTTGTTCGCAATCACGGTTGCAACCGTGTCATGGGGATTACTTGCAGGAATCTCTGTTTCCCTAGCACTAAGTGGTATTTCAGTGGCAATTGAGACGCGAGATACCTATCGAGCGATCTGGAATATTGCTCAACTCTACGGACGTGGTGTAAAGGTAGATACTTGGGTTGTCTGGCGTGATAGTGCTGTATGTATCAAAGGTATTGGACTCGAAGCTGTACAAGCCTCAACACTTGAAGGACAACGAATTGAGATCCCAACGCATTTGACACACCTGCTTATTGGGCAGATTTTTTCTACTGAAGATGCTCAGGATAGTCAGTTCACTTTCGAAATTTCTCGTATGGCCAATCTGAGTCACGTGAGGTCGTTGATCCAAGATTCACTTCGGCCACTTTCACCTTCTGGGCTCAACAGCAACGCTAGCATTGAGTTCGAAGACATCGACGCCCAGCGTACGCTTGTTTGTATTACTCTTCTTTCGATGCCATCTCATCCAGCTCATGTTCTGGCACCTGGCCTCTGTGAGAAATCATTGAACGCAGCCGGAATACCTGGTATTTCAACCAAGAGAGATGGGCCAATAAGTGGCTCCGCACATCGGGGTGGTAAAGCCTATGGACCCTTGAAGCTTATTAAAGGAAACAGAGCCGTTTAATTCTGCTGCAGACAAAGCTCAAAGACCAAACGTGTCGCTCCTCGTTCTGCCCCAGTTTGGATCCGATTTGACTAGCGTGACTAAGCAAGCGTGGACCCGAAGTAGGTCAATCGAAGGTTGCTCCACCATGGTCAGTGCCATTGACCGTGTAGCGATAAGAAATCACGGCAGACTTCTCCA
>Ga0115566_10005073_pt1 | contig 10383 bp, 6 predicted proteins | sample COGITO_mtgs_1204_3_FD_87173 | JGI IMG/M metagenome (GOLD analysis project Ga0115566, IMG submission 87173) | Pelagic marine microbial communities from North Sea - COGITO_mtgs_120405 | ecosystem: Environmental > Aquatic > Marine > Epipelagic | place: Germany:Helgoland, sampling site Kabeltonne...
AATGGCACATTCGCCTCTTGCAATTCAATCCCACAAATCAATCCAGCAAGCCCTGCGCCGATAACAACAACAGGCTTGGTCTCAGTTTGTCCTGAAATTTTAGTGCCTCAACTTCTATCAAAATCAAATCATTCAACTTATGAGTTTGCAGCCTGCAGACCAATCCGACAATCCGTCAGCAACGACTCCCTGTGAATGGATTAAAATTTGTTGGCCAAATTTTAAATAGTCAAATCACGATAATTTTTTTTGCCAAAAGATTGCCTGGCCAGCTTCTGGGTCCAACTCATACCCCTCAAAGCCAAATTTTTTGTAGCTGTTCTTCGCAATTTCATTGTTGCTCAAGACTTCCAAGGTGATCTTTACACAATCGTTTTCGCGAGCGATCTTTTCGATTTCCTGAAGAAGCAAGGTACTTAAGCCGTTGCCTCGAAAGTCTTTGGAGACCATCAGGTCATGAATGTTGATCAGCTTTTGAGCGGCAAACGTCGAAAAACCGAAAAAGCAATTGGACAACGCGACCGGGATATTTCCTGAATAAATAAGCAGACTGAATGCGGTCGGAAAATCGGCCAAACCATGAATCAACTTTTCATTCAATTCAATCGGAATTGGCTTCCCACCCCCCATCGGTTCACACGCATATTCATTTAAGAGCTGAATAAGGTGGGAAGCTTGTGTTGGGTTGGAATAATCTACCCGTTCAATTCCAAAGTCCATTTATTCTGCTCGCTGTTCAATTACTGTTCTAATTCAAGCTCAGAAAACTCGAACGGAATTTCGAACTCTTGAAGATTTTCTGCAATGAAAATAAATACCGTGGCATCCGCTGGAGGCGACGGTAAAAACAAAAACGTATGAGTTACGCCATCTTCCTGACGACTCCAACTGGACGCTTTCAACGCACTTAATTTCTTTTGCTCTGGCGACAAGATCGCTACGCGATGCACTCTAGAGAGATCCTTACCCGTCACTTGAATTGTCAAAGTATCGATTCCGATCTTTGAAACCACAACTGAGATCCCACGTGATTCAAGCTCTTTGCTTTCAATCGATCCCAGATTTAACGAAGCCTCATCATGTTTAATCAACTTACGGTCACCGCCTGTTTTGATGCGTAAACGACCTTTGATGTTCGAAAGCTTTGCCCAACTTCTATTTTTCCGCTCAATTTCAAAACGAACCCTCACTCCGTCCTTGGGGTGCTTGGCAAAAATACCAGACCCGCGATCGGTAATCCTTTTGAATTTGTTCGACAAATCAAAATAACCACTTAATGGCTCGACTGTGCCCACACCGGTTCCGTCCGGAGCTTTTGCCGAATCCAATTTCGCCCACCCGAATTCGACCGCATCTTTTGCTTTTTCACCAACGGCGTCAACCACTAACTCAAATGGACGTGATACCGGCTTATTCTCTCCGTCAAATCGCAGCATTTCTGATAGCTTCAATTTGGCGTTGAGCTTCAACCCCGCGTCAGAAACTTTAGGAACGACATCGCTCAAATCCTGAGCTGGAATACTTTCAACACTCATTCCCAGAAGCAGAATGAGGAAAATTAGAGGGCTGTATTTTCTGTCGGGCATTTGTGTTTTTTCATTGCGAGTTTTCAAGTGATTTGATTTTGCAAGATTTGCGTTTGGGTCGCTATGCCCCTGATGATCGATGCTGCCGTGCTGATTGTCAGTTTTGCCCGCTTTTGCGGCTTGATTTTCGATTTAATCTTGTTAGTGTAATTTTGTACACTTTCATGACCGAACTAGTCAAATAGGTATGCGATAAAGACAAAATGATACGAACCCCCTACTACTTGGACTGATCAAAGTTACCTTCCGTTTTTTTGGGCCGTTTTTTTCGGGACTGCAACCGAAATCACGATTTCAACTTTTGTGAATTCAATAGTTATAAAACAACCGCATCAGAGCCCCCAACATCCTTTGCACCCAAAATCCTTTGCACCCAATAAGAAAGGTAGCAATAAGAAAGGTAGCAATGGGTGATGTTCAGACTTTGTTAAACCACGTGAGCGTTACCCCGCGCATCTGTAAAGACTTAACGACAAACCGATTTCCATTCCATACCAAACGAAACAAGACCGCACATGAATCACGGCCCGATGGGCACGCGGTTTAACCATCCCTAACGACATTGGATGGACTCTTGCCACCGATACGTTGCAGGGGCCAAAACAATCGACTACCCAATTATTAAAGTAGCGAATAAATGAAGCATTGAAAAAGACTTTCGAACCCAACGTAGCGATATGCAAGACGCAATCCAAAACACAACACTGTGCGACCGAACACTGTGCGACCGAACACTGTGCGACCAAACACTGTGCGACCAAACATCCCAAGAGAATCCGAGGATCGATGAGCGTTCGCAAGTTGCTACAAATTCGCCTCGACTTTCCAACACTGACACACACGATTCCAAAATCCATGAGTTGCGAAAACAGATTCGAACTTTAGAAACGATTTCACGAAACAGTGATGACGAGGCGGTCATTTCTAGTGGCAGTTCGGCTTTAGATGCAATTCTACCTGCCAAAGGCTTTGCTCGTGGGACGTTGATCGAATGGATCGCTCACTCCAATCAGTCCTCTCGCCCCAATCATTCTCCCCAACAACGCCTTCACCAAAATGAAATGGATGGCAGTGGCGTGATGATGCTGGCTTTTGCTGCAGCAAAAGAAGCCTGTCGAGACGGCGGAATGTTTGTCATCATGGATCAGCATCGAACTTTTTTTCCACCAGCGGCACTCGCACTCGGCTTTCGTTCAAGACAATTGGTTGTCATTCAGCCGAAATCGAAAAAAGATTTGGATTGGTCACTACACCAAGCGTTAAATTGCCCGGCCGTCGCAACTGTCTGGGCTGCTTTAGATGAAGTGGATGAATATGCTTTTCGCCGGTTTCAACTGGCGGCAGAAAGCAGTGGATGCATTGGTCTACTAGGACGCTCGGCCAACGCAATCGCACAACCCAGCTGGTCGGAAATGCAACTTGCCGTGACACCTCAATCCCGTGGCATCATTCTTGGAAACAGAATACCGGCAAATAGTCAGCTGCGACAAGCTCCTCAACGCCACCACAAGAATTTTTCGGCGAATCGCTTTTTGCAAATCGAATTGATCCGATCCCATCAAGGGCAATGCGGCGGAAAAGTGATGATCGAAATTGACTCCTACTATGGCGATATCCGTAAAGCGGCTTCACATCAAAGCCCTTTACAAAAAGCTGCCGCGTCAGTTGACACAGAATTCCCAAACGCAAAACCTTCAACAAACGCAATGCTGAAAAACGCTCCTCAAAAAAACGTAGGCCATGCATCCAATCATGACAGACAACAAACAACCGCAATGGATTCAAAACATGGCCATTCAAAAAAGAAGGACCAAATCGCAAAAACGAATCCTATGTCTGTGGTTTCCCAATTGGCCAATTCAGCGGCTGATCGTCGAAAAACCGGAACTTAAAGGCCAATGGCTTACGCTTTTCAAACAAGATCCACGACGCGGTCAGTTGGTTGCTGCCTGCTCGTTACGGGCAAGACAAAATGGTATCAAAATCGGAATGCCATTGAGTGAGGCTAAATCGTTGGCAGAAAAATCTGTGCAGCAACCTCCTCACTCTCCGCAAACAACATCTGCCACCCAACTACAACACACCAACCCACCCGTTTTCTTACCGCACGACCCAGAAGCAGACTTAGACATACTTGAGCAGATGGCCGATGACTGTGCGATTTTCAGTCCAATCGTTGGGCTTGAACAGGTCGAACAGCCCAGTTGCATTTACCTCGATATCACGGGCCTTGATAAACTATTTGGATCAAAAACCGAATCAGGCAAATACATGCATGGTGAAGAAAATATCGCCGAGCAAATTTCACGACATTTTTCCCAAAGAAATTATTGGCCATGTATCTCAATCGCCAGCTCTATCGGGTTAAGCTGGGCACTCCGTAACACCGTTCTCAAGCTAAAGACAAGGACCGATTCATCCGTCCAGCAACAAACAACGGGGGCGAAAGCTCCGGGATACCACGCTGCCATTTTCCCGCAAACCAATGACTGGATGGAAACCCAATCCCATCCAGATTTTGTTTCGCTACCCGTAACTTGCTTACGCATTTCAAACGCAACGATTTCAACTTTACACCAACTAGGGGTCTCAACGATCGGTCAATTAATCCAGTTACCGCGATCTGGTTTAGTGACAAGACTGGGCGAAGAACTGGTACAGCGTCTCGATCAAGCCGCCGGACGAATCGAAGAAGTCATCATCGCACGGCACAAACCGCCAGAATTTCAAAGTGAATTGTCGCTGGATCATCCGACCAGTCACCATGAAACCATTGACACCATCGTCTGGCGTGAAATTGAAAACATCTGTGTGCATTTAAAACTGAAGCAGGAAGGTGCGTTGCAAGTTTCCTGCCGGTTGCTCTGCGATTCACAATTTCTTCGTCAAGCATTTGACAACGAAGGGAAGCTTGTTGACAAAATCGAAAAGAAACAATTCGTCTGCATTCGCATTGGACTTTTTCAACCGACAGTTGTTCCAGAACATTTAATGGAACTGATCCGGATGCAGTTAGAAAACTTGAAATTGCCCGGTGCCGTTTACGAAGTCAAAGTCTCAGTACCGCTCAGCTCCCGCTTGGTCGAGAAACAAAAATATCTTTTTGATGAGAACCCAAGAGACAATCCGATCGCACTGTCACAATTTGTAAATCGACTTAGCATTCGCCTAGGTGAAGAAAATGTGCTTGGATTCACAAGCCACTCAGGAGCCCAGCCTGAGTTCTCATTTCAGTATCATCGACTCGCCAGTTGCCTCAAACGGAAACGACCACTTTTTGAAAGCTCAAATTCGACAGACAAAAAAGCAAAGCGAAAAAGCAATCGTGTTGCAATCAAGAGCCCCTTTCGCCGCAACGGCGAGTTAACCAATGACGCGAGCGCTGGCCAAACCGAATACCAGAAACAAGGAAAATACAGTTACCAACCTCGACCACTTGATCGTCCACTTCGGCTGTTGGCCGCCCCACTACAGCTGAATGTCATTGCAGTTTCAGAGGGATCGCCTGCCTGTTTTCATTGGCAAGATCAAAAGCATGTCATTGTAAGCAGTTGGGGGCCGGAACGAATTCAGACCGGCTGGTGGCGTGGCCCAATGGCAGAAAGAGATTATTGGCGAGTTGAAACGGAATCGGGTAATCGATTCTGGCTTTTTCGGGAATTGCGAAAGAACAGTTGGTTTTTGCATGGAATGTTCTGAAAGCTCTTTGCCAACCTGTTACTAAGATAAAAGGCAACCGACACGCTCCATGTGCCGCCCGCTCTTCACTAACCCAACGACGGCATAGGACGTCTTCCTGTTAACGTGAGCGGTCGATACGCTCCGATGAATTCAGGACTACAATCAGGAACGCAGGCAATTCATGTCTAACGAAGAAGTGCAAGTTTCCTTCGCTTTTTTCGCAGCATTTCCGAAAGCGATTTGCCGTCACCACTTTGCTCTTGGTAACTCGCTTTTGAAACCTTTGGCGGATTGAGCTGCATTTGCCCTGTTATCCGGGCATTGTCTTGTTGTGATCTTCCAGAGGTTACCGGCAGCAAACCATTTGCCTTGATTGGCCGTGGCGGTAATGTCATTTGTGGACTCGATCCATCCCCCTTGTAACTGTCGCTTTGATGTTCATTGGATGGAGTGTCGTGCGAGCTCGTTTCAGCCACACCCAGTAATCCTTGGCGAGACTTCATTTTGATCCACTCCATCTGAAGCAAAATTGCCGAGTGAATCAGTTCAGATCGCGTTTCAAAAACTGAAGATTTGACTTCTAAAACCTCGTCGATTTTTATCGGCCCAACTTGTCGTCGTGCTTCCAAACGCGTTTCGCTCTTGCGGAGACTTTCCAGTTTCTTCTGTTTCAATTGAATCAACGCCGAGTACTTTTGAATCGCGTAAAAGGACTCTGTCACCTCAGATTTCACCAGTGCGATTTGACTTTCATTCAAAATCGCAATTTGCATTCGAAGCTTTTGTATCTCAGCAGAGTTATCTTTAAATAACCCACCAAAGAACCGACGTTGAATCGCAATTGCGGAAATCGGACTGACTGACCGGATCGAACTTCGCATCACTTCCAAAAGATCGTCGTTTCCACACTGGATGAACGACCTCAATGCTCTAATGTCCGTCCGATTTTGCATTGCCAGTTCGATTTCAGAATCAAGATCGTCCGGCAGTGACCAACCCTGGATTTGACAATCCGTCCAAATCGGATTGGGCGAATTTTGCAGCCCCAATAGCAATCGCAATTTCTGATTGAGATCGTCGAAATTAAAGACTAACTCCGAACGCTTGGCTTGCAAATCAAGTTTCCCTCTGACCAACAATTCAGGATCCAATTCGCGTACCAAACCTTCCAGTTGCAGTTCAGCCAAGACTTCTTGGAGCTTACCAATTTCTACAATCGATTCGCGGGAAACCTGCGTCTGCAAATAGACCTCTGTCAAACCGAGATAGGCGAGCAAGGCCTTTTCGGATGCGATATTCCGCTGGTAGCTGGCATTAGAATTGATTGCCGCATTGATAGACGCCTGCACATCTGGATCCACATTGTTGCAATCGCACGGCGAACTCTGCGACTCTTCCTCGAGGATCTTAGCGAGCGGAGCATTTGCCGCCGCCAGAGACTCGCAATCGCGAAGCCTCAGTGGTTCAACTTTCCCAGCCGATTTTGGCAATTCGCCTTTTTCGAAATCAGGCAGAAAAGGAATCAAAATCTCTTGACGTGATTCTGTCGCAATTTCAGATAGTGAGTGCAATGGGCTGACAGTGGGAACCGAAGCGTCGTTCCAGCTTTGGGTCATCCGGCAACCCGAAAAACATAACGTCAAACCGAAAAGCCAAAGAATTATCTTTCCCTTTGGATGCCAACCCAATGTGCAGCATCGAACCTGACCGACGTGCTCGGTTTGGCTACTCGATTCTTTAAGAGGAATTGACTGCATCAACTGCTAGTGAGTGGCGATAACGGAAAAATCCGTACGCATCCAGAGAAATGCGCACGTCGACCTCTTCATAATCGACAATTTACAGATGGTGCCTTTAAATGGATTAGTCGCGACACATTGATTGTCGGGATTAAGTCGACTTTTTTGACATTTTGTACCGAATGGGCACGCAATGCCTCAGAATGATACAAGCATATGCATGCTTGCATTGAAGCACTTGCTGGTGATGAAAATTGCAGGACTCCGCAAGGCTTTCAGACGTTTGTCAGTGAACGTCGACAACCATTGGCCGGAATAGCCTAATAACGCTCAATCTATTGGGGCAAGAGTCTCAAAAACGACTAAAGCTCCGTCGCATCTGTATGAGTTAGCACTGCAACTCTCCAACTCGAGACGCCTCTGCCATCTCTTTGCACGTCGCCACGATTCCGGGCTGGCTCAACTTGACATCATCCAGTAGATCACCACGGTCACCGTGCTCAACAAACACGTCTGGAATCCCAAGTCGACGAATGTGACTGGTGTTGAGGCATTGTTCGTTAGCCATTTCGAGCAGTGCACTCCCGAACCCACCCATCAACATTCCCTCTTCGACCGTAACGACAAACGGCGAATCTTTGATTGCTGAGGATAATACTTCGACATCCAAAGGCTTACAGAACCGAGCGTTTATTACACCGACGTTTAAGCCCTCGGCTTTCAATTGCTCAGCTGCCTTCATGCATGTTTCCAAATGAGCACCAAATGAAACGATCGTCCCATCCGGCCCCATTGAAATAACCTCAGCCTTGCCCAATTCAACGGGCTGCAAATCACGATTGATCAGCGGCGCAGTGTCTTTCGGGTACCGGATCGAGCACGCCGTTTCATGCGACAATGAAAAATCAAGCATAGCGCCCAAATCATTTGCATCCCCAGGGGCCATTACCACCATATTGGGGAAGATCCGCATGTAACCAATGTCGAACGTTCCGTGATGCGTTGGACCATCCGCCGCAGTCAAACCGGCACGGTCAAGCATAAACGTCACAGGTAAGTCTTGCAGGCAAACCTCTTGGAATATCTGATCGTAACTTCGTTGTAAAAACGTACTGTAGATATCAACAATCGGCCGCAAGCCCGCTTTGCATTGCCCTGCTGCGAACGCCACCGTGTGAGACTCGCAAATACCTGTATCAAAGAATCGTTCAGGGAATTTTTCACGGACCGGTTCAAGTTTATTCCCCTGACACATCGCCGCGGTGAGCACGACGACCTTATCATTCTTTTCCATTTGGTATTGGATCGCGTCACGAGCATGATTCGTGTAAGCGGTCCCGCCACTGGATGGTAATGGCTTTACGTTCTCGTCATCGACACATTCAAATGCTGGTGGCGTGTGGAAGTAGACGGGGTCATTTGCGGCTGGTTTAAACCCCGCCCCTTTCTTTGTGATCACATGCAAAAGTACCGGTCCCTGAACCTCGCGGACCATTTTCAAATACTTTTTCATGATCGCAATGTTGTGACCATCAATGGGGCCAATGTATTTAATGCCCATTTCTTCGAAAAGCATTCCCCCATTCAAACCTGCTTTGGCTGCTTCTTTTACCTGAGCAAGAAACCGCTCGACAGGATCACCCAACAATGGAACTTTGTTAAGTAAATCAACGACCTGAGTCTTCAATCCTGTGTAAAACGGGTTGGACCTCAATCGATCCATGTACGTCGCCACACCACCGACGCGCGGACAAATCGACATCTCATTGTCGTTCAAAACGATCATGAATTTTGACATGTCTTTTGCATTGTTCATCGCTTCGAAGACAATACCAGATGGAAATGCACCGTCGCCAATCACGGCCACAGAATGATTGTCCGTCTTACCCATCAGGTTATCGCCGCTACGCAATCCCAACGCCGTCGAGACGCTGCATCCAGCGTGCCCAGTCATGAACAAGTCATAGTCACTCTCGGCAGGGTTAGGATAGCCCATCAACCCGCCGCGTGTTCGTATGGAGTCGAACTCTTTGTATCGACCAGTAATCAATTTTTGCGGATAGATCTGATGTCCGGTGTCCCAGATCAATCGATCGTTCAGAAAATCAAACTCTGAATGCAAAGCCAAACAAAGTTCAACCACACCGAGATTTGATGCGAAATGAGCGGTGCGGCTGTTGAGCAAATTGCAAAGGACTTCTCTAATTTCGGCTGCGACCTTCGTCAACTCGACAGTGTTCATTCCGTGAAGCTGTTTTGCTGATTCAAGCTGTGGGAGATAGTCTAACATTAGGTCTAATAGGTCCTATTCAGAATGAACTGGGCCAAACCGATCAGTGGGTGCCCATTTGTTCCAAAATCTTTCAGCGACTCGATTGCATCATCAATCAGCTTGTCCGCCTTGCGTTTGCTTTCGTCGAGTCCATAGAGCTTGACGTAAGTTAATTTTTCTGACTGCGAATCTTTGCCCAGACTCTTCCCTATTTTGGTCTGATCGCCGGAAAAGTCCAACAGATCATCAACGATTTGAAACGCCAAACCGATATTTTCACCGAAAATTGTGAGCTTTTCTAACATTCCAGCATCGGCATTGGCAACGAACGCTCCCATTCGCAGACTGGAGATGATCATGGCACCAGTTTTCCGTCGATGGATCCGCTCCAAGTCCGAGCCAGCAAGATCATCTCGTTGCTCGGCATCGAGGTCATCAGCTTGGCCACCGACCAAATGCAAGGCACCAGCCGTCGTCGATAATTCAACACAACATTTGACCGCCACTTCGCTCGGAGATGTGTCGCGGCTGATCACTTCGAACGCCTGAGCAAGCAATGCATCCCCCGCAAGTATAGCGACCGCTTCTCCAAATTTGGCATGACAGCTCGGAAGACCGCGACGAAGATCATCATCATCCATTGCCGGCAAATCGTCATGAATTAACGAGTATGTATGAATCATTTCAACCGCACACGCAGCCGGCATCGCATCCGCTACATCACCACCGCAGGCTTCAGCCGCAAGCAAAACCAACGTTGGACGCAATCGTTTGGCTGGAGCAAGAAGACTGTGGCGAATGGCTGCTTTCAGGTCTTTGGGACAACCTCCACCAAAATCAGAATATTGCTCAAGTTTCTTTTCGATCAGTATCGTAAGTTGCTGATGCCGCTCGTTGAAAGCTTGGGTGCATGAGGACACATTGCCTTCTGTCGTTTCAACGTCTCTCTGATGTGCAGTTTGTTCGTTCAACTTGCGAAACCAATTTTCGAATTTACTAACGTGATCTGTGAAGTAATCAACCTTTAAACGATCACTCCTTGGACAAGGTATGGCGTCGCAAACGTTGTCGAATCTCAAATCAGCAAAAAGTGAAGCAGGGTAAA
>Ga0115566_10005085_pt1 | contig 10371 bp, 8 predicted proteins | sample COGITO_mtgs_1204_3_FD_87173 | JGI IMG/M metagenome (GOLD analysis project Ga0115566, IMG submission 87173) | Pelagic marine microbial communities from North Sea - COGITO_mtgs_120405 | ecosystem: Environmental > Aquatic > Marine > Epipelagic | place: Germany:Helgoland, sampling site Kabeltonne...
CATTCTCGCGTATTCTCCTTTGGTATTTGATGAAGATGCTTCGGCTTCGGCTCTTTCTAATCCCTCGGTAACTCGCGCGAGTTCCATGCGCAATTTGACAACTTCCGGAGGGACGCTGACAATTTTGCGCAACTCCAATAACTCGCGGTCGACGTCGTCTTTGTCTATTCCGTGTTTTTTCAACGACGCTTCGCGAAGCTTTAGAACCATCTGCGTAGAGCTGATGTTTTGTTCTAAACGTTCGACGAGTTCGTTGAGATCATTTACTTTCGATTCGAGGTGCGCTTGTTTGGCGACGGCATCTCGTTGCCACACCAGATTCGCACGATTCGTCTCCAAAATATTCTTTTCCAAAGCCGACGCGCGTTTCATGCCATTTAAGACCAGTTCGGCAATTTTTGAAGAGGCTGTGCTAGTGCTGTTCTCGCCCCCTTCTTCCATGCGCGCGTCTTCGCCCAACGCCGCTGCTAAAAATGCCGATGAAGATGACGTTTTCGTCGTCGTCGTCGTTGCTACTATTTCATCAATCATCGCCCTCAATCGCGTCACTTCCGCGTCCATAGCGGTCGCATTGTTGTTCGTATTATTGTTATTACTATTAGCTTTACTTTTGTAGGGCGTATTCCCAAAGTTCATGTGATTGTGAAACGCGCGTTCGTTTACTTGCGCTCTCACTTTGACCAACTTTGCTCTATTCGCAAACTTCAACGTCGACGCCGTCTCGTCCGCGTTAATTAACGCCGGCGATACGCACGCAATCACCGCACATTTCGCGTTCCCGCCCAAGGCGTCTTTTAACAACCACGTCAACTTGGAATCTCGAAACGCCACGTGCCTATCTCTCCCGTTGGCCACATCTACGAGTGATTTTATCACGTTCCCAAGCGCAGATAACGACTTATTAATCGCAGACGCTTCTTTTAATCTCGCCCCAGTCGCCTCGGTTGCTTTTTGTCTCTCCGAACCAGCTAAATCGACTAAGTATAACGTCCGTTTTTTCTCCTTGGTCGTGCGCCCTCTGGTCGTCGAAGTTAGCGTCACCGAAAACACCGAGTGCGAACGAGACGAGTTTCTATTCATCTCCGTTTCGCCAACTCGTCGCCTCGCCGAGCCTCTCAAAAACGCCTCGTACGTCTCTTCCGCGGAATTCACCTTAACTTTCGTCAAATTTTCCACGAACGTACCTTTCTTTGGATCTTCGCGTATCGCCAACTCCCCTCCGCTAAACGACCCAAACGACGGAATCGATCCGGTATTATTCCCGCTATCCTCCACCATCATCCCGTCCATCGCGATACAATCCCCATTACCATCAGCACTACTCAACAAATCTGTCAGCTGCTCGTTATAAATCTCCAAATACGCGCACGTCACTTCGTGCGTCACGTCTTCATCATCGCTCGCGGTATTTTTCGTAAACTCGAATATCCTTCGCAACGCTCGCGGGATCAATCCAACGTCGTTACTCTTATTATTTTCCGCGTCATCCTCTCCCTCGTTTTCGATCGCATCTCCAAACCCTTGCATGGTGTACGTCTTCCCCGCCCCTGTTTGCCCGTACGCAATCACGCACCCGTGAAAACCTTCCAAAAATTTCTCCACCACCGATTCGCCAATGGTTGAAAAAATCGCCCTTTGCGAGGACTGTTCGTTGCGCACGAAATCAAATTTAAACGTCCCTTGCGCGTTGTTCGTTTTCCCTTTTAATTCGATCACGTTCGATATCTCGTCCGCAAACACGCACTTCGTCGTTTGATTGTTAGAATTGTTCTCGCGATGGTCGAACGGCCGGACGCGGACGAGGACTTTGATGTTGTCCGTCGTGTTTTCCTTCATCTTGTTCTTTGTTTTTCCCCTTCGCTCTCGTGTGAAAGATTATGATGATGATTTTTAAAGAGAGAGAGAGAGAGAGCGTGGTGGTGGTGGTGGTGGTTAATGCGAGTCTTCAACACTCTCCTCCAAGTCGTAGTTATGAAATTGTTGTCGTCCTCAAAGTCGCGCGTTTTTGCGCGCGTGCGTGTGTGTTGTGTATATCTACCGATGAGAGTAGAAATTTATGAAGAAAGGGGACTTTAAATTTTTCAACTGTGTTTTAACAAAATCAGTTTCGACTGGGGGAGGTACACGAAAATACGCGAAAGCGCACTCTTTATCTCTCTCTACGACTATATAAATACTACAACGACAACAACGCTTTAGCGGCGAAAAGTAGATTGGCGATTGCGCACAGGCGCGCGGTGTCGGTAAACCGCTTCGTTTGCTTCTCGGACGGTATACATTCCTCCGTTTTGTTGAAAAGCTTCTCTGTATTTTTTTTCTCGTCCCCGTCTTTGTTCTTCTTGTCTTTTTTGTCGCCGGAAGAAGAACTCGTCGAATCGGATGGCGGTGGAGCTCGATATCCGCCATCCTTGTATATGGCGTAGAGCGCCCACGCAAAAACTAAAGGTGTCGCCGCGTCGCCTCGGTAGAAAGAAGAGTACGCGCCAACGCTCGTCGCGAGAACCGCGGTTCCGATAGCAAAGACGACTTGCGCGCTCGCCGACCCGATTTTGGCCAACACCGTGTTCGCGTTGATTCCGCACGCGCACAAAATCCACGCAAAGTGCGTTCGGATCGGGACCGAAACAAACCCGCTCTCTGCGAGCGCAAACCTTCCGTTCACCTCAAACACTCTCTCCTTCGAAGACCACAACGCTAAAGCTTCGACCCCTAACACGAAGGCGTTAATCCAATGCCTCCTCGGTTTCTCCGTCCACTCTCGAAAAGTAAAGCACCAAACGGATTGCAAAACGTTCGCCAACGCGAAATATCCAGTCGCATTCGCCGCGAACTGTTCGTCCTTCGTGTTGGTAAAAAACATCGACCTCACCGCGAAGACGAATTCGCTTGTGAAAATAAACCCCCAGATGGCAAACGCGTACCCGGCCGGAGTGAACAACGACCGATATTTCGACGTTCGTCGAATAGTATTCTTTTTAGTCGCAAAAGCGTCGTTCTTCTTTTCATCATCGACATCAGCATCGGCATCCTCCTTGTTTTTCTTCTTCTCTTCTTCCTGAGCTTCTTTCATCTCTTTCGCCATTTGGTCGTCTATCCTCCCCGGAATGGACACGCACAGAACGTTGAGCACGTGGGATGTGAAATTCACCACTCGCCAAACCGCTAAAGTTTTCCCAAAGAAAACGAATGTTTTGGGTGGTTGTTGTTGTCGTCGTCGAAACCCTCTTCCTTCCCTCTTAAAAGACAAGTACGGGTCGATGACTCGTTTCGTGACCTGGTACACTCCTAAACATCCCGCAGCGATGAGCGAGACCAAAGCGTCCGCCAACGGTAGTTTCATACGAAGAGATGGATATCTTTCTCGTTTTTGTCACGAATTTTTGTTGGTTTTTTTACCAAGGCGTTTGAAAAAATTCGGTCAATTAATACTACTCAAAAAAAATCTGACTCATCACTTGAGAAGGGATCGGTTACGATTTCCCTCAGAGAAAACTCCAAAGAGTGAAAGTTCTTTTCAGACAGTTCTTTGAAGCGCGCACTTCGCGTAAAAAAGAAGCAGAAAGAGATACCATGTTTGCCTCCTCTTCCTCCTCTGTCTTTGTCCAGTCGTGTCGTTCGTCTTCCGCGAGGAACAACAACAGAACAAAAAGTAACGCGAAATTGCGATCGAATTCTTCTCTGTCGTCGTCACCTTCAACAACGAAGAAGTCGTTATGCAAAAGGGCTGCGACAGTCGTCACTCACGCCTCGTCCGAGTCAAAAGTGAGCTCGAAACACCTCCCGGGGAAAATTATTCTCCAAGGGGAAAACAATTTGGAAGTCACGCCGGCGATTCGCGCGTACGTGGAAGAAAAGTTGGCCAAAGCAGTAGCCAACGCCGATCCGAGGGATGTGCGGGAAATCGATTGCAGAGTGGCGTCGAGAGGCGGCGCGGATCACGCGACGAAAGGGGCGCACGTGTGCACGACGAAAGCGACGGTGTTAACCAGAGCCGGGCAGATTGAAGTCGTCGAGGAGCACGAGGATTTATACGCGAGCATTGATAAAGTCGCGGACGGTTTGAAGAGACAGTTGAGAAAGTTTACCGAAAAGCGCGAAGGGAACGCGAGAGGGAAGAAAGAGGAAATATTGATGGCGGCGGGGTCGCAAGACGACGACGAGGACGAGGTACCGCCGGCGGCTTGATCGAACACTTGCTAATACTAATAAAGGGTGTAGTACATAATAAAGCGTTTTTAATACTACCGTAATATAATACAAACGCGCGTTGATTTGATTTTAACAACTATATGCGCTGCCATTCTCTGCCAAAATAACTCTCACTTGACCACGTCGCTGATTTTCGGAAACGCGTCTGTTTTACTCAAAACAACCACCCGATTCTTGTGCGAGACGTACCCTTTGACGAATTTGCGGTGGATGAGTTCGGAAACACCGCACTCGATTTCATCTAAATCGTATTCCGTGTTGTTATTGTTATTGTTATTGTTATTATTATTATGTCCGTGTTGATTTTTCATCGCCGCGGCTATTTTGCACGCCCTTGAAAGCATCTCCAACTTCACCTGGTTCGCTTTCTCGGGCTCGAATTCTTTCTGAATTTCGCTCGTTTTCTTGAACAGCGTTCGTAAGCAATAAAGGCGTAGCTTTTCAAACATCAAATACGTGCCCTCCCTCACGAATCTCGCTTTCCTTCTCTCCAACGCTTGTTCCAACACCCCCAACTTCCCCATCTTTACCGCCTCGCACACCTCCTCGTACGGTTTCAAAGCGTCTTTATATTTCACGAACAACTTTTTACTCGGCACGAAACCTAAACTCAGCATCACGGGAACTAAATACTTCAAACACGCGGTTTTATTCTTCGAAGAGCCTCTCGGACACCTCTCGAACGCGTACTTCAAATGTTCGCTCGCGCCTTCGTAATCGTCGTCAAACACCGCCAATCTTCCCACGTAAAAATGATACGTCACTTTTTCTGAGCTCGGAAACGACTCTTCGAACGGTAGAAACGTCGGCAGATTCACCGCGTTGATTAAATTCTTACATAAATGCAACGCGTTCAGCTCGAAATAAATCTTGAACAGTTCGTTGACGATTTTCAACTGCGCCAACTTCTTCTCCCGCGTCGACGTTTGAGACGAACATCGATAGGCTTGCATGAGTTGCGCCCCGCACGTTTCCAACCTCGTCGCTTTTTTCCCAACTTTTCTCGAGTGATTGTCCGCTTTTTCCGCGCACAATCGAGAATCTCTCGTCATTCGCTTCATCGCTTTTATCGTCCAAATCACATCTTCCGGTTCTTCTCTCGCTTTGAAATCTTTGATAAAAACCGCCATCGCTTCGTTGTGATAATCGTAACACTTCTCGAACGAGCTCTGTTTTAACTCCAGCGACGATAACACCAGTTTCTCCCACACATCGTCGAACGGTTTCGGCAGTTGATTTTGGTACCGTCGCGTGCACTGTTTCACTTCGTTTTCGTTCAACGACAAAGAAGTCGTCGTCGTTGGTTTTCCATTGAAGCAATCTTTCAAAATACAATCCACGCTGGCCAGTCTCGCCAACGCCTCGCCGTCGCGCGCGTGTATCGCGGCGATGAACTTTTCAACGTGCGCGTCCAACGCGTTGCGAGTGTTCTTCATCGTATTGTGCGCAGAACAACTCGAGGAAGAAAGAGTTGCACAGAGTGACGAATTTTTCCAAAATCTCTCGAGATTTTTGTCCTTTTGCCGCCCTAGAGTCTCGCCAGAAAAACACACAAAAAAGAATAAATACTACGCGATGTTTACTTCCATGGCGACGACGAGTTGTTCTCTCAACGGACGACTTTTAGGTGAGGACGATGATATCTTTCTTTTCTCTTCTTTTTTACCCCGCTTTTCGAAAGCGATGTCTTTTCGGTTCTTCTTCGTTTACACGTCGTTTCAAAAGGATCCGATGAACTTTATCATCAGAGAGCCGTCGAAGGTGTTTTGGAGTCCACACTAAACTACAAATCTTTCTTTCTCTCTTTCTTAACGCGATACCTCTTCTCTCTTCTTTTTGAAAAACAGGATTACAAACGAAAGTCTCCAAATCCTCCTCTTCTAAAGTTTCGCGCGTAGGCTCGCGCGCGCACGCGGTGGTCGCATCCTCGAAGAAGGACGGTTCGATGATGATGGGAAAAACGTGTTCGAAAACAACACCTTCGAATTTATTGGTAAAAAGAGGCGAGCGACAGAAAGCGCGGAACACGCCGGCGGGGAAAGAAACGAACGCGCCGTTGGGAGTGTTCGTCTTAGAGTACGACGCGTCCAACGAGGACATCGAAAAGACGAGAAACTGGAAACCGATCATTAAGATTGCGGTTTCCGGAGCGGCTGGGATGATTTCGAACCATCTGTTGTTCAAAATCGCCTCCGGCGAAGTGTTCGGCCCGGACCAACCGGTGGCGTTGCGATTGCTCGGTTCCGAGAGATCTCAAGTGGCATTGGAAGGCGTGGCGATGGAATTGGAGGATTGCTTGTTTCCGTTGCTGAGAGAAGTGGATCTTGGCATCGATGCGAAGAAAGTGTTTGAAGATGCGGATTGGGCGTTGTTGATTGGCGCGAAACCGAGAGGTCCCGGGATGGAGAGAGGCGATTTGCTGGAGATGAACGGCGGCCTTTTCGCCGAACAAGGTAAGGCGTTGAATGAAGTTGCGAAGAAAACGTGTAAGGTGATGGTGGTTGGTAACCCGTGCAACACGAACGCGCTGATTTGCATGGCGAACGCGCCGAATTTAGATAGGAGAAATTTCCACGCTTTGACCAGATTGGACGAGAACAGAGCCAAGTGTCAATTGGCGTTGAAAGCGGGCGTGTTTTACGAAACCGTCTCGAACGTGACGATTTGGGGCAACCACTCCACGACGCAAGTTCCGGACTTTGTGAACGCTAAAATCGGCGGCGAAAGGTGCACGGACGTGATCGACGATCAAACGTGGTTGGAGAACGATTTCACGCCGGCGATTCAAACGAGAGGTGGATTGTTGATCAAGAAATGGGGTCGATCTTCCGCGGCGTCGACGGCGGTGAGCATCGCAGACGCGATGAAAGCTTTGGTAACGCCGACGAAAGAAGGCGATTGGTTTTCATCCGCGGTTATTACCGACGGTAACCCGTACGGCATCGAAGAAGGATTAGTCTTCTCCATGCCGTGTAGAAGTAAAGGTGACGGGTCCTACGAAATCGTCGAAGGGTTGAAAATTAACGATTGGTTAAGAGAGAGAATCAAGAAGTCCGAGGAAGAGTTGAGCAACGAGAGAATGTGCGTGTCGCACTTGATGGGCGTTGAAGGTGCGTCGTGCGTGATCTTGGAAGATACGCTCTTGCCGGGTGAAATGTAAACAGAGATGACGAGGAAAATCTACTTTAGAACAAAAATAAACCGAGAGGAAGCGCACGACCGCCCGTTGTTGTTCCAGAAGCGCGGAAGCGCTGTCATTCATAATAGACCCTATACAATTACTTTAGCGAATAGTTAGGTACGGAACAACATCGCACTGAGGTGGTAACGACGATTCTTGGGATGGTCAAATTAATTTTTCAATGATATTAAATACTGATTTTATATAATGAATGCGTTTAATATCTCGCGCACTCGCTCGATCGCGTTTACGTCCAACGCTTCCCTTCCACCTCGGGCTTTCTCGCGACAAACACGCCCCACGCAAAGACACCTTTTTCGTTTTGAATTGCCGCTCTTTCCGTTAAGCTTCCGTGCCAGTTGTCCAAATACTGATCGGTGATGCCTTTCGATTTCATCTCTTCTCTATTATCGTCGATTTGTTTAACCATGTCTCGGAAATATCTCTCCAAATGGTTGCTTCCATCCCACCAGTTGACGTACGTGAAGCCGCTATCTTTCACGTCTTGAATGTATTGACTCGGGCGACCCATAAACGTCGTCGCGTTTCGGTCCGTGAATGCTTTCAGTGCCTTCTCGTCCGCTCCATCCGCGCCGCAAATGTCCGAGAAAACAAACGCCCCGCCTGGTTTCAAGCATCTATACAAATCTTTAAATAACGCCAACTTATCGCCGGCGTGGCATAAAACTTCGCACGACCAAATCGCGTCAAACTTACCGGTCCACTCTTCCGGTAACGGGTCGTTGATGTTCCCAACGACCGCATCGACTAAATGATCCAACTTCAACTCCTTCGCTTTGGCCAAGTTCATGGCGTTTTGCCCGGGACCGATGTTTATCCCAGTCACTTTGCACCCAAACTTTTTCGCCATGGCGTGCGACCCGCCGCCGTGCCCCGACCCAACATCTAAAACGTGCATATCCTTCGTGATTTCTTTCGCCATGTCCAATTGCGTCATCATCCATTCGGTCGTTCTGTTCGCGGACTCTTTCACCCCGTCCGTGGGGTCTCGATAAATACCAAAGTGAATATCGTTTCCGCCGCCGCCCATCACGTACGTATAAAAAATACGCGTCTGCTCTTCGTCGTATTGCTCGAGCACTTTCGACGCGACTTCTTCCTTCGTGAATTGTTTGTCCACAAAATCAGCCTGTTATTAAATCGTAAGAACATGATGTGGTGAGTATTTTGCCGATTGAAAAAAATGTTCCTCTCTCATTTTAGTGTTCTTTCCTCTTTGGTCTTTCCCTTTCTTGTTAGAGAAAAAGCAATCGAAACAAACAACCCGCGAAACAACGAACGCGCTTCCCGAGTTGAGAGAGAGAGAGAGAGAGAGAAAGAGATTTATTAAACGAAGAAGAGAAACGGAGCGCGATTTAGCACTCTCTCGTCGAAAAAAAGAAGAGCGATGCGTCGTCTCGTTTCCACCTCTTCTTCTTAAACGTCTTCGTCGTTATCCCCATCGTCAGAGAGGCGTGTCGCTTCGGAAAACAAAAATCAATCGATCCAATCGTATCTCTTCTCCCGAAGAAGAAGAAGAAGAAAAAGAAAGAGGGAAAAAGAATTTGCGAAAAAACGAAAGAGAGACGAATAAAGACCCTCCTCACCATGTTGATGCGTGTGTGTGTGTGTTGTTTTTATTACTTTGCCCGCGCTTAAATGTGCGATTGCAAAAAATGTGTGTGGATGAGATGTGTTGTTTTTTTTACGACAAAGTTTTATCCAAAAAGTGGGTCGACCCTTCAAGAAAAAAGTTAATTCTAACGAAAACTTCAAAAAAAAACATCAAACAACCAACAACCGTTGCAGATAGACGCACACAAATCATCATCATCATCAGTCGATGTACATGGATATGCTGCGCTTAATATGAACGAGGAAGAGATCGAGCAACTGGCGCGAGAGAACTTCTCGAGAAGGATACGAGCGATCGCGATGGAATCTCTTTTAAAATTGGAAAAAACGAAGGTGGAGAAGAAGAAGACGAAGAAGGAAGGAAAGGAGGACGACGATTGGAAGAGTTTGAGAAAAAATGCAGATGATGATGATGATGATGATGACTTTAAAGATGACGAAAAAACGAATAATGCGTTCATGAACGCGAGGAAAGAGATGGCGAGAGGGTTGGGGATATCCGCGAGAGCGTTTCAGAGCGCGGCGGAGATGTTAAGTCAGGAGGACAGAGCAGTGAACGCAGCACCATCACAAAAAGAAGAAGAGACTAAAAATGTAGAGGAAAACGACGCCCCCAACGAAGACGACGACGACGAGCGGCGAAAGAGGATGGCGATGATGGAGGAGATTGCCAAACGCGTGTGCATGGAAAACGAGAAGAAGGTGAGAGCGCGAGAAAGGCTGGCGGTGGTGGATACCATTTTGGAGGTTTTGAAAGACGCGGAGGGCGGGAGGTGACGGTATTCTTTTTACGCGTTCCTTTGGGCGAGCGCGTCCGCCGGCATCGTCGGAAAACGTAAAAGCAAGCGCGCGCGCGCTTTTTTATCGCTGTATTATTATTACTAATTGAATAAAGGCTACGAACTACGTTTCTATTCCTCCTCTTCCTCCTCCTCCTCCTCCTCCTCCTCCTTCCCGAACAATCGAAATCCAATCGGGTGTCTAAACTCGCCGCTCCCGAAACATCTCGCGCACCACATAACGCCGCTCCCTCTGCAGTGTCCGCACCAACTCGGAAACCACGATTTCAAATCCTCCTGTTCGCTCATTTCTAATCGCTCGTTTTCGTTTACCCACCCGAACCCAAAGCATCGCGTGCACGCGACTTTCGCTTCTCCCTCGCACACTTCGCACATTTTTTTCTTCTTTCTCTCCTTCTTTTCTTCCCCCAACTGATGTGTGTGATACTTTTCGAATCTCGATTTCCGTTCCGTCCAACTCTCCACTCGCTGCGGCGTCACAAACGTCGTCGTCTTCTTTTCCTCCTCCTTTTCTCCGTCTTCTCTCTTCTTCTCGTTTTTCATCAA
>Ga0115566_10005096_pt1 | contig 10360 bp, 8 predicted proteins | sample COGITO_mtgs_1204_3_FD_87173 | JGI IMG/M metagenome (GOLD analysis project Ga0115566, IMG submission 87173) | Pelagic marine microbial communities from North Sea - COGITO_mtgs_120405 | ecosystem: Environmental > Aquatic > Marine > Epipelagic | place: Germany:Helgoland, sampling site Kabeltonne...
AAAGAGGAAGAGTTTCACAACGGTAACCTTACTATCATAAGCCGTACTTCTTTGGGAGACGCCTGGAATGCGGCTAACACTCCTCCTGGGTATGTTGAAGTGTCTCACAGAGACCATACATACAAAGAATATGCCGCAGTAACTAAAAAGTTTGCAAAAGGAAGCGGGTCTATACAGGTAGGGGAGAGAGAAGAAGGCCTTTTTTCTATCCAAACCCATGTAATTTTAGGGCCTACCGTTCCTCCAAGAGAAGCTGTTAACATTGTTACCTCTGAAGAACAGGGCTATCAAAAAACCAAGTATGAATTAAAAGTAGCAAACCTTACAAAAGAAGATTTTAAGTCTAACTATTCTAGTGGTATTTTCAGCACTACAAGATCTAAGATCAACCATAACTATCCAAATTTAGACGCTGCTGGAGGTAGGTCTATAAAATGGTTAGACGGCAGAAACTACATCGGAGCTGCAACAGATATAGAGCCTACTCTTTCAAAAGAAGTTTCTAAAAGTTTTGGAGGTGGGGTAAAAAGAATATCAACCACTGAGATTGGAAAGACCAGTGCTAACAGTTATGCAGACGGTGGTGCGGTAGTTCAGCTGGCAGTAGATGTCTTTAGGAACACTACGATCAACATAGACAAGGCACATTTAAGCTCTCAAGACACCACTTACGGATCTGGAATAAAAACTGTTAGGGAAACTACCATAGACAGTAGTGCAAAAGCATTAGGAAATTCAGGAGGTTCTAGTGAGCAAATAGGTAATGTAATATTTAAAAACGCTACTAAAAACATCTCTGCTTCTGTTTATACAGATAGAAACATTAACTATGGAGGAGGTGTTAAAAAAGAAACACAGACCTTTATAGGAAGCGCATCACAAAGTGTAGGTAACTCTGGAGGCAGGGTAGAACAACTTGCAAGTAATATATTTAGAATAACTACGGTTAACGTATCTGCTTCTCAATATGAAGACGAGTCTAAGTCTTACTCAGGAGGAGTATTAAGAAAGTCTGTAACAAGTGTTGGATCTAAAGGAACCCTTGGTAACTCGGGTGGAAAAATAGAACAAATAGCTGATAACATTTTTAGAAACACTAAAGTAGATGTCGCAGCTGCTATTTATGCAGACAAAAATATAAACTACTCTAGAGGAGTGGTCAGGACTACTGAAACATCAATAGACGGAGGTACTAAAGCATTAGGAAATTCTGGAGGAAAGAATGAGCAGTTAGCTGATAACATTTTTAGGAACAGTAAAACAGAAGTCGAAGCCGCTCAATACAGCGACATATCTGTTAGCTATTCTACTGGTAAGAAAAGAACCAGTACCACATTAATCAGTAACGCTGCGATCACCCCTCCACCCAATATTGGAGGAGTTTCTGAACAAATTGCTGAAGATGTATTTAGAAATGTAACTATTACTGAAAGTCAAGCTGGCTATCAAGCAAAGGATGTAAGTAATTCGAAATGGTATAAGCTTACAACGACTAGGAGTGTAGAAGCTGGCCCAACAGCCATAGATCCTGACTTAGGAGGATCTTACTCTCAAATTGGTGAAAGCTTGTATGTAACAAGCGAACCGAAATTTAAGCCAAGCGATAAGGAAGATACAGTTATAGATTTTATTGGAAGTGGTGCAGTTAAGGTAACTAAGACAACAAGTATAGGTGGAGGGATCGGTGATTTTGAAAGTATACAAGCACATATTCACCCATCATTAGATGACCCGCTCGAGACTCAAACAGAATATACTCTGAACAAGCTCGAAGGGGAGTCTGTAACTCTTGAAAACGGTATTAGTAAAGTAACTACTACTACTTCAGTTGTAGAAAATCCTGACATGAATGATGCGTTCGGATCTACCACACAGTTAGTAGAAGGTTTTTATGTAAAGAAAACAAAAGCATACGAGCTCTGGAGCGAAGTAGATGGAAAGACAATAAGTGATCGCACATATCATAGACTTGGTGTGGACTTTCATGAAATAGTTTCATGGGGCACGAAAGTTGCACCCAGGGGAGATGAAGTAAGTCATAAGAAGGAAACCATAATCGTACCTGAAGGTGCGGCAGCTATTACTATCGATAAACACACCACTACAGGAGCAACTTTTAAAGCAAAAACATGGTATACATATGAGGTTAGGAATTTCTCCTGCCCTGGAGTTATTGATAGACGGAAAGAAGGGGTTATCGAAATTCCTCCAAAAACAACCCCTCTATGGTGTAAGATTAAACACCAACTCGTACAGGTTCCCGGATCAAATTCACTTTCATACACGCAACCATCAGCCTCTTTAAGTATGACTGTTGGTTTTAGGGATAGAGTAAAAGACTATTCATTTACAGGTGGTGGAGGAAACTATGTAGGTAAAGGATTTTCAAAAGCAGTTCCTAGGGATGGAGATAAATTTCAAGGATCTACTGTTCTTTTTTGTGATTTGGAAAAAGAGGGAGACGCTTACAATGCGTGGACTCCTATCAACAAGGTATTCGCTTCAAGTACCGATTTAATATACACGGCAAAGGATTTTAACGTATATCATCAACAAGAAGTCTCTGCTAACGCTAAGCCTGTATTATGATAAATGATGAAATCCCAGGGGAAAGAATATCCCCAGCAGGAAAAGTTCAAGATGTTCCTTTTGGAATGGGGTCTCTAGCTAGAAGAGGGTCTCCTACTTTAAAAAGAGACCCTGTCATTATTTGGCTAAACTCTAGCGATCAAGACTCCCCTCCTAATCCTTGGAAGACTGGAAATGATGACGGAAAAGGGTATTTGTGGGGAGACGATACCATTCAGGATTTTGCACAGAGATTGGTTGATTCACAGTATTTTGATGATGGGAATGTTCAACAACCAACCCATGGTGACATCATTGCAGGCCTAGATAAAGGAGACACTACAGTAATACTTAAAGTCACCGTCCCAGTCCATGACGGTGAGTTAAATGAACAAGACCCTGCTCCCGACGACTTTAAGGAATAATGAAAGTTTCAGAAGAGGTCATCTTACCTGAAAAACCTGGGATAAGAGATCAGGACTTACGCATGGAGCTTGTAGATTACGGCTCTACCTGTAGTAAAACGGCTTCAATAGAACTACCAAAAAAACTTGGGACAAGAGACCAGCCTTTAAAGTTAGAACTGTCTGCAATTGGAACTCCTACAGACATAGCAGCTGTTATACTGCCTAAAAAACTTGGGATAAGAGATCAGGATTTAAAATTAGAACTTGTTCCTATCGGGTGCGATTCCGGTGGGCTTTCTTACTGTACGTGTTTTGTTGGAACAGTTAGTGGGGTCGGTAATTGGGGAGATTTCAACCACTCCTACTCACAGTCGTTTTCCGAGAGCTGGTCCCAAGGGCCTCCTTCTTACGGCAACAGCTACTGGTCTAGTTATAGCCTTACTACGAGTAAGACATACTCTCACAGCAGCACTTCACACATAAAGACAACTGACTGGCTTCTTTTTAATAGCACCGATAATGGAAGCTTCTCAGATGCGGGCGGAAGTGACAGTTACAGCAATCCTGGATCTGATGAATATTGGATGAGGAATACGCAGTCTGTTATAAGACAAAGAGGCAATCAATTTTACGGGAACCCCTGGTTTTTAGGAACTGACCTAGAACTAAACTACAGTCTGCATTTTAATGTTCAACTAACTAATAACAGGGACAATGGTTTATTTATTGGAAATAGTTATTTTTTAAATAAAAGAATTGGCCTGTCGGATGAAAGAAAATACCAGACAGATTATAATAGGAATGAAAGATATTTGGGAGGCGGATTTTCAGGACCTCGAAGTGCAGTACTTTCATCTCAGAATAAAATAACATTAGACGACGAGAATTTAGACTTTACTTCGTTTATCTCAACTTGCGACTTCTTTAGCCCGGCTGATTTAATCATAGATGGAGTTACATTAGACGAAGATACTACTGGCTATTCATCTATAAAACATGGCTTTATGGGGTATGGTAACGGACTTGGCTCCGCATGGCGTACCTGGGACGGGCTCGCGCAGTCCCAAGGCATCAAGTCATCATCTGGTAGTGAAACAATAAAGACTATGAAGAAGGTATGGCCGTCTGACGTTTGGGTAACTGGGCCAACCAACACCTGGAGTGGTAATTTTAAGGGTATGCCAGATGACGCATATTGGATAGCGGATGGTTTTATAGAAAACAACGGCCTAGTACCCGTAAGTCACAACTCATATTGTTTTGTACTACATTTAGGAATCCACATTCCACATAAATATGAAGCAGAAGACAGTGTAGCTAGGCCCCAGACTAATGGAACTATAGATGATGCAAACCTCTTTGCTAAGATGTCCGTAAACTACACGCAGGTACCAGACCCTGATAACTTCTCTGTTGGATGGGGTTTATATGTGGTGGGGTGTGAACAGGTGTACGGGCCTTTTTCTGTTTCTGGGCATTTAACAAAATACTATGAAGAAGTTCCAGATACTTATTACAGGAGTTTGAAGAATGACTCTGAAGCCTATGTAAAACACGAGTTAAAAGAAAAAATCCTATTTTCAGATAATGAGAATGATATTGATATTTTAGAAACTCTTATAGAAGACTTTAATAAATCTCCTCAGGAAACAAATTTTACACAAGTCCATCCCAGAAAAGAGTTGGGGGGAATGCCAATATTTCAATCTCAGCATTCTGACTATGAATCTATAGGGGGCACTCCCACACGATATAAATGGGCAGTACACACTAAATTTTACGATACTGATTGGTTAGGAGATCAGCCTTTTAACTTCAGTGCTCCTAAAAAACGCTGTGAGCATATGCCTCCAGACACATGTCCGAACTTACGTCTTTGGGTTTACGCACTAGACGCAGATGGTGCAACCTATCCACGTGGAGGTGTTGTTAGAATGGATTGGAGTTTTACCAATCAACAATGGCAAGCTCAACATGAAAACCCTGCAACCTTCCTAGAGAGATGGAAGGACGGTAGTTATATAGATACTCCAGTTCCAGAAGACCTTCTATCCAGTATAACCCTTAAATTAGATGACGACGAGTGGGTCTTCACATATGTAAACGGAGGAAACAAGACCTTTAACCACAACACGGACCAGTATGGACGCGACTTTGAGTACAATAATCATTTTTATAACCTGCGTGATGATGACAATGCACCAGCCCCTCTCCCTCTTTCAAGAGATTTGAAAGAAAAGCAAGAAGATAGAGCCAGCCCTATTGGGAACTGGCATCTCGATGGAGATAAAAGTAGACCGAAGCTTTTCAAAATATCTGATATAGATCCGGACTGCGACACTCCTTTCGATCCAGTTCTTTGCCCACCACTAATAGCACGACATAAGGAATGAAAAGTAAAGGAGCAGGAGATACCGTTAAAAAAATAATGGATAAACTTGGAATCAAGCCGTGTGGTGGGTGTAAACAACGTCAGGAAATACTCAACCGATTGATACCATACAAGAAAGGAGCTAAGATAAACAAGTGAAGCATTATAGAATACCTACATTTACTGGAATAGAGAATCATCGGCAGGATACAGACAGAGGAACGCTTCGTTTGTGTGAAGGTGCAGTTCTCGGGGCAGTGGGCTCTGTGCGATCAGCACCGAGGTGGGATAATGTGTTTCCCATGGTAATACCAGAGGTGGGGAGTCACGTAATAACTGCACAGGACGATGAGTTTAATAAGTATGCATTCACTTCAGTGGATGGAATAGTAAATTCCACTAAGATTTTTACAAATGAAAACCCTGTCCCTTCAAGATTGGGCGATTTAATTGGCATGCAACATACGGTACTTACTGTAGACACTCCAGCTTATATAAATGATGTTGGGTCACGGAGAGCAATTGTTGGTAATGGGGTAGACCAAAAAAAAATAATAGAAGGTGCTGGACCGTTGGTCGTAGAAGACCTTTCAGCAGATATTGAAGACATATATAAATTAGAAGTCACTCCTTTTCCAAACTGTAGCATGTTTGTCATAGGTCTTAATAAATGTATCTATGCAGCAGGAAATGCAGAGAACCCACTTAGAGTTTATGTATCAGAGCCTACGAATACAGAAGACCCTTTAAAAGAAGGTATCTACTCTACTCAAATGTCTGTTGTTGATATTCTAGCAACCAATGCTACTAAGATTACAGCTCTAAGTACTTATCAAAACTATGTTGTCGTACACACGGACGCTGGAGTTGTCTTACTATTTCAAGCAGAAACACAGCAAGCGAGCACTGGCTTTAGGGTTGAGCAGACCACTGCTGCTGCTAACTCAGGTGCTATTAATCCAAACTGCGTGGCTGGGTCTGCAATCATACAGCCTTATTATTTAGGTGTAGATGGTCAGGTATATAAAGACAGTTCCGCTAGACGTGGGCCAGAGAACAAGCCCAGCTTTTCGGATGTCGAACAGGTCACTGCAAAGGCCAAAGGGCTCTGGGATAAGACCGTAGACCGAAACATAGAAGGTTCCTTCTCAGCGTATGAAACTTTTAGTGGTTTGTATAATTTTTACATGCCTGCACAAGAGTCAGAAGAGAATGACGGAGGTAGGTTCCAAGGATTCTATTACTCTGACATACAAAACGCTTTAGCTGGACCAGTTTTATATCCAAGACTCACATCAGTCACATCAGTAGGGGACACTTCAATATTACTCGGAGTTTCAGAAAACAATCAACTACTATCATGCGACATGGAGCAAATGAAAGAAGCTAGGGAGCTCGACTCTCCTCTTTTCGATCCGTGGGAAAGTCCTGACAACACAGACCCTGGAGGTATGTGTGTTTCTTTCTCTCCGTCTGGTAACTCCTTTAACTCCAACGGAAGAACCTACAGCAGTGCTATGGCTGATTCCGCTCCTGGAAATACAATACAAACCGATCCTATCTATTTCGAAAACTCTTACCTTTCAGTAATAGAGACTTCTTACGAAGATTTAGGAGGCCCACATTTAGTAAAACAGATTCATGAAATCGGGCTAACTTTTCAAGGAGGTTCTTACGGGCATGTTTGGGTTTACGCTCAAGGAGAAGGTTCTTTAATTAAAGGACGGGCTCGAGGAACTCTATTTGGTAAAGAACAAATAAAAACTTTTATGAACCTAAGGAGTAGGAGAGTAAGGGTTCGGATCTACATAGCTAGCCATGTAGATTACGACTGGGTGCTTACCGACCTTTCGATTGGCTTCCTTGAAGGGAAGACTCTGACTTAGGAGGACGTCCAGGTTTCTTTTTATTAAAGACCTTTGTTTTCCTTAAAGTACCTCTGACCGATTCTTCTGAAACACCTAACAGTCTGGATATCGTTCCAGGATGCCAGCCTTCGAGATATCTTGCTACAACATATGGCGTATATTCTTTCATCCTTCGACGTATTCTTTTTTGATCGGTTCCGCAAAGATAATTATTAGTAACAATTCGACACCCGTCTACAGAAGGTTCTTGAGGAAAACCAATCGTGTCACGAACCTCTTGCCTAGTTAAACCTATTTTTTTTAGAACTCGACTCACTCTTCAGACAGCTCAAGTTCAATAGTGGCTTTTTTGGCCGGAAAAGTAACAGAGCCTTCCCCTTTAACTGCAACTCCAGAACTTAAATCAAAGTCTAGGTTAATCGTCACCGAGGTTTTATTATCGTTCTCTAAAGCAGCCAATCTAATTTGAGGCATTAATAGGTCAAGTAGGTCTCTACACTGCCTGCCTAACTCTATTAATAGGTCTTTTTCTATTCTGTTCTGAGTATCTAGCCAATCTTTCATACTTAAATTTAAAGGTTACAAAAGGGTTATTTAAATAACGTATAACTTAATGTATAACAATGTCACCCTTACTGCAAGTCATTAATTAACAAGACTTAAAGAATGGTGGTAGGGGTCGGATTCGAACCGACGAACGCGCGAAGCGGGCGGATTTACAGTCTGATATGATACCACAATATATAGTGTTGTTATACGCTAAGGAGTTGACAATTAAAGTATATTGGCCAATATGGTCTATTACTGTATAACGTAAAAGAGTTAATAATGGGTTACATAAGAAAGACCACTCCAAGGAACAATAGAATATTTAAAACCAGTGAAGATCAAAAATACTGGAACTTTAGAAAAAAGAAAAACGGAAAACAATATTATTTCAATTTAGGACCTCTGCTATCTACTGCAAAAACATTAGCAGATCAAATAGATGCGTTCTGTGTCTTCAACAAAATAGAAGACGCGGTTGCCAAGTTTAATCCTAATAAAATCCACTATGGAAACGTTCCTACTGTAGAGGAGTTAATTAAAGTTTTTGAAGCAAATAAGGACATCCTTGAAAAAAAACCTAGGACTGTCTCTTCATATGCAAGCGCCATAAGACGATTAGTAAAGGTGGGTCTGGGTAAGAAAAACCCCAGCTGTGCAATCAACTGGAACGCTTGCTATGTTTCTTACACTAGGAAGATGCTTGACGGTGTTGAAGAAGAAGAAGACATCCTTGCAAGGAAACGAACAATCAATTCTGTACTTACTAATGCAAGGTCTCTGGTGTCCGAAGAAGCAATGCCTATTTATAAAGACTTAGACATGAGCTGGGTTCCAAACATGCAAGCACTTAAGAAGTTTAAAAAGGTACAGATTTTCTACACACTGCCTTCCGAAAAGTTAATTCTTGATACGCACGACTACCTTGCAAATTTAAAGTGTAATGTTAAATTTACCATGTTGGCTCTAGCTTTGCATGGAGGTATGAGAAGGAGTGAGATCGCTCACTGCCGTAGAGAATGGTTTGATCTGTCGGGAGATGAACAGAACATAATAAAAATTAAACCCGATAAAAAGTTTGATCCAAAAGGAAAGTCGGGGTCTACCCATCTAACAGCAAAATGGGCTCAAAGAGTTTATGCTAGAGCAGACGGAATCGACTACCTTATTAACTGTAATCTCGATACTTTTAAGACAATAGACACTGCCTTCGAACCTCTGATCGCTGATCTTAGGGCTTTGGGCTGGACGAGGAATTCACCATTACACGAATGTCGTAAACTCTATGGTGCTTTTTTAGCGACAACTGATTCGCTGTATAAAGCTCAGAAATGTTTGAGGCATTCAAATCCTCAGACTACTAGCGACAGTTACGCAGATATCATACTGTCAGATAAGATAATTAAGCGCTGGGCTTAAGTTCTAAAAAATGACCAGTCATGGCGCCAACATTCATATTGGCCTTTGCTAGAGTTATTTTGTGGATAAAGCCAGATTGCCTTTCCCTTCAATGCAGTCATTGGAATATTGTACCAACACTTGTAAGGTTCTACGTAGCAACTAAGGACATCCACTACCCTCGAGTCTACCATTTCTGTTTTAGAACTACCTGTTTTTGCAGTTATTTGAAAACGAGTGCAACCGTTGTTTTTTAACTGACACCTCGTTCCTTTTACTTGTACCCGTAATGTCTGGAGATTATCTAGCCGAGTTACTAGATAATCCCAGGGCATGGCAACGACCGGTTGAGACGGTACCATTTCTTTTCCTAAGGCTTCGGCTACGAAAAGATGCTCGTATCTTACACCTTGAATTAAATTGTGAGAGATATTTACTATATGGCTTTCTTTATCACCCACTCGTTCTTGCCTTTTTTACAACTACGTCCTATCCAGTCGCAGCCTGCTTTTTCTAGGTGTCTCAAGCCCCAACCCAATCGGTTAGGGGTCATGTCCTTAATTAGGATCTGAGCCTTTTCAATCTTAGAGAGTCTCAATAATAGGTCTGAAGGTGTTCCAGCCCAGTCGGTCTCCTCGGAATTGTTCTTGTCGTAGTAAACTTCCTTAAAGATCCTCAGTAAATCGGCAACTGCTGACCATTGACTGTCTGCGGATACGACTTCTTCTATTGACTTGTCTATGTAAGCTTTGACTCCGAAACGTAGGTCGAACAGTTCGTCAGGTATCTTGTAATCAAGTAGGTATCTGCAAAAACAAGGAGCTTCAGCCATGACCTGATCCAAGAATTCCTCAGTGAATTCTTCGTACTTTGTCATCTTGTAAATCATCAGCTTGTCACGAATTGACATGTCAAGATCTGGCAAGATTCTAAGATTGGTAGAGTCATCATTGAGCGTGATTGATATTCTACCTAACCACTGAGCCCGTCCAGGTTGCTTGTTCTTTCCGTTCATTAAAAACTCACTGTTGGCCACATGCTCTTTGATCTTACCTGTAAAGGTGTTTCTAAAAGCACGACTGGCTGTAGGAGTTGTATCATCGATCGTCCACAGATATTTCTCGAACATATAGTCGTTGAAATTATCACTCTTTCCAGTGAGATAAGCTGAAGCCGGTTGCTGTCCTCCAAAGATGTGAGGA
>Ga0115566_10005100_pt1 | contig 10358 bp, 12 predicted proteins | sample COGITO_mtgs_1204_3_FD_87173 | JGI IMG/M metagenome (GOLD analysis project Ga0115566, IMG submission 87173) | Pelagic marine microbial communities from North Sea - COGITO_mtgs_120405 | ecosystem: Environmental > Aquatic > Marine > Epipelagic | place: Germany:Helgoland, sampling site Kabeltonne...
ACGTTCGATATTCGCAAATTTTCTGACACGCTGTCGGGCAGCAAGCTGTGCGGTGCGCTTGTCGGCAACCGACGCAATCACACGTGATACGTCTCACGTACTTGGTTTTAGTCAAGAGGGATAGAAACGGGCCGATCCGGCCCGCGCGGTTCTTTTTCTGAAGGTCCTACTGAACTTGCAGTTCCCCCGCAGACGACCGTCCGTCGCGACCCTCGACCAGCTCGTAGCTCACCTTCTGGTTGTCGGCGAGGCCGGTCAGGCCTGCCCGCTCAACCGCCGAGATGTGGACGAAGACGTCCGATCCGCCGTCATCTGGTGCGATGAAGCCGAAGCCCTTGGTGGTGTTGAACCATTTCACTGTGCCAGTTGGCATGGTGTCTCTCCTTAACGTGGCCCGCCCGCGGTATGCGACGGGTTGGTGCAGCCAGGGAATTCGAAGTATCCAGCAGCCCCAAAAAGGGAGTCGGTCGTCGAAAGTCTGTTGTCACGCGGCAAAAATGGCGCAGTATTGCGGAAATTTCAAGGATTTCGATACATGGGCGGATCAGGTGAGGGTGACGCGAACGTCATTCTGTATGGACTGGGCAGCTGCGACACCTGCCGGAAAGCGGCGAAGGAACTGGCCGCACAGGGGATCTCGGTTACGCGAGTGGACGTCCGGGCCGAGCCGCTGAGCGCGGATCAGATCTTCCGGTTTCTTGATGCGTTCGGCGACGCGCTGATTAACCGTAAGTCGACCACATGGCGGGGATTGTCTGACGCCGAGCGCGCGACTGCACCCGCCGAATTGCTGGCTGCGCATCCGGCACTGATGAAGCGCCCGGTGATTAGTGGCCCGGGCGGGCTGACGCTGGGATGGGGCCCGGACGCGCAGGCGGCGCATCTTGGATCGTGACCAGGGGCTGACTATCTGTTGGCCAGCCATCGGGGTGCCATACGTTTGGCATACGCAACGCATACGGAAGGCAGACATGCGCAACGCAGCATCGGTATTGGGTATTATCGGTGGGGTTCTGGCCCTGATCGTCGGGTTTTTCAGCTACGGCTACACAGTGGCAGTGGACCAGCACGAGGTCGTGCGCGATTTCGTCGATCAAGTTGAAAACGTTGGCCAAATCCGAACGGTTGCGGTGATTGCTCCGATCCTCGCCATTGCCGGGGCGGCGATGTCGAAGGCCCGCGCCCTGTGGGGCGGTCTCGCCATGCTGATCGCCGCCGGCCTGATGATCTGGGCGTTCGGTTCAGGTTTCGTTATCCTGTTCCCCGTAGCGCTGACCGGCACTGGCGGGCTGCTGGCAATTGCAGCGGGCCGCCCGGATGAGCCGACGGCGCATTTCTGATCTGGATGTTACGGTTCGGGCGTTTGCCCGGAATGGGCAATGGCTGCCTGGTGCGCGAGCCGGACGAGTGCCTGACCGGGGGCTGGCGCAGCAACGGTCAATAGGGGCAATTTATCGTACGGCTATGGCTCTGACTTCAATGCGTTGCACGACGTTGCCAAAACGCCAGACCGCGGGACGGTCAGGCGCTAGCCCGGCGGCTTCGCCTTGATTCCGGGCTGTGGTGCCCGTGCGTGACGCCGCCTCGGCTTCAGGTCAATGAAAACCAGCGAATTTTCACCGCAAATCTGGCGGCGTCGCCTCATCTGCCAGTTCCGCAACCAACGCATCCAACCCCATCGTGCTGGTCTGCTTTTCACCCAAGCGGCGGACGCTGACCGTACGATCGTCGACCTCGCGCTGACCAATTGCCAGGATCACCGGCACTTTGCCGACTGAGTGCTCACGGACTTTGTAGTTGATCTTTTCGTTGCGAATGTCAGCCTCGGCCCGGATGCCCTTGGCACGCAAAATGTCCACCACCTCGGCCACGTAGTCGTCGGCGTCCGAGATGATCGAGGCCACCACAACTTGTCGTGGCGCAATCCAGAACGGCAGTTTTCCGGCCCAGTTTTCGATCAGAATACCGATGAACCGCTCGAAACTGCCAAGGCAGGCGCGGTGCAGCATATAAGGGCGGTGTTTCGCGCCATCCTCGCCGATGTAAGTCGCGTCCAGCCGTTCCGGCAGGTTTGGGTCGACCTGAAACGTGCCACATTGCCAGACCCGGCCGATCGCGTCGGTCAATTTGAAATCCAGCTTGGGCGCATAGAACGCGCCTTCGCCGGGTTCCAGCGTATAGGGGTGGCCGGTCTTCTTGATCGCATTTTCCAGCGCGGCCTCCATCTTGTCCCAGCTTTCCTCGGTCCCCACACGCTTTTCGGGGCGGGTGGCGAACATGATTTCGAAGTCCTCGAACCCGAGGTCCTTGTAGACGGATGACAGGAACTCGATGAACTTGGCGCATTCCGCCTCGATCTGGTCCTCGCGACAGAAAATGTGGGCATCGTCCTGGGTGAATCCGCGCACCCGCATGATGCCGTGCAGTGCGCCCGAGGGTTCATAGCGATTGCACGAGCCGAACTCCGCCATGCGTAGCGGCAGGTCGCGGTAGGACTTCAGCCCGACGTTGAAAATCTGCACATGACAGGGGCAGTTCATCGGCTTCAACGCGTTGATAGTCTTTTCGCGCGCATGATCCTCGTCAACTTCGACGATGAACATATGCTCCTGATAATTCGCCCAATGGCCGCTTTCTTCCCACAGCTTGCGGTTCACGACTTGCGGCGTGTTCACCTCGACATAGCCGTCAGCGCGCTGCTTGCGACGCATGTAGTCCTGCAATTCGGTGTAGATCGTCCAGCCGTTAGCGTGCCAGAAGACTTGTCCCGGAGCTTCCTCCTGCATGTGGAACAGGTCCATCTCGCGGCCCAGCTTGCGGTGGTCGCGTTTGGCGGCTTCTTCCAGCATATGCAGATGAGCCTTGAGCGCGTCTCGAGTCTTGAAGGCGACGCCATAGATGCGCTGCAACATGGCGCGGTCGGAATCCCCGCGCCAGTAAGCTCCGGCAACATTCATCAGCTTGAAGGCATCCGCCGGGACCTGCCCGGTGTGCTGGAAATGTGGCCCACGGCACAGGTCCTGCCAGTCCCCATGCCAGTACATGCGCAAGGGCTCGTCGCCCGGAATCGCCTCGATCAGCTCTACTTTGTAGGGCTCGCCGGCGTCTTCATAGAATTTCACCGCCCGCGGACGGTCCCAGATCTCAGTCCGGACCGGGTCACGCAGGGCGATGATTTCCTTCATCTTCTTCTCGATTGCACCCAGGTCTTCGGGCGTGAATGGCTCGGCGCGGTCAAAGTCGTAGTACCAGCCATTTTCAATCACCGGACCGATGGTGACTTTCACATCCGGCCACAGCGCCTGCACCGCGCGCGCCATGATGTGGGCCGCGTCGTGGCGGATCAGCTCTAGCGCAGCGGCGTCATCTGCCATCGTGTTGATGGCGATGCTGGCGTCTGCGTCGATCGGCCATTGCAGGTCGTGGTGCGCGCCATTGACCGTCGCCGAGATCGCCTTTTTCGCCAGCGAGGTCGCAATCGAAGCGGCCACTTCGGCGGGAGTCACGCCAGCATCGTAGTCACGCGCATTGCCATCAGGGAAGGTGAGAGAGATTTGGGCCATCCGGGCCTCCTCGTCAGTTTGGCGCCTACGGAACGCCGGGTTGCGGGTATGTTATGATGGCTAGATGGGTGCAACGAAAGCGGGTGTCAAGCATCGCCAGGCACCCGTTTGGTGGGTCATTTGCCCCGCCTCAGCGGGCGGCGAAGACCGCATAGGCCATGATCAGCACGCAGATCCAACCTGCCGTGAAGATGATCGGGCGCAATGGTTCCTTGGCGATGCCGGAGATATGGCCCCCTGCATGTGCAACCCTGAGCCAGAAAAAGGCAATGGAAGTCCAATAGGTCAACGCAGAGAAGCCATCCAGCCGATCTACCAGCAGAACCAGCACCGCGAAGGGTAGGCCCTGTTCCAGCAGGTTCAAATGCGCCCGGTGTGCCCGCTGCACCCATGGGCGCAGGTTGCGGATGTCCGCTGGCCTTTCGAAGGCGTCTTCCTTTGACGGATCGCTGGTGATGCCGATGACATAGGGGATCCACATGGATGCCGCGAAAATCATCAGGCAGGTGAGAATTCCCAGTTCGGTCGCCATGTCAGCCTCCATATCCAAAATTCGCAGCCGCTCCAGTTTCCAGCCAGGTTTTCAGTCCCGAAATCATCCTCTGCCAACCGTCGGCCGCACCCTCCTGACCGGCGGGCAGGTCATAGTGCTCGATCGTCAGCTTGCAGTGATCATTGGCCGGTTCGATGATGTAGGCACAGCTTGAAGCCTGCATATCGGGGCCCTCCCAGCTGGGTTCAAACGCCATATCGATACGGGTTTTCGGTGTCTGGCCGGTGACCTTTATGGTCAGGAAGGCGTTGCCATCGGGGCCGTAGTAGGTGGACGAACCGCCTTCCTCCATACTGCCTTCGGCGCGCGTGGCCATGAAGTGCCAGTGCACGATATTGGCAGGATCAGACAGTGCGTCCCACAAGGCGTCCTGCGAACAGCGGATGTAGGTTGCCATCACAAAATCGGGTTTCGTCTCCATTTGGGCGGTTCCTTCCAGTTGCTTCTTCAGGTCGATCACGGCGCGAGCTGCCGGTTTGGCAAGAAGCGGTTCGATCCAGCGGTCGATCACCTCCTGCAAGGGCAGAGCGTTGAGGTAGTGGTATTTGAAACGTCCTTTTTTCTTCGTCGTGATCAGATGCGCGTCCTCCAGAACCTTCAGGTGCTTCATGACCCCAAAGCGGGTCATCTCCAGCACCGTCTCCAACTCACTCAGGCTTTGACCATCCTTCTGGCGCATGCTGTCCAGAAGATCGCGCCGGGCCGGGTCGTTGAGGGCCTTGAAGATCGCGTCCATGAGTTTATTATAGGTGACTAGATAGTCACGTGTCAATTGAGTCACTTTATTGTCACCGTTTCCGTTGGAAATAAAGGATCGGGGCGCATAGCTTGCAGGCGAATCGCAGAGGTGAGAGTCAAATGTCGGATGAGTTCACGTCGCAGCATGGGCGGCGAATCGCATATGATTTGTCCGAGGGGGCTGGGCCGGGGGTGGTATTCCTCGGCGGGTTCAAATCCGATCGTCACGGCACCAAAGCGCTGCATCTGGAGGCTTGGGGAAAAGCGCAGGGCCGCGCGTTCCTCCGTTTCGATTATTCCGGCCATGGCGACAGCGGTGGTGCGTTCGAAGACGGATGTATCGGCGACTGGGCGGCCGACGCGCAGGCTGCGATTGAAACACTGACAAAGGGGCCGCAAGTGCTGGTCGGGTCATCCATGGGCGGCTGGATTGCTCTGTTGATCGCTCGCGCGCGTCCCGATTTGGTGGCCGGGCTTGTTGGCATAGCCGCTGCACCGGATTTTACCGAGGACAGCATCTGGGCCGGGCTGGACGCAGATGGCCGTGCGGCGCTGGAACAAGACGGACGGATCGAGGAAATATCCGAGTATGGACCCGACCCCTACGTCTACACCCGTCGCCTGATCATGGATGGGCGTGAGCAATTGGTGCTGCGCAATCCATTGCCGCTGCCATTTCCAGTGAGGTTGTTGCAGGGAACAGCGGACGCGGACGTCGATCAGTCTGTTGCATTGCGGTTGCTGGATCACGCCATTGGCGACGATATTCGCCTTACGCTTGTGAAGGGAGCGGACCATCGGTTTTCCAGTCCCTCCGAGCTGCAGATGATCGAACAGGCGATTGGCAACATTCTTGTCGGCTGAGCCGCTGCGAACGATTGCAGATTGCGCTTGAGCGCGCGGCGACCGTGCCTATTCTGAAATCGAAAATACGCGGGGGCGAAAATGGCCGAATATCTAAAACGCGGCAAACCTGCCGAGGAACGTAGCGCCGACAATGCCAAAGTGCGCGCCACGGTCGAGGGCATTCTGGCCGACATCGAAGCACGCGGCGATGCAGCCGTGCGCGACCTGAGCAAGAAATTCGACGGCTATGAGCCGGACGCATTTCGACTATCACAGTCGCAAATTGATGCGGCGATGAGCCAGGTTTCCGTTGCCGACATGGAAGACATCAAGTTCGCTCAGACCCAGATCCGCAATTTCGCGCAGGCGCAGCGAGACTCGATGACGGATGTGGAAATCGAGACGATGCCGGGTGTAATCCTCGGTCACAAAAACATCCCGGTGCAATCGGTCGGTTGTTATGTTCCGGGCGGTAAATTTCCGATGGTTGCCAGCGCGCATATGTCCGTGGTCACTGCCAAGGTTGCAGGCGTGCCCCGCATTGTCGCCAGTGCGCCGCCAGTCGATGGCAAGCCGCATCCGGCAATCGTCGCTGCGATGGCTCTGGGTGGGGCGGATGAAATCCTCTGCCTCGGCGGCGTGCAGGCCGTTGGCGCAATGGCGCTGGGAACAGAAAGCATCGAAGGCGTCGACATGCTGGTCGGCCCCGGCAACGCCTTCGTGGCCGAAGCCAAGCGCCAGTTGTTTGGCCGTGTCGGCATCGACCTGTTCGCTGGCCCGACCGAAACCTGCGTGATTGCCGATGACACCGTGGATGCAGAAATGTGCGCCACCGATCTTCTGGGGCAGGCGGAACATGGCTATGACTCGCCCGCCGTGCTGATAACCAATTCACGGACGCTGGCAGAAGGAACGGTGGCCGAGATCGCCCACCTGCTGGAAATCCTGCCGACTGCCGGAACCGCACGGGTCAGTTGGGAAGATTACGGCGAGGTAATCCTGTGCGCCGACCACGATGAGATGCTGGCGGTCGCCAACGACGTTGCATCAGAACATGTTCAGGTTATGACCGACCGGGACGACTGGTTTCTGGAACACATGCATTCCTACGGCGCATTGTTCCTCGGCCCGCGCACCAATGTGGCCAATGGCGACAAGGTGATCGGCACCAACCATACGCTGCCGACGAAGAAGGCAGGGCGGTATACCGGCGGCCTCTGGGTCGGCAAGTTTCTGAAAACCCACAGCTATCAGAAGGTTCTGACGGACGAGGCGGCGACGATGGTGGGCGAGTATGGGTCACGTCTTTGTATGCTTGAGGGGTTCGTAGGCCACGCAGAACAATGCAACGTCCGGGTGCGCAGGTATGGCGGGCTCAACGTGCCATACGGTGAGGCGGCCCCAAGACGAGAGTAAGAGAGTCATGCCTTCGGAGAGGATATATTTGGCAAAAAGACAATGAGCCACGATGCCAAAACTCTGGTGGCCCGAATGGGCGGGGTTACGGAAGGTTTGGCAGCGGCGGAGATATTTGCCCCGGATGCGGTTATCCAACTGGCCCACCCGTTTGAAACTCTGGATCTGGCCGGATTTGAGGCCAAAGCCCTTGAGCCCTTACGTGCTGCCTTCCCTGATCTGGAACGCCGTGAGGTAATCTGTATTGCCGGGTCGGATGCGGCGGGCGCGACCTGGGTCGGCGTTTGCGGACACTGGGTTGGCACGTTCAATGCGCCGTTTCTGGATTTTCCTCCGACTGGGCGCGCCGCCTCGATCCGGTTCCATGATTTCTTTCGCATCGAGGACGGCAAGATCGTTGAGATGCAGGGGCTCTGGGACTTGCCTGAATTGATGATGCAGGCCGGGGTCTGGCCGATGGTTCCTTCGCTGGGGCGCGAGTGGCTGGTGCCGGGGCCGATGACGCAGGATGGACTGACGGTGTCGGGCGACGGAACGGCGGCGTTGGATGTGGTCGGCGACATGCTTGGCCATCTCGGCAAGAACGCCGACGGAGTTAAAGCGATGCGCCTCGATGCTTTCTGGCACCCGCGCTGTGCCTGGTATGGCCCTGCGGGGATTGGCACGGCGCGCGGTATCGAAGGGTTCCGGCGGCATCATCAGATTCCGTTTCTGAGCGCCATGCCCGACCGGGTCGGTGACCCGGCAGGCGGGCATTTCTTTGCCGAGGGCGATTACGTTGGCTTTACTGGCTGGCCGGGCATGTCGATGACGCTGTCGGGCCCCGGCTGGCTAGGCATTCCCGCGACGGGTCAGAAGATCACCATGCGCTCGCTTGATTTCTGGCGGGTGGAGTCAGGATTGATCCGCGAGAACTGGGTACTGGTGGACCTGCTGGACGTATACGCGCAACTTGGTGTGGACGTATTTTCGCGGATGAAGGAGATGCCGGGATGGACCAGCGGATCAGCTTGATTACCCTTGGGGTGGCCGACATGGCGGCCTCGGCGGCATTCTACGAGGCGCTCGGTTGGACCCGCGTGGACAGCCCGGACGGGGTCATTGCCTTCGATCTGATTGGGCAGGTTCTGGGCCTATATCCAGTTGCTGACCTTGAGCGTGATCTTGGACAGGCGCGGGGCAAGGGATTCTCAGGGATCACATTGGGACACAATCTGTCCGAAAAATCTGACGTTGTAGAGTTGACTGAGCGTGCGCGGGCGGCCGGAGCGACAGTCCTCAAAGAACCCGGCGACATATTCTGGGGCGGGCACATCGCCTATGTTGCTGACCCGGACGGCCATGTTTGGGAATTCGCCTGGAACCCACATTCTCCGCTCGGACCCAATGGAGAATTCCGCTGGAATGGCTATGCGGCGTAAGCCGACGAGTGTTCCGGGGCTGGACGATCTAGGACGTGTGAGGTTGTCCCGGCACTTCTTCCTGCGTGACTTCCTGCACTCTGAAATTGCCGATCTGAACGGCATCCCAAATGTACCCGACGACCCCGATCTGGCGATCGCGGCGGGCAGGGCATTGTGTGAAACCCTGCTGGAACCGCTGTGCGAGACCTTCGGTCCGATCACCATCCGGTCTGGATTGCGGACCGTGGCGGTGAATGATCTCGGCAACGCGAGGGGCTGGTCCTGCGCGCGCTCGGAAAGTGATTTTGCCGGCCACATCTGGGACCGGCGCGATGCGGCTGGGCGCATGGGTGCGACCGCAACGGTAGTGATCCCGTGGTTTGTCGACAGATATGAGGCGGGCCGGGACTGGCGTGATCTGGGTTGGTGGCTGTGGGATCATCTTGAGTTCCACGAGGTCTGGTTTTTCCCCAAACTCGCGGCATTTAACTTGACATGGAAAGAGGGTCCGGCCGCCAAGCGGTTGCTGAGTTACATCGCGCCGAAGAGGTATCTTGTTCGCGAAAGCGCGGACCCCGGCGAGGTCGAAATCCAGCGCCGCGCGCGCTACGCGGACTTCCCGCGCTTTCGAGGACTGGATTTGCCGTGATCGCCCGCCTAGGCTTCCCGGAACGCTGATCCGGAGACCGCTATGACCTTGCCCCGAACCCCAACTTTCCGCCTAGACGGCCGCCGCGCGCTGGTGACAGGCGCGTCTCGTGGGATTGGTCTCGGCTGTGCCGTGGCACTCGCCGAACAGGGCGCGCATGTCGTGATGGCGGCGCGGGGCGCCAAGGCGCTGGCAGCGGCAGTGGCCGAGATAAATGCCGAGGGAATGTCCGCCGAAATGATGGAGCTCGACGTCACCGACACTGACGCGGTTCACTCAGCGGTCGCGGCCGGCGGTCCATTCGATGTGTTCGTGAATTCAGCCGGACTGGCGCGGCATTCGCCGGCGCTCGACACTGACCCAGCGGACTATGACGCGGTGATGGCAGTTAATGTCCGGGCGGCGTATTTTCTGGCGACTGAAGTTGCGCGTGGGATGGTTGGCCGTGGCGGCTCGATCATCCAGATATCCAGCCAGATGGCCCATGTCGGCGGGCAGGACCGTGCGGTTTATTGTGCCTCGAAACACGCGGTGGAAGGGATGACCAAGGCAATGGCGATCGAATGGGCGGCCGAGCAAATCCGGGTCAACACGATCTGCCCGACGTTCATTCGCACAGAGCTTGCCGAGCAGACACTGAAAATCCCCGAAAAACGCGCGTGGATAGAAAGCAAGATCAAGTTGGGCCGGGTCGGTGAGGTCGAGGATATCATGGGCGCGGTGCAATGGCTGGCGAGCGACGCCGCAGCGCTGGTTACCGGATCGTCAGTGCTGATAGATGGCGGCTGGACGGCGGGGTGACAGTTCGGCGTTTTCGGCGAACAGATCTTGGATTTGAAGCGGTCGCTAATGGGACGCGCCACTCAAATATCTCGCGCACGGACGGTTGGCGGAAAAAACCGATGACCATTCCGCGCCAAATCAGACAATAACTAAGAATACCCGTACGCGGCCCTATCCACCCAATCCCGCACGAATGACCGCACGGCGAACCGGCTCCAGATCATGAACAAATCTCAGTCCTTCGACCCGGACACGCCGAACCCACCCGGCGCCAGACCGACAGACCCGATTGTACGCGTCAATTGCGGCCATGCGGGCGCAGATATCAAAGGATCGGGCGTGCTCGTAACTGGCCAGCATCTTGTCGCTGCCTAACGCGGTTGGGTCCGATGCTGCTAAATCAACCA
>Ga0115566_10005101_pt1 | contig 10357 bp, 5 predicted proteins | sample COGITO_mtgs_1204_3_FD_87173 | JGI IMG/M metagenome (GOLD analysis project Ga0115566, IMG submission 87173) | Pelagic marine microbial communities from North Sea - COGITO_mtgs_120405 | ecosystem: Environmental > Aquatic > Marine > Epipelagic | place: Germany:Helgoland, sampling site Kabeltonne...
ACACATTTTTTGATGCTTTTGAGAAGCAATGCTTTTCAAGAAAATCTTTTCTCATTAATTCTTATTTTTCAAAAGAGACCACAGAAAGAGCCCAGGGAAGTACTTGCTTTCATTTTGGAGATCAAGAATTGTCTGTGTCAAAATTAAAACCTGAAAAAAAATTGAATCTTTTCAGTCAAACCATCAAGCCAGGACTTAAATTAATTATTATTGGATGTGAACATGATGCAGTTCAATTATGTAAATACGGATCAGCAACAGGGTGGGAAGTTGAAATTGTTGCTCCAATAGATGAGCTAAAAACAATTGACGATTTTCCTGGTGCCGCTAATTACTATGGAATTCATGAAAAAGAATTTAGTACAATTTCTATTGATTCTCAGACTGCGGTTGTGATTATGTCTCATAGTTATGTTAGAGATTTAAAATACCTGTCTGAACTTCTTGGAAAAGATGTAAATTATATTGGATTACTTGGCCCTAGTAAGCGAAGAGAAAAATTATTGAATGATTTAATTGAAAAAAATGATTTAATTTCTGAAGATTTTTTTGACAAAATATATGGTCCTGCTGGTATTAATATAGGGGCAGAAACACCTCAAGAAATAGCGATTTCTATTCTTGGTGAAATATTATCTGTCATTAGAAATCAAAAACCCATATATTTGAAAGATAAACAAATTGGAATACATCAATGATGTCTAAAACTGCGATATTAATTCTTGCTGCTGGAGAATCTAAGAGAATGGGTGAGCCCAAACAATTATTACCCTACAACAATTCTACATTACTACTTCACACTATTGAACAAGCCAACAGTATAAAATATGCAGATGTTTTTATTGTTATCGGCGCTCATTTTAGTGATGTTTTTAAATCTATTAGAGGTCAAAAAGCTACAATCCTCAAAAATAACAATTGGGAAGATGGTATGGGAAGTTCAATAAGCAAAGGTGTTGAACTCATAAAGAAGAAAAATAATTATGATAGGGTTTTAGTTACACTTGCAGATACTCCTCTTATAACTCAAGAACATTATGAAGGACTAATCTCATTGTCTGACGAAACAGGTAAACGAATTATACTCACTAACTATGAGGAAGTCTCAGGGGTTCCTGCCATTTTTGACAAATCATTATTCAATGAGTTATCAATTTTATCTGATAATGAAGGTGCAAAACCTGTAGTGATTAAATATAAAAAAGAGGTCTTAGAAATGACATCTAAGATTCCCTTTTTTGATGTTGATACCAAAGAAGCATATCAAAAACTATTGAAATTATCCTAATAATTTACTTTTAGATATTTCCAATTGATTAATAAACGGTTGTTTTAATAAGCGCTCACCTGTTGCCTTATAAATAGCGTTAGCCACTGCTCCTCCGGCTGGAGGAAGACCTGGTTCCCCTAAACCTGTGGGTGATAAATTACTTTCAACAAAGTAAGTTTTTACTTCTTGCGTTTCTTCCATTCTAATTAAACGATACTTATCAAAATTAACTGATTGAGGAATTCCTTTCTCAAAAGATAAATCACCATACATCGCATGACCAATACCATCAATAACCCCACCCTCAACTTGGTTTTTCGCTCCTAAAGGGTTCACAACAATTCCGCAATCAACAGCCACTGTTACTTTTTTAACAACTGGCATCCCATTTTTTAACTCAACATCTGCAACCTCTGCTACGTGAGTATTATGACTATAATAGGCTGAAAAACCTTGATAAATCCCCTCAGATGTTTTACCCCAGTTAGACTTATTAATAACTAAATTAATGGTTGCCTCCATTCTTTCAGGAGAATATTGAATTCGCTCATCTGTTGTTCCTTTAACATTTTGTAGAAGGTCAATAATTAACTGAGGATGATCTTTGTTTAATTCAGTAGCTATTTCACTAAAAAAACTTTGTTCTGCAAATGCTAAAAAGTTTGTAAAAGGTGCTCTCCAAGCACCAGTTGTAATATTACTTTTATAATTTGCAGTACTTACTTTATAGTTTGGAACACATCCTGCTGGAAAAAAATTTGAAATCAATCCATACATATTCCCATTAATTGCGGCCTCTTTTAAGTGATAAGCTGTTAGCTTTCCCTCTTTAATAGCAGCTTTTATCCTGTATTTAATAGCAGGTCTGTAGGTTCCAGCTGCCATGTCGTCTTCTCTAGAAAAAATAACTTGTATTGGTTTTTTAGCGATGTTTGAAATTTGAGCCGCTTCTTCGGCAAAATCTCCATAAAGTCTTCTACCAAAACCACCTCCCATTCTAGTCATTTCTAGATGAATTTCCTCTGGTTTTCTATTTAAAATTTTTGCTATTTTACCTGCAGTCCATGCGGGGGTTTGAATAGGGCCTACAAGATGAACTTTTTTATCGGTAACATTCGCGTAAAAATTCATTGGCTCCATGCAGTTGTGTGGTAAAAATGGAGACTCATAGGTTCTTTCAATAATTTTATCTGCAACTTTAAAAGCGGACTCTACATTTCCGTCTTCTCTATTTGTTTCAAACTTGTTACCGTTTAAAATCTTGATCAATTCAAAATTATGATCGTCGGTGCTTTCCAGTTTTGTGTCGTTCTCCCAAAGAGCTACTAATGCCTTTTTTCCTTTCATTACTGCCCAAGTATTCGAACCTAAAACAGCTATTTTATCTCCAAACTTAATAACCTCTGTAACCCCGTTAATACTTTTTGTAATTTGATCATCAAAACTAGCTAGTTTATTACCAAAAGCTGGTGGTCTTAATACAGAAGCATAAACCATTCTCTCAGAACTGTAATCTATTCCAAATAGAGGATCTCCTGTAATTATTTTTTGAATATCTACATTTGTAATATCATGTCCAATAATTTTAAAATCTTTAGGGTCTTTAAGATTAATATTTTCTGGAACTTCTAAATTCGCTGCTACTTTAACTACTTCTCCATAACCAAGGGTATCACCAGTTGCATTGGTTATAATTCCTTGAGATGCAAAACAGGTATTTGGTTCTACCCCCCACTGAACAGCAGCAGCATTAACTAGCATTTGCTTGGCGGTTGCCCCTGTTTGGCGAAGAGCATCCCAACCAAAGCGAATGGATTGACTGCCTCCTGCAACTTGTCTTTGATAATTTTTTGGGTCATAAAATCCCTGTGCAACAGAAACCTTTTCCCATGCAACATCTAACTCTTCAGCGATAATCATTGGCATAGACGTTTTAACACCTTGTCCTATTTCAGGATTTGGTGAAAAAATTGTGACATATCCTTCGTCAGAAATTTTTATGAATGCATTAAAATCGTTAAAATTTAGATTGGAAATATCTATTGGTAAAATGGCTTCTGGCTTGCAAGCACTTAGCAAATTAAAACCAATTAACATACCTCCTCCAGCAAGTAAAGATGTTTTTAGAAAATTTCTTCTACTTAGACTTAGTGATTTATTTTGAGACATCGTGAATTTTTATAGTGAGTTAATTTATGAATTTTTTGCAGCCAATTTAACCGCTTTTTCTATTCTGTTGTAAGAGGCGCATCTGCATATATTTCCATGCATTGCTTCTCTAATTTCATCTTTTGTAGGTGTAGGTTTTTCCTTTAAAAAAGCAGAGGCAGTCATTATTTGTCCGGCCTGACAATAACCACATTGAGGCACATCAATTTCCTTCCAAGCTAACTGTACTGGATGAGTCCCAGTTTCTGAGAGCCCTTCAATAGTTGTAATTGATTCACCTGAAATGGAAGAAACTGGAAGAGAACAACTTCTTACAGCACTATTATTAAGATGTACAGTACAGGCACCGCATTGAGCTATTCCACAACCAAATTTAGTCCCTTTTAACGATAATTCATCTCTCAAGACCCAAAGAAGCGGCGTATCTTCATCTACATTAACAGTAATTTTTTTTCCATTAATTCTTAAGGTATAGTTTGGCATAATTTATGAATTTGTATTTGAAGGCATAAGTTACAAAAACTTATAATTATTTAATATTTTATTTTTTCTATAACAAAAACAGGAATTAATTATTCTATTTTTTGACTATTTTAAAAGGTTAAAAAAACCATAAAACCTTAACACAAACAATACAGAAAACTTAAAAGTCTTTGTTTTTAAAAGATTTAGCGTAATTTAGTAACCAAACATTTAAAGAAAAATTTAACTTTAGTTAAAATCATTCTATTAATTGTCCTTAATTTTTTAAGTCAAAAAAAATGAAGTTTAGAAGTTTTATTTATTTTTTTATAGTTGTTCAATTCACTGTTTTTTCACAAGAACTCCCTCCAATCGAGGTTTTTAAACCAAAAGACTATGGTGCAGAAGATCAAAACTGGAGTATTTCTCAAGGAAAAGACAAGTCTATTTACTTTGCAAATAACAAGGGGCTATTAATGTATAATGGAGCTAGGTGGAAGCTCTATAAATCAAAAAATTCATCTATTGTTCGGTCTGTAAAAGTTATTGGTGATAAAATTTACACTGGTAGCTATATGGATTTTGGCTATTGGAAAAAGAATGAATTTGGGACTTTAGAGTACAACTCTATAACTTCATATAAAAATATTTCTTTAGCTGAAGATGAAGAATTTTGGAATATACTAGAACTTGATCGGTGGATTCTTTTTCAATCTTTAGATAGAATTTACATATATGATTCAAAATTTAAAACTATTGCTACTATTGAATCAGAGACTACTATTACTAAAATTTATGAAGTAAATAATGAAATATATTATCAAAAAATTAATCAAGGAATCTTTAAATTTAAAAATGGCGAAGAGATACTGATAAATAGTGATGTTATATTGAGAGATAATGTTGTAATTAATATTTTTGAATATAACAATCAACTTTTATTTCAAACAAAGGAACACGGTTTTTTCATTAATGAGAGTTCTATAAAAATAAAGGAATGGGATATTCTACTAAATTCAAAACTTCGAGAGTACAATATTTATAATAGTTTACAACTTAAGAATGGAGATTTTATCCTTGGGTCTGTCTCTAATGGTATTTTATATATTAACAAAGAAAAAGAGATTTCATTTACAATTAATCAGAGTGAAGGCCTTGGAAACAATACAGTACTTTCGTTATATGAAGATAGTGATGAAAATGTATGGCTTGGCTTAGACAATGGAATTAGTAATATTAATTTTAATGCCCCATTCAGAGTTTACAAAGATGATTTAGGGGTTTTAGGTTCAGTTTATACTACTTTTTTAGATGATGGTATTTTATATTTAGGAACCAATCAAGGTCTTTTTTACAAAGATCAAAAAGATAGATTTCGTTTTGTTTCAGGAACAGAAGGTCAGGTTTGGTCTTTGCAAAAATTTAAAAACACTCTATTTTGTGGACATGATCAAGGAATATTTATAATTTCCAAAGGTAAAGCGGAAAGAATCCCCAACACTTTTGGAACCTGGCTGATAAAAGAAATAATTGATCAGAAAGATTTATTAATATTAGGAAACTATAAAGGGCTTTATGTGCTTCGAAATGAAAATGATAAGTGGGTTTTAAGAAATAAAATTAATGGATTTGATATTTCTTCAAGACACATTGAATTTATTAACCCAAATGAACTCCTAGTAAGTCATGAACAAAAAGGAGTCTTTCAGTTAAAGATTGACAAGGAATTTAAAGAAGTGTTATCAGCTAGTAAATCAACCATAAGAAAAAGTATAAAATCAAGTCTTAATAAATACAATAATAAAGTTCTTTATGGCTCTGATGAAGGCGTGTTTTATTATGATTCTCTTTTTGATGATTTTAAAAAAGATAGTGTCTTAAGTAATCTTTTTAACAAAACCGGTTATATCTCTGGAAAATTAATTAATGCGGATAATAAGTTATTTGCGTTCACAAATGATAATATTTCTTATGTTCAAAAAGAAAAACTAAGTGCTAAATATGAGCTGTTCTCAATCCCAATTCCAAACAGGATCAGAGAAACAAAAGATGGTTATGAAAATATTCTTTCTATAGAAGACAATAAATACCTTATCGGAACTAAAAGTGGATATATTGTTACAGATTTAAAAACTAGAGCTAAAAGTCAACAAATTATTAAATTAGATGAAATTACAACAAATTCAATTGAAGGAAGTCTAAGGTATTTAAGTTTAACTAAAAACGGGATTTTAAAAAATGAAGAAAATCATATTAAAATTTCTTATAGCATCTCTGATTTCAGTAAGTATTTACCATCATTATTTCAATATCGGTTAGTAGGTCTAAATAATAAATGGAGTAACTGGTCCTCAAAGTCTGAAGTTTACTTTGAAAACTTACCTCATGGTGACTATATTTTTGAGGTTAAGGGTAAGGTTGGAACTCAAAAAACTACCAATACAATTAAATATAGTTTCAATATTGAGAAACCTTGGTATTTAAAATCCTCATTTATATTTATATATATTATATCAGTAATTCTAATACTTATAGTTATAAATATTTTGCACAGAAATTACTTTAAAAATCAACAAGAAAAACTTTTAAAACGAAAAGAAAAAGAATTAGAAATAAAGCAACTAGAAAATGAGCAACAATTAATGCATTTCAAAAATTTAGACTTGCAAAAGGATATTGATTCAAAAAACAGAGAACTTGGTCTATCTACAATGAATTTAATAAAAAGGAATGAGCTATTAGGAACCATAAAAAAAGAATTAGGAACTACTAAAAACACTGAGGATATTAGAGCAGTAATAGAACTCATTAACAATAATTTAAACACTTCAGATGATTGGAAACTGTTTGAAGAAGCATTTAAAAATACTGACAAAGGGTTTATGAAGAAGTTAAAATCAAAGCACTCAAACCTTACCTCAAATGACTTGAGGCTATGTACTTACCTAAGATTAAACTTGTCTTCAAAAGAAATTGCACCATTGCTAAATATTTCTATACGAAGTGTAGAAGTTAAAAGATATCGTCTACGTAAAAAGATGAATTTACCTCATGAAGCTAGTTTAAGTAGCTATATTCTAGAAATATAACTACTACAAAAACCATACATCACCATAACATAAAAATTATTAACCTATACTTAAGATTAATATTTACAATATAATAAGGGTCTATCTGAATTGAGAAGTTATTTTTGAGTGTATGTTTTTTATTGTGGTAAATTTTAAGGAATATTTAATTATATGCTCTAATTTTATTGGAAATTATTAAACAATGAAAAAATTTATGAAAAAACTGATTATTTTAGTTTCGTTCATTTTTATGTCAAGCACACTTTTTGCTCAAACTTTAAATGTAAAAGGACTTGTTACAGATGCTGTAACAGGAGAAACACTTCTTGGTGTAAATGTGATTGTAAAAATTCTTCCAAGGGAGATGTTACAGATTTTGATGGTAATTACAAAATCTCTGGAGTGCCCAAGGGTTCAATTTTAGTCTTTAGCTACCTTGGATATCAAACAAAAGAGATAACAGCAGATCAAGAAGTTATCAATGCAGCACTTGAAGAAAGTTCTGAAACTCTAGATGAAATTGTTGTTGTAGGTTACGGAAGCCAAAGAAAAGAATTGGTATCCGGGGCATTTTCTTCTTTAAATGCCGATAAGATTGCGGAAAAAAATCCTGCTAGAATTGAGGAAGCTTTAACAGGTAATGCTGCTGGAGTTCAAGTTACCGCAAATTCTGGATCTCCAGGAGCTTCATTAAATATTAGGATTCGTGGAATAACCACAAATGGTAACAATTCACCTCTTGTAATTGTAGATGGAGTAAATATTGGATCTGATTTAAGTGTTATTGACCCGAATGATATTGAAAAAATGGACATCATTAAAGATGCCAGTTCTGCTATTTATGGGGTTCAGGCTGCCAACGGTGTCGTTCTTATTACTACAAAATCAGGGAAGAAAAATAGACCAACTAAATTTACGTTTAATTCATTTTCTTCCATTCAAGAGGCCTCGAATCAATTAGATTTAATGAATGCTAGTGAATATGCTGTTTATGTTAATGAAACAGAAATAGCTGACGGAAACAATATTCCTTACCCTAACATCAATGGTTTTGGAACAGGAACAGATTGGCAAAAGAAACTATTCACTCAAGCACCAATTACAAACTATACCTTTAGTGCAAGTGGTGGGTCGGAAAATATTACCCACAGTACAAGTGCAAGTATCTTTCAACAAGAAGGAATTATATCACCAGAAAAATCTAATTTTAATAGAATTACATTAAGAAACAATTTAGGTATTGATTTAACAGATAAATTAAAATTAAGTACCTTTTTGTTATATACTAACATTAACAGAAAAACAATTCCTGAAGGTGGTAGAGGTTCAGTTTTATATTATGGTTTAAATGCTTCACCATTAACGCCTATTTTTGATGGCACTGATGGTAGTGGTCCTTCAAGAGGTTTCTCATACATAGGAAGTGAACAAGGAATTGAAATTATCAATCCTTTTGCTTTAATTAACAATACTTACAATGAGACTAAAGTAAACAGATTCACAGGTAAGGTAGAATTATCTTATGAAGTTATTGAAGATCTTAAAGTAACTTCAAGATATAATTTCAATTATGCAGATGTAACGAATAGAAATTATAATCCTCTTGCGTTTTATGGTCCTAATAAAGTGAATAACAATGTTAATATAGATGCTAATAATCAATTTATAAGAGACACTAATGGAAATGGGATTATTGATTTGTTTAGTGGGGTTGGAGAAAACACTCAAAATTATACTGATTATACATGGGAAACTTTTATTGATTACAAAAAGTCTTTTGATAAACACAATCTAAATTTCTTATTAGGAACTTCTATTCGAAGTGAACAATTTTATGGAGTTTATGGTTATGGATCTCTTGTTGGAGAAGATAGCTGGAGTAATGCTTACTTATTCAACACTCAAGATATCTATGATGAATATATTTTAACTTCTTTAGATCCTGATGGAAATATTGTAGTTGATAACAAAACCGTTCAAAGAAATAGGAGTGCATCCACTGGTGTAAATGAAGATCGATGGTTTTCTCTTTTTGGAAGAGTACAATACGATTATGATGGAAAATATTTATTCTCTGCAATGGTGAGAAGAGATGCATCTACAAGATTTGGACCAAACAATAGAACTGGTTATTTTCCTTCAGTTTCAGGTGGATGGATACTTACCAAAGAAGACTTTTTTGATGTTGATCAAATCAATAATTTAAAAGTTAGAGGAAGTTGGGGTATTACAGGAAATGACAAAATAGGAAGTTATGGCTGGATTGGAAGACTTCAAGGAGCAAATGCTGAAGCAACTTATCCTTTTGGTAACGTACTATCCTATGGTAATGCATTAGGTCAGCTAGCAAATCCAGATTTACAATGGGAAACTAACGAACAAATTAATTTTGGTTTTGATGCTAGTTTTTTCAATAATCAATTTGATGTTACTATGGATTATTATGTGAAAACTACCCGAAATTTATTGCTTGTTCCTGAAGTTTCTGGATTACTAGGATCAACTGCAGGAGGAAGTGCTGCTCCGATTGTAAATGCAGGTACTATTGAAAACAGAGGATTAGATCTAAGTATTAACTACAAAAAACAATTGAGTGAAGATTTTAGACTAGCTACCGGATTGAATATCACTACAGTAAAAAACAAGACTTTGGAAGTGAATAATGCTGCAGGATTTATTCCAAGTGGTCAATTTGGTTTAGGACAAACTACTTCAAGATTTCAAACAGGACTTCCAATTGGCTCTTTTTATGGGTTACAAACCGACGGGATCTTTCAAAATCAAGCAGAAATTGATGCACATGCTTTACAACCGGGTGCTCAACCTGGAGATCTAAGATTTGTAGACGGAGATGGAGATGGTATAGTTGAATTTGGAAGTGAAGATGATCTTGCAGTTATTGGAAATCCAATACCTGAGATGACCTTAGGTTTTAATTTAAATTTAGATTACAAAGGATTAGATTTTGCAACTTCTCTTTACGCTTCAATTGGTAACGACGCTGTTCGAAGTTATGAGCGTTTTCTAACTTACAGTAATAAATCTAGATTGTATTTAGATCGTTGGACGGGAGAGGGAACTTCAAACACTACTCCAAGAGCTTCAACAAATGCCTCTAATAATTATCTTTTCTCAGACTTCTTCGTTGAAGATGCTTCTTTTTTAAGAATTCAAAACGTACAGCTTGGTTATTCAATTCCAAGCTCTACATTAGAGAAAATAAAAATGGATAAAGTTCGAATATATGTCGCTGCTAATAACCTATATACATTTACTAAATATAGTGGTTATAACCCAGATGTATCAAATGCAAATCCTTCTGCTGCAGGAGTTGATTTAGGTCAATATCCTCAAACTAGAACATACACATTAGGAATTAATGTAT
>Ga0115566_10005106_pt1 | contig 10351 bp, 10 predicted proteins | sample COGITO_mtgs_1204_3_FD_87173 | JGI IMG/M metagenome (GOLD analysis project Ga0115566, IMG submission 87173) | Pelagic marine microbial communities from North Sea - COGITO_mtgs_120405 | ecosystem: Environmental > Aquatic > Marine > Epipelagic | place: Germany:Helgoland, sampling site Kabeltonne...
GGCTAAAGTGGAAAGAAATGACTTTTCTTCTTCTTGAATCACCTTGATTACCAAATCTTTATTCAACACTAACTCAGGATATTGATCTCCCATCACCTCTGCTAACGCTTCTGAAACCCGATATAAAAAGGGTTCGGCAATACCTAGTTGACTATAACCATATCTTACTGCACGCCTCAATACCCGTCTAACGACATAACCTGCGCCATTGCTCGCAGGAAGCTGTCCATCTGCAATACAAAACGAAACGGCCCTTACGTGGTCTGCAATCACTCGAAACGCAATATCCTTGAAGGATGGCGAAGCATTGTATTGCAAGCCACACAATTCTTCAGTCTTTTTAATTAAGGCTTTAAATAAATCGATGTCATAATTTGACGAAACTCCTTGGAGTGCGCGAGCAAGTCGCTCCAGCCCCATTCCTGTATCTATATGCTTGTTCTTCAGGTTTACAAGACTTCCATCTTCCAAGCGATTGAATTGCATAAAAACTAAATTCCAAATTTCAATCACATTGGGGTCATCAGCATTGACCAAATTGGCTCCATTTACTGCCCTTCGCTCGGACTCAGGTCGCATGTCATAATGTATTTCAGAACATGGACCACACGGGCCCGTCTCTCCCATTTCCCAAAAATTCTCTTTTCTACCAAAATCGAGAATTCGATCTTCTGGAAGGTGATTCCTCCATAATGATTTGGCCTCAGCATCTAAATCAAGGCTCATTTCTGAATCTCCTCCAAATATGGAGACATAAAGTCGATCCTTATCCAATCCATAAACGTCAGTCAATAACTCCCAAGACCAATTGATTGCATCTTGCTTGAAATAATCACCAAACGACCAATTTCCCAGCATTTCAAACATGGTGTGGTGATAGTGATCTCTCCCTACTTCCTCTAAATCATTATGCTTCCCAGAAACCCTTAGACACTTCTGTGAATCGGCAATTCGTGGTGAAGGGCTCTGACTATTACCCAGAAACACTCCTTTGAATTGATTCATCCCAGCATTCGTAAACATGAGGGTGGGATCATCCTTAATAACAATGGGTGCGGAGTCCACAATTTCATGCCCTTTACTCTTAAAAAAATCTAGAAAAACTTGACGTATTTTGTTGGTAGTCCAGTCCATATACTGTTAAAATGATTGAATACAGGATGAATAAAGGTGGCAAAAGTAGAGGTTGTCCTATTTTCGCGCGTGAATTGATCTAATTAATTCGAATGGCCAAAGTAAAATACCAATATAATCAGAGCACATTAAGCTACGAAAAGGTTAGGGTTAACCCATGGAAACGAGTAGCCCAAGTGACGTGGTATTTTTTGGCATCATTGGTAGGCGGAGCTGGTATTTATTTAGTCTTCAACTTTTTCTACGATTCGCCTCAAGAGCGACAGTTGAAGAATGAAAAAGAAGAACTCCTACTTCAGTATGAAATTATGAACGATCGGCTCGAACAAATGAGTGTTATTCTAGCGGATTTAGAGAATAGGGACGATAACATTTATCGCTCCATTTTTGAGGCAGAGCCCATACCCGATAACATTCGAAAGGCTGGAATTGGCGGAATCAATCGATACAAAAACTTAGAGCGCTTCAAAGAGGATGGCCAGATCGTTATCGAAACTTCAAAAAAACTAGACCGTCTTGCCAAGCAGCTTTATATTCAATCAAAATCATTTGATGAGGTTATTGTATTAGCGCGTCAAAAAGAAGATATGCTGACTTCGATACCTGCAATCCAACCTATTTCAAACAAAGACTTGAGACGCATGTCTTCCGGTTTCGGAAAACGAATTCACCCTATCTATAAAACTGCTCGCTTCCATTGGGGAAATGATTTTACGGCCCCTGTTGGAACAGAAATCTACTCAACTGGAAAAGGAAAGGTTGTTCTTGTTGAGAAATCTAATTCAGGATATGGCTATCATGTCATTGTTGACCACGGTTATGGATATCAAACGCTTTATGGCCACATGAGTCAAATTTCGGTGCGACAAGGTCAAACGGTTAAGCGTGGAGAGGTTTTGGGATTGGTAGGAAACACAGGGCTTTCTAGTGCTCCGCACCTTCATTACGAGGTGCTTAAGAATGGAAACAAGGTCGACCCTGTCAATTTCTATTTCAACGATCTATCCCCAGAAGAATACGATATGATGATTCAATTGTCATCACAAGAGAATCAGTCGTTTGACTAATCTATATTTGCTTTATGCCCTATAAAGAAAAGGAAACCTTTAAGCTCTATTACTCTATCGGAGAAGTTTCTGAATTATTGGATGTCAATCCGTCTTTACTCCGATTTTGGGAAAAAGAATTTGACTTAGTTCATCCCAATAAGAACAAGAAAGGCAATAGAATCTACACAGAAAAGGATGTGAAGAACCTCCGAATGATTCATTATCTAGTTAAGGAAAGAGGCTTCACCCTTGATGGCGCCAAGAAGAAGCTCAAAGAAGACCCAAAGGAACTAGAAGAAAAGTCAGATTTAATCGATACGTTAAACGGAGTTAAGACTTTGCTTTTAGAGTTAAAAGAGTCGCTCTAAAACGACAAATCTGGCTTTAGGTAATTATTCACATATTCCGTTACACCTTCTTCTAAACCGGTGAATCTCTCTTTGTATCCACTTTCAATTAGCTTGTTCATGTTTGCCTCGGTGAAGTATTGATACTTATCCCTAATATCAATGGGCGTATCGATAAAATCAATGTTTACTTCCTTTCCCATGGCCTCGAAGACAGCCTTTCCCAAATCCAAAAATGTTCGCGCTTGACCCGTGCCGAGGTTATAAAGCCCCGATTCGACTTCATTCTTATATAAGTACCAAATGACGTTACATAAATCTTTCACATAGACAAAGTCTCGAAGCTGGCCACCATCCTTATAGTTCTCATTATGCGATCTAAATAGTTTGAGCTTTCCCGATGTTTCAATCTGGTTGAATGCATGGAAGATTACACTAGCCATCCGACCTTTATGGTATTCATTCGGTCCATAAACATTAAAAAACTTCAGTCCATACCAATGAAGTGGGGCTTTTTGATGAAGAGCCCATTTGTCAAATTCGTTTTTTGAATCACCGTAAGGATTCAATGGAATTAATTGATCAACTATTTCGTGATTATCATCATAACCAAACGCCCCATCGCCATAGGTAGCGGCAGAGGAAGCATAGATCAGTTTCGCACCCTTTTTTATGCAAAGGTTCCAAACGAGCTTCGTGTATTCCACATTCAGCCTTTCGAATATGCTGTAATCAAATTCAGTGGTATCCGTTCGAGCTCCTATGTGAATAACTGCCTTGATTTCTTTATCGGCAGCCCACTCAAAAAAGTCGTTCCTATCAATTTTAAGTAAGCTGTTTATTGCTTCAAGGTTTCTTTTCTTCGATTCAACCGAAAAATCATCTACAAGCACAATTGTTTCGGAAGTCGAACTCTGAAAGAATTTTGCAACATAACTTCCAATAAAACCAGCAGCACCTGTTATGACGATCATTTCTATTTTGATTTTGGTTCAAATGTACCTAATGAATATTGCGACCTATCTTTGCAATCAACTTTTTAACGATGTCCAAATTGGTATACATAACTAGACGAGAGCGTTTTTCTGCTGCACACATGCTGACCAGAGTAGATTGGTCGGAAGAAAAAAATTTAGAAGTCTTTGGTAAATGCGCCAATCCAAATTGGCATGGACACAATTACGTTCTTTTTGTGACCATAAAAGGCGAGCCAAGTACAGAAACCGGATTTGTTGCTGATCTTAAACTACTAAGCGATATCATTAACGAAAAAGTTATCCTTCATGTCGATCATAAGAACATAAATCTCGATACCGTGTTTATGAAAGGCCAATTAAGTTCTACTGAAAATATCGCCATTGCGATTTGGAATGAACTTGCGTCAAGTATTAAAGACATTGGAGCAGAATTGCATTGCATTAAGCTTCAGGAAACCGAGAACAATTATGTCGAGTATTATGGATAACGAATTTGAACACGGATTTCAACGTGTTGATGAATACAACAAGGAGCAAATAGATAAAATCTCGAACAGCTTCAAGATCATTATTGAACAAGTAGGCGAAGACAGTAAGCGCGAGGGACTGGAAAAAACACCCGAGCGCGCTGCGAAAGCCATGCAATTTCTAACTCAGGGCTACGAGCAAGATGCATCCGAAATTTTGCGATCAGCATTATTTAAAGAAGAGCATCAACAAATGGTGCTCGTAAAGGGCATAGAAATGTATTCCTTATGCGAACATCATTTACTTCCATTTTTTGGCAAAGCACACATCGCTTACATCCCCAATGGCAAAATTGTTGGACTGAGTAAAATTCCCCGTGTTGTAGATGTATTCTCTAGAAGACTGCAGGTTCAAGAGCGATTGACTCATCAAATTCGTGATTGTATCCAAGACTCGCTAGAGCCACTCGGTGTAGCCGTTGTAATTGAGGCCAAGCACATGTGCATGCAAATGCGCGGTGTTCAAAAACAAAACTCCACTACAACCACCTCAGCATTTACTGGTGAATTTTTGAAGGATGCAACCCGAAAGGAATTCATAAGTTTAATATCATCGCGTCTTAGTTAACATACCCTATGAAAAGAGCATACATATTTCCAGGCCAAGGCGCCCAATTCCCGGGAATGGGAAAAGAACTTTTTGAATCGAATGATAACGCCAAAGCGCTTTTTAATGCTGCGAATGAAATTTTGGGTTTCAACATAACTGAAATTATGTTTAGCGGCACGGCTGAAGATTTGGTTCAAACAAAAGTTACTCAGCCTGCAGTATTTCTTCATTCGGTTGTCTTGGCTTCCACGATTACCGATTTTCGGCCTGATATGGTTGCCGGACACAGCCTCGGGGAGCTTTCTGCCCTGGTCGCGAATAAGTCACTAACATTTGAAGATGGACTTAATCTAGTCTATAAACGGGCGCTTGCGATGCAAAAGGCTTGTGAAATGAATCCTTCTACGATGGCTGCCATTCTTGGCCTTGATGATCAAATTGTGGAAGATTCTTGTAATGAAATTGACGATGTGGTGGTGGCCGCCAACTACAATTGCCCTGGGCAGCTGGTAATAAGTGGATCCATTGAAGGGGTAAATAAGGCTTGCACGTTATTAACTGAACGAGGAGCCAAACGAGCACTTGTTCTTCCTGTTGGCGGGGCGTTTCACAGCCCACTAATGGAACCGGCCAGAACGGAACTAGCTGCAGCCATTGAGGCAACCACCTTCCATGCGCCTATTTGTCCAATCTATCAGAATGTAACAGCATCGGCTGTTTCAAATTCAAATGAAATTCAGGCAAATTTGATTTCTCAACTTACGGCTCCTGTTCGTTGGACGCAATCGGTTCAACAAATGGTGGCGGACGGTGCAACTCATTTTACCGAAGTTGGACCTGGTAAGGTGCTTTCTGGTTTAGTCAAGAAAATCCATCGAGAAGCAGAGGTAGATCAGGCCTAAAGCTTGTTGTTCAACAACTTTCCTGAATTTGCTAAGTTGTGAAAAGCTTGCGATCGAGCAGCTTGGTTCATTAGTTGAATATGCCCCACATGGTGGCAATCAGACCCAACCAGTTGAATCATTTCTGACTCTATCAACCTTTGAGCAACTTTCTTAACCTGTGGTGAGTAGTGCCCAGTTAAGGAGTTAATATTCATTTGCAGAATTACGCCTTTCTCAAAAACACCCTGATACTTTTCGAAATCAAGATGCCAAAAAGTATATCGCTCTGGATGCGCCAGCACCGGTTTATAACCTGCTAATTGCATTTCAAATATGATCGAAGCCAAATTTGGCGGTTCGCTGATAAAAGGCAATTCAAACAATACATAATTGTCGCCAAAGGTTAAGAGTTCCTTCTTTTTAATTTTCGATGCTAACTCAGCGTCTAAATAATATTCGGCCGCACATTCAATGTCGATATCAATTCCTTCTTTAACCAAAGTTTCTCTAAGCTCGTCACAGCCTCTATTGATGATATCAGGAGTGTTCTTATAGTAATCACTCATCACATGAGGCGTAGTGATCACTTTCTTAAAACCGAGCTCTTTCATTGATTTCACCAGTTCGACACTTGTTTCCATGGTATCTGCACCATCATCAATTCCGGGAATAAAATGAGAATGTACATCGACTTTTAAGGAAGCAAAATCATAGGGTTCAACCAATCGTTCCTTCGACCTAAATATGTTAGCTATCTTTCCGAACATTGCACGCGAAAGTAACCCCAATGCAGCCACTAATAAAGCCCATTAAATCAATTTTCGTTATTTCTATCATACTCATTTCCGTTCTTTCATGCAACGAATCGAATACGGTTGAAAATCAAAATGAGAGGGCAACCAAAGAAGTCACGCCACAGGAAGAGGAAACTCCTTTAGCAGTTCAGCTTTGGCCAAAGAGAGGCCAAATCAAGGAGTACTTCACCGCATATGGCGAAGAGAACCCAGAACGATTAGTCAAATTAAAGACAAGACTTGGAGACATTATAATAGAGCTATTCGAGGATACACCGATTCATCGGGCCAATTTCGTCCATCATATAAAACGCGGATTATATGAAAAGACCATTTTTTATCGCGTGGTTCCAGATTTCATGATACAAGGCGGAAACTCTGACAATGATATTACGCTTGAAAAAAGAACGAATGCCGGTGCCTATTATATTCCGTCAGAGGTAACAAAAAACCATATTCACGAGCGAGGCGCAGTGGCAATGGCCATGAGCTATGTAAATAATCCAGAGATGAAATCAGCTCAATACAGCTTTTATATTGTTATTGGAGCTAAATTCACGGATGGTGGGCTAAAAGCAACAGAAGAGGAATATGGGATCAAAGTACCGCTGGAGAACAGAGAATTGTACAAAACTATTGGTGGATCGCCTCATTTAGATGGAAAGCACACTGTTTTCGGAAAGGTAATCGAGGGTATGGATGTTGTTGAAGCAATCGCTAATGAGAAACGAGATAGCGGTGATTGGCCAATTAACGATGTGGTAATTGAATACGAAATTCTCGACTAATTACTTACACTTAAACTTTCCTCCTGACGGTGGTTTCTTGTGATGACTAGAGGACGATGCACAAGATCCAGCCAAGAAAAGCAAGACAAATGCGCTCGCTATCAGTTTTGCTAACTTTTTAGTCCTTAATGTGTTCATGGTGGTAAAAGTAATTTATTTCAATGATGGAATCAATCGCAATTGCAACTCATCGAAAATCGAATCCTAAGGTCAGGATTATCAAATACTGCTTTCATAGCCTCTTGGTATTCTTCTTTCAGTTGAATATTTCTAAGATCCAAATCCTTTAATGCAGCCATTTCTCCTGCTTCTATAGGCAAATAATAGATGTTATTACTCCAAAGCTCTAACGTTTCAAGATTTGTCAAACTCCCAATTTCTTTGGTAATATGATAAATCTCGTTATTACCTAGCATCAAGGTCTTGAGTGATTTAAGATCTGAAATAGAATTTTGGAGGGAGTCCAGTCGATTTGATGTCAAATTCAAGCTTTCTAAACCCTTTAAGCAAGACAAGTCACTTGGCAATGTGCTGATCCGATTATTACTTAGGTCTAAAGTTTTCAAATTCGGAAACTGGCAAAGTTCTTCCGGCCATTCTTTCAACTTCGATCTCTTTAGCGAAAGCATTACGACTTCTTCTGGTGATTTTAATGCTTGTTCCATGGATTTAAATACTCCATCCTGAGCCATTACATACGGCCCAAAAAACAATAAAAATATGGTTAAGGATTTATTCAAATTAAGATTGATCTCGCTTGTTTCTCATCTTTCTTCAATTGTTCGACTAGCGCATCAGCATTGTCAAATTTAAACTCATCCCTCATGCGCGCATGAAAATTAATCTTGAGTTTTTGCCCGTATAAATTTTTATTAAAATCAAACAAATGCACTTCAATTCGTCCATGACGTATATCATCAAACGTTGGATTCCTTCCAATATTTAACATGCCAAAGTGTTTTTGATCGCCAAACTCAACCATCACGGCATATACTCCCTCTTTTGGGATGATTTTATCTGGATTTTCAACCTCAATATTCGCAGTAGGAAATCCCAATTTACGTCCCCTTTGATCACCCTCAACGACTATTCCTGAAAAATTAAAGCAGTAATCCAGATACGCATTGGCCGTTTGAATATCGCCTTGCTCTAACGCATTTCGAATTTTGGTTGAACTAATCTTCACATCATCGATATCCTGGGCAGGTATTTCGTTAATGTCAAATCCATACAATGGTGCCAGCTCCCTTAATTGTTCGATACTACCCTCTCGATTTTTTCCAAATTGATGGTCATAGCCAATTACCAATTTTTTCATCCCGACTTTACCCACTAACAAATCACGAACATAAATCAAGGCAGAGGTTCGCGAAAAATCCAGCGTAAAAGGTTGAACGATGACAGCATCAATTCCGCATGATTCTAATCTTTCAAGTCTTTCTTCTATCGTGTTTAGCAAACGCAATCCTGTTTGAGTTGGAAAAAGCACTTTTCGTGGGTGAGGGTCAAAAGTCACCATCACACTTTCTAAGTCGCTTTGCTGAGCCATTTCACTGAGCCTTTTTAATATGACTCGATGTCCAATATGAACGCCATCAAAAGTCCCAGTTGTTACGCAAGCACCACGATGCGACTTGTAGGATTCAATTCCCTTAAAAATCTTCAACACTTATCAACTATATCTTATAAGTTAACCATCTGTAAATGTGAGTCTTACAAAGATTACTCACAATGTCCAAATGTATATATTTAAAAATATCAGAACGGGGCTATGTTTAAGAGATGAAATACTTAGCTTTGCGCCCTGAAAGACAGACGATTAACATTAACCGTAACTATCTAAATATCAGCACACATGGCTGGAAATAAAGGAAAAATTATTCAAATTATCGGACCTGTAGTTGACGTACGTTTCAACGCTAACGGGGGAGAGCTTCCAAACATTCTTGATGCACTTACTGTTACCAAATCAACAGGTGAAGTAGTTGTATTAGAGTGCCAACAACACGTAGGCGAAGACACAGTAAGAACCATTGCAATGGATTCCAGTGAGGGTTTGATGCGTGGTTTGGAAGTGACTGCTACAGGAACACCGATAACAATGCCTGTGGGCGACCAAATAAAAGGTAGAACATTCAACGTGATCGGAGGATCGATTGATGGAATTGGTGAAGTAGACCAAACTGGAGGTCGACCTATTCACAGAGAAGCTCCAAGATTTGAAGATTTAACAACAGCTACTGAAGTTTTATTCACTGGTATCAAGGTTATCGATTTGATCGAGCCCTATGCAAAAGGTGGAAAGATTGGATTGTTTGGAGGAGCTGGTGTGGGTAAAACCGTATTGATTCAAGAGTTGATCAACAACATTGCAAAAGGACACGATGGTTATTCTGTTTTCGCTGGCGTAGGTGAGCGAACTCGTGAAGGAAATGACTTATTGCGAGAGATGATCGAATCTGGTATCGTTAAATATGGCGATGCATTCACCCATTCTATGGAGGAAGGTGGCTGGGATTTGTCAAAGGTTGACAAGGAAGCCATGAAAGAATCAAAAGCGACTTTCGTTTTTGGTCAGATGAATGAGCCTCCTGGTGCGCGTGCTCGTGTTGCGTTAACCGGATTAACTGCTGCTGAGTATTTCCGTGATGGGGATGAAGAAAGTGGTGGACGTGATATCCTTTTCTTCGTTGATAACATCTTCCGATTTACACAGGCTGGTTCTGAGGTATCTGCCCTACTTGGTCGTATGCCATCTGCGGTTGGTTACCAACCTACATTAGCTTCTGAAATGGGTGCCATGCAAGAACGGATCAGTTCTACAAAACGCGGATCGATTACATCGGTTCAGGCGGTTTACGTTCCTGCAGATGACTTGACTGACCCGGCACCAGCAACAACATTTGCTCACTTAGATGCTACCACAGTACTATCTAGAAAAATTGCCGAGCTAGGTATTTATCCAGCGGTTGACCCATTGGATTCTACTTCTCGAATTTTGACGGCAGACATCGTTGGTGACGAACATTACAACACAGCTCAGAAAGTGAAGGAAATCCTTCAACGTTACAAAGAGCTTCAAGATATCATTGCGATTCTTGGTATGGACGAACTTTCTGAAGAAGACAAACTTGTTGTGCACCGTGCACGTAGAATTATGCGATTCTTATCGCAGCCTTTCCATGTTGCCGAGCAGTTTACAGGTATCCCAGGAGTTTTGGTTCCAATTGAAGACACTATCAAAGGTTTCAATATGATTTTAGACGGTGAAATGGATCAATATCCAGAAGCTGCCTTCAAC
>Ga0115566_10005107_pt1 | contig 10349 bp, 8 predicted proteins | sample COGITO_mtgs_1204_3_FD_87173 | JGI IMG/M metagenome (GOLD analysis project Ga0115566, IMG submission 87173) | Pelagic marine microbial communities from North Sea - COGITO_mtgs_120405 | ecosystem: Environmental > Aquatic > Marine > Epipelagic | place: Germany:Helgoland, sampling site Kabeltonne...
CGAACACGAAGAGTCCGTGCACGGCCACCACGACGACCGTGTAGTAGAAAACCTCCAACCCTACTGCCAAGATCTCCGACACTCTGGACCAAGCACCGATCACAACGAAGAAGAAGTGAAGTGCCAGCGTGCCCAACTGGAGCGCACCCTCTGGCTTGGTGAACCACCGGGTGTGCCCGACGATCAAGGCAAACGTGGTCAGCCACAGCACGGAAGGGATGCCGCCCATCCAACCAGGAATCGAGCCACTCTCCGCCAACCAGCCGAGCAGTCCGGCAGCACCTTCAGCTGCTGCGAGCAAGATGATTCCAAGCGCCATCAGCTTGGCTAAATCCAACGTCGACAAGGACGCCTTCACGAAGAAGGGATGATGCTCTTCCTTGGGGGCGCCGGACTTCACACCATCGGCGTGCGCCATGGCCGCTTTCGGAACCGGTGGGTAGAACTTCCCGATCCAAAGCGGGAGCATCAGCGTCGCCGCGAGCCACACCGCGGTCATCGTCGCGTCCGCAGCCGTGGCACCCGCAAAAAGAGCTGCGGGAAGTTCGAGTCCCCGGCCAACCGCAACGAAATTGAGCGATCCACCCGAGTAGGTACCTGTAAGCGTACCCGCCAGCCTCCAAGTATCAGCCCCGATCGCATCGGCGAAGACCAAGGCGCCAACAAAGGCGCCCAACGCCGTACCCATCACAGCGATTCCGAACGCGGCGACCATCCGAGGCCCCGCGAGCTTCAAGTCGCTCAGGTTCACGGCCAGAAGCAGCCAAGCGATTGCGACCATCGTGACCGGCCCCGCGATCGTGTCGTACACGGGTGAAGTCGCCGGAATGAGGCCCGCGTTGGACAGAATCGCGCCCACGATCAGAGCGAGAAGGGACGCTCCTATTTTGGAGAACGCGGGCACCTTCCAGTCCAACCAGAAGGCTAGTGCCGTGGCGCCAGCGATCAGTGCCGTGAGCGGAAGCGCGCCCTCGATCAACGGACTGCTCCTTGGTCTTCGGGGAGCTCGTCGGACTGCATTGCCTTTCGGCGTTGGTCGCGGCCAAGAATGTGATCACGCACTACTTCGGGATCGTCCGTGACACACATGAGGTCGAGATCTTCGTACGCGATCTTACCCTCCGCGGCCATGGTCCCCTTGAGCCAATCCAAGAGTCCACCCCAATATTCCGTCCCAAAAAGCACGACTGGGAAGTGACGTACCTTGTTGGTCTGGATGAGTGTCAACGATTCAAACAATTCGTCCATGGTCCCAAAGCCACCCGGGAAAATGACAAACGCTTGGGCGTACTTCACGAACATCGTCTTCCTAATGAAGAAGTATCGGAAATCGATCGAGACATCGACGTAGGAGTTCCCACTCTGCTCAAACGGCAGTTCGATGTTGCACCCCACAGACGTCGCACCCGATTCTTTAGCGCCCTTGTTGGCAGCCTCCATCATGCCCGGACCGCCACCCGTGATAATCGCGAATCCGGCTTCGCCTAGGAGTCGGGCAGTTTCAACGCACTTCTCATACATCGGGTCGTCACGATTGGTGCGTGCAGATCCGAAGATCGACACAGACGGGCCGAGCTCCGTCATCTCTTCGAAGCCCTCCACGAACTCACCCATAATCCGGAAGACACGCCAGGCGTCTCGCCCAATGGTCTCGAGTTCCTCGACGCTTTCGAGCAAGCGTTCATCTTCCGTCGTTCGATCATGCGGGAAGGGCACCGCGTGGTCGTTACTACGTCCGGGCTGCTTACTCATACGTCGTCTGCCTCAGTTGTGATCGCGGCTCCAGCGGCCTGCCCGCCCGAGCGCCTCGCGATGTCCGAATGGAGGGTCCCAACCCAACACCTCACGAATGCGGTTCGATTGATAGGGGTTGTCGTTGAGGACCAACCGCGCAACACGGGACAGCGGAAGGTGCTTCGCCCCAGGTGCCGAAATGCCGAGCGTCTCCATGACCAACGCCCCCCCCATCACGAGGGCCGCTGGGACCCTCACAAAGCTCGCTCGCTTGCCGAGCCCCTCGCTCAGATACCCAAGCAGTTCTCGTTGTGTGAGGGGGTGGTCCATCCCGATGTCATAGGTCGCACCACCCTCACCTGCCTCGAGGACCAAACGAATCGCAACCGCCACATTGCCCGCGTAGACCGCGGGAATCGTGTTCACTCCCCCTCCGGGCAACGGCACGACCGGAACTCTCAGGATCTTCCGCAAACCCGGAATCATGAGTCGGTCTCGCTCACCGTATACCGCACAGGGCCTCACGATGGATACCGGAAGACCACGTGCTGCTTCGATGCCACGCGCCACGTCTTCGGCCTCGCGTTTCGACCTGGCATACAGATCGCTCGCAGCGATATCGGAATCGATCGGCGAGTCCTCGCTGACCGGTCCGTCAACGGACCCATAGACCGCAACCGACGACACATGGACAGCATGGCCGATGCCCGCCATCGAACTCGCGGACAGGACATTTCGTGTGCCATCGACGTTGACGGCGCGAATCTTCGGCCACGCTCCTCCGGCGTAGACCAACGCTGCACTGTGGACCACATGGGTGCAGCCATCCATCAGGGGGACAAGTGTCCCAGGGTCGTCGCGAACGTCACCCTCAACGAGTTCACACTCCTGCTCCTGCAAAAAGAGTGTGTCCGCCTCGCGACGATGGAGCGCTACGACCTCGTGGCCCGAACGGCGAAGCTCCTCGGCCAAATGAGTGCCGAGGAGCCCTGTACCGCCCGTCAAAAAGACGCGCACTTCGTCGTGTCACTCCAGACAGGCCTAGCGGCCTGCCAGGAACGCCTCAGCGGTAGCCTTCAGAGCGTTGGTAATGCCCGAATGGTCCAAATATTCGGGAAGTGCATCCGCCATCTGCGCGTCGTAGACGTCCACGATGTGCTGGTAATGCGTGTGGGCGAGGTCCGGATCGCCAGACTCATTCGCTGCCGCCGCCGCTGCTGATAGCCCCAACAGGTGATCCGGATTCAGTCCCAAAATCAGCCCAGCTGTGGCCAACGCTTCGTCTAGCCGGAAGGCCGTTCGTTGAAGTAGCGAAAGGTGGAATAGGCCGTCGGCATCGAGAGGTTGAGCGATCACATATGCATCGATCGCCATCGGCAGAAACGCATTCGCTTCAGTGGAATCCCCCGCAGAGATGGACGTCATGACCCGATTAAAGAGCCGCTCTGCCGCCTGCAGCGGCGTCATCGAGCTCAGATCCACCGCCGACGCACCCGTTGCGACGCCAGTCGCGGGTACGCCTTGCACTTGCTCCGGTTGGGCATCCGGTCGGATCGCCTGAACACCGACCACGACGATCAGTCCGAACAGCGCAAGGCCGGCAATCCACCAAGGAAGGTTTTGCCCCCCCACGGTAGCGACAACTGCGGCCTTATGTTCTGAGCCGCTCCCACCCGGAGCCTTGTTGCCACACTGATTACAAAACTTGGTACTCGCTGAGAGTTTGGACCCACACTGGTTGCAAAAGCGGCCGCCCAGCTTGGTGCCACAGTTTTGGCAAAAATTGCCTGTCGCAGCCTTTCCGCAGCTAGGACAGAACGGCTTGCCCCCCGCGGCCATACCGTCGGACTTGGTCATTTACGAATCGCGTTGAAGAGGAGCGGCCATGTCACAACAGTCTGCGCACGGTAGTTCGGCTGGAACCCGAACAAGACAACCGACCCCTCGCCAATGTCGGCTTCCAAAATCGCGGGCTCACCCTGGATGTAGTCCCCGCCCAGGACCCAACCGGAGAGAAGCGGGTCCCCCGACCCGTACCGCGCTGCGACTCGTACTCGCGGATCGTCTACGTCAAAGGCCATGCTACTGCGCCAGTACCAGGACGAGACCTCACTGCTCATGCCTTCGTTGATCTCAGAGGCCCCATCGAGTTCGAGGCGCAGAATCGAGCCCGGGATATAGAAGTCCGTGTTGGACAGACCTGCCGTAGCGTTGGAGACCTCTAGGTCAAAGAGGTCCGAGACGAATCCCGTCGCTGCCTCGATGGCGATGACGCGTCCTCCGTTCTCCACGAACGCCTGGACTTCAGCAACGCCTTGTTCACCTAAGCCGCCTGTGTACTCAAGAGGAAGCTGGCCTTCACGATACCCCGACGTGATCGAGTTCGGGCTCTGGGCCTGGAAGATCAGAACGTCGTAGTCCTGGAGGTCGCCACCCCTGATGTTCGCGTCGTGCAGCGTGTCGTACTGCATTTCGTATTGATCGAAGACCCAACGCTGCCATCCAGCCGGCATCGGCTCCTGCCAAGACTTGTACATCGCCACACGAGGGGCGTCCGAACCCGACAAATGGTCTGGGAGTTGGAAGTCGAAATCTGGCGCGTCAATCGGATCGGACAGGCCCACCCCGATGTCTCCATCGATTGCGACGGTTTCGAAATCGAACAGATAGCCGAAGGTGTGTGCGGTCACGTCATAGGGCCGCAGCGGCGGGCCACCCGGATATTCGCGGAGGTCCGGGTAATGCTGGATCTCGAACATCGAATTCGCAAAGCCTGCCCAAGGCTGGTTCATCGGGACCACATAACTGCCTGCTGGAAAAGTCATGCCGTCGATAGTGAACGCACCCTCGGACGCATGGACCTCGACGTCAGCGAGAACCAAAGAACGGAGTGCGTACTGCACGCCGGTCTGGTTCTCCTGCCCGCCCGGGATGATCCAAGCGTCAGGCCATTCGTCCCACTTCTCCACCGCACGGTCGGTCACGCCATGGAAGTTCTCCAACCAGTAGCGGCGGTTCTTCGCAGCGTTGGTCAGGAGCGCCATCGCGCCCGAGAACTGATACTCGGTGATGTCAGGGAGACCCCAGTCGCCACCTTTCCACGGATTCGGAAAATTCCACGACCTCTTGCTCGCATCAAATCCGCGACCCGGTCCGAGCTGGTCCGGAGAAATCGTGATCGGCGTGGCAAGGCGAGCCGACGCTGTCTCCGAGAGGATCCTCGCTGAACCGTGGTAATGCATGTACGCACGAGCCGGCGTGAAGGCATCGTACTGAGCGTTGATCACGACACCGGCCTTTCCCTGCGAAGTCACCTCTGCAGCCATGTACGCGCCTAGCTGGTTCACTGCCGTCGTTAGAGCCGGGTCGATGTTCGGCTCCCAAGGCTCGATGTAAGGCGGGAAAAAGATGCGAGCACCTGTCGCGCCCATTTGGTGGATGTCGTGAACGATCTGAGGGTGCCAACTGTTCTGTGCTGCCACGGTCATGATGGTTTCGTTCTGCGTGAACGCATACCAGTCACGGTTGTTGTCGTGCCCCACGTAGAACTGGTACAGCCACGGCATGGGCGCGGCTTCGAATTCCGTGCCCACGTGCTCGTTGTACCAATTCGCAACCCACTGCAGTCCGTCCGGATTCAACGAGGGGATTTGCAGGAAGATCACGTTGTCCAAGATCTCCTGGACCTTCTCGTCGTTTGACGACGCCATATGGTAGGCCAAACGCGCTGCGGACTGGCTGCCGCCAACCTCTGTGGCGTGAATCCCGTGGGTAATCATCACCACAGCCTTGCCCATATCGAGCAGCCGTTCGAGCTCTGCCTCTCCCGAGATCGTCCGGGGATCCGCAAGCTTCATTTGGATCTCGCGGAGCTCGTCGAGCCGGGCATGGTTCTCCGGGCTTGTGATTGTCAGCATCACAAACGGATTCCCCGACACCGTCTCGCCTAGAGACTCGTAGGACACCCTAGAGCTGGATGACGCCAAGTCCTGGTAGTAATTGGTGAGCTGATCCCAGTTCGCGAGGCTCCGGTCCTCCCCGATGTCGAACCCGAAATGGTCGCGCGGAGTAGGAACGCTCTGAGCGGCTAGCGCTGGGACAACGAGGGCCAAGACTGCGAAGGCCGAAATGAGGCGGCGAATCATCGAAACTCCTTAATGAGCCACGCTGCAGAATTCTCAGCAGCAGCGAGACGGAATGTGCGGTGTCCGGATACGGTACCGCTGCTCTGATGGAGCGGCAACGGATCCAGAAGACTACCCGGCCACTCGGCCGCGCGGGTGCTCTGTTCACGTTTCTCGACGCGTTGTCGACGACGGCAGCCGCCAGCCAAGACACAACGCCTCCAGATACCGACACGGATGCGGGGGTTGAGGCATTGGTGACTCGGTCATGTTCGGCGAGACATCGCACCGCGGAGGGCATTGAGAGCTATGAAGGCACGCTTCACCAGCGGATGTTCGTCGGGCTGACCGCACTCAGCTTCCGATCACGCGTGAGCCAGTGGATAGGGATGCGGTCGGCCATCCCCATCGCGGGCTTGGACACAGGGAAGTCGGGCGAATATCCAGCCGTACGGATCGGATACTCCGGCAGCGCTGGATGTATCAGCGCTGGCACCGGGCCAGACGAGGAGCTCGCCGAGGACATGGCTACGGACCTCTTGATAGAGGCCGGGCCTATTGGGGCGCCCGCGGCGAGTTGGCTACGGGATTGGCTGCCGCGCGCCCGGGCCTCTTCTGCGATCTGGGGTGGGTTGGCGAACGTGAAGCGTGTTTCTTCGATGACTCCCTCGCCTCCGTCGGGATAGGGCCTTCGCTCTTGGATGGACTGGTCCGAGCTGACCTGGCGCGCGCCGTGCGTGGCGGGACCGATGGGAAGGTGCACCTATACCTCGACAGTTTGTTCTAGCCAAATGACTCGCCGCTGTTGTCTTAACGGGGCTTCGACGTATACCGTTTCGGTCCTAAGAATTCGTTCGGAGGTGGAGATCGTGCGTCGCCCTGTTTTACTGCTGGTTCTCGCAATTGTCGCGGGATGTGAATCGACCTCGTCCGATTTCCCCCTGCTCGACGGCGGCGAGATCGAACAGCACATGAGGATACTCTCATCCGACGAATTCCTTGGCCGTGGCCCGGGCCACCCAGGTGGCGACATGGCGGCCGAGTACATCGGTGCTCAGTTCGCCTCTTGGGGACTCGACGCACCGGATGGGTCTCACTTCCAAGCGGTGCCGATGGTCGGAACCACAACCGATCCCGCGAGTGTGTCGCTCAGCTTCCGGGGCCCGGACGGCGAAGTGACGCCTGCCTACATGGACGACTTCGTTTTGAATGCGGGGGACCCTGTAGCAGAGGGTGCGGGGGGCAGCGCCGAATTGATTTTCGTGGGATACGGCATCAACGCTCCGGAGAACGACTGGAACGACTTCGCGGGCGTCGATGTCGCGGGGAAGTACATCATGATCCTCGTGAACGACCCGCCGGCCCCTGCCGCCGAATCCGATCTCTTCGGTGGTCCTGCCATGACGTACTACGGCCGGTGGACCTATAAGTATGAAGAAGCCGCCCGTCAGGGCGCACTTGGGGCGATCATCGTGCATGACACGGAGCCGGCAGGATACCCGTGGAGCGTCGTTCGTGGGGGTTGGTCCGGCGAACAGTTCGCCCTCCCGCCGGATCCGTCGGGTCCCACCCCAGCGGGCATGGTTGGGTGGGTATCGCTGGACGTCGCCACCGAGGCCCTTGCGGCCGCGGATTTGGACTTTGAGGACCTCATGGCCCAGGCCGCTGATCGCGACTTTGCTGCCGTCGAAACCGGAGTCATCGTGACGGCGACTGTGGAAAGCGATGTCCGAGAGGTTGAGACCATGAACGTCGTCGGAGTCGTTGCCGGGGCTGCTCGCCCAGACGAGTACATCACCGTCTCAGCGCACTACGACCACTTTGGAGTCGGGGAAGCGATCGACGGTGATTCGATCTATAACGGCGCTTATGACAATGCGTCAGGGACCGCGATGCTGCTGTCGCTGGCTCATACGATTTCCAACATGCCGACTGCTCCCGATCGGTCGATCGTTTTCATCGCGACAGCCGCCGAAGAACAAGGCCTCTTGGGAGCGCAGTGGTATGCCCAGACCCCTCTCTTCCCCTTGAGCCAGACGGTCGCGGAACTCAACGTCGACGGCGCCAATCTATGGGGCGAAACCGACGACATCATCGTACAGGGTGAGGAACGAAGTGAGTTGGGATTGTTCGTTCGTCCGCGGGCAGGAGAACTTCAGCTGACGCTCATGCCTGATGCTGAGCCAGAGAAAGGATTCTTCTTCCGCAGCGACCACTTCCCGTTCGCGAAGGCCGGTGTACCGTCTCTGTACTTCGAGCACGGACGGTCCTACCGCGGGCGGCCCGAGGGTTGGGGAAATGACGTTCAGGCTGCCTATACAGCGAACCACTACCACGCCCCCTCGGATGAGTACAGCGAGGATTTCGTGTTCGATGGCGCGGTGCAGCAGGGCGCCCTCGTCACCTCAGTGCTCTTGGATATCGCTGGCAGCGACTTATGGCCGAATTGGCATCCGGGCCAGGAATTCAAGGCTGCCCGCGATGCCATGATGGGGGGCCGGTAACTAAAGCCCGGTCGGCTGGTCCACGAAATGCCAGGGAAGGTCGAATCGCTCTTCTAGGTGCGTAGCCAAAGCTCGGACGCCGAAGGTCTCGGTCGCATAGTGGCCTCCAAAGAATACGTTGAGCCCGAGTTCCACCGCATCGAAGTGGCTGTGGTGTGAGCCCTCACCGGTAATAAGAGCGTCGAGCCCAGCCGTAACCGCATCAGGGATGAATGAGGCCCCGCCCCCTGTCACCACACCCACTCGCTCGATGGCCTCAGGCCCGCCAGAAATGACGTGCACCGGCCCGGCTAGGACTCCCTCGAGCGTTGTCGCCAACGCGTCCCGAGTAGCCGGGGCATCCAAGGTGCCCCACCAACCCACTTCTTGCCCTTGGTACACGCCGAATTGTCCTTGTAGACCGAGCCCGAGGGCCCGTCCTAGAAGTGCGCTATTTCCCACCTCTGCGTGCGTATCCAAGGGCAGGTGGCAGCTGAACAACGCAATCCCGGCGTCCATCAGCGCCCTTACCTTGCGGAAATGACGTCCGGTAAGGGGTTCGAGTCCGCCCCAGAATAGGCCGTGATGCACAATCATGAGGTCGGCGCCGAGTTCCACAGCCGCGGAGATAGAAGCCTCTGAAGTGTCGACCGCCGCAACAATTCGGGTGACCTCCTCCGGTCCGGCGACCTGAAGGCCGTTCAGCGCGTTCCCGTAGTCGGGATGATCGGCGATCCCAAGGTAGGCATCCAAATACTGGAGGATGGATTCTAATTTCACCGTCGACCCCCAAACAAGCCGGATTCAGCTCGTGGACAAGATGTGGAAAACTCGTTCTCAGTCAGTATGTCGCTACATGGATTACCGAACGACCTACCACAGAAGCGTTGCAGCACCAACGATTTTTGCCCCGACCCTAGCAAGGGCGACCGACTTCCAACGCCCGAAGATACTCTGGGGAAAAATATGTTTATCCGTTGACGCGTCACTCGTTGGATAGCCCTTCAACTGGAGTCGGAGCCCCTGAGCGCCCAGTGGAATCGCCCATATGGACCGTCCCGTTGAAAATCGCGCCTTCCTCGAGCTGCAGTCGGCGCGCTCTCACGTCCCCTTCAATTCGGCTGGTTGCCTGGAGTTCAAGCCGCGAATCGGCGACTAACGTCCCGTTCACTGTCCCCGATATAACGGCGTCCTGTGTGGCAATATCTCCAGAGACTACACCGTCCTTACCTACTACAACGGCTTTTCCAGCCCGAACACTCCCCTCGACCATGCCCTCGATCCGGATGGTGCCGTCGGTTTCACAGTCCCCGACGACCCTCATGCCTGGGCCGATGAGCGAAATCACTGATTCGGGTGGTGCTCCGTTTCCGCCTCGGTCGCGTGCCATCTAGTACCTCAAAGATCTGATTGGAATGAGAAGTTAGCTGTGCCTGACAATCCACACTACGCAGGTTGCTGCACCATCGTCAGAGGATCGACCGCGTCGCCGTCGAGCAGGATTTCGAAGTGTAGGTGGGGTGCCGTTGACCTGCCCGTGGACCCGGTTAAGGCAATGACCTCACGGGCTCGGACCTTTTGGCCCCGGACGACTAGATGCGCGGACGCATGTGCATAGAGAGAGGTGAAGCCCTCTCCGTGGTCAATGACTACAAATCGCCCGTATACGTCGTCCTCCCCAACGTCAACGACAGTTCCTCCGCCGGCGGCTCTTATATACGAGTCACTCGGGACTGCAATATCCAGGCCCGGGTGCTCACCATCCGCGCCCTCCATGAGCGCTTGGGTAATGAACCCTCGTTCTGCGAGAGGCCACATGTCCGGACGCGAGGCTCCAGTACCGGGAAGGGTTTCCGCGCCTTGCCCGCGGCGGGAGCCGGTAGCGGGGGGCAGCCAGACGTCGAATGAAGTTCCATCCACAGAGCGCCCGAACAAAGCCCGAATTTCGCCATATTTGGCTTCGATTTCTTCCAGCTGCCGGCCCAGCATTTGAACGCGTACGCGGTCA
>Ga0115566_10005110_pt1 | contig 10348 bp, 11 predicted proteins | sample COGITO_mtgs_1204_3_FD_87173 | JGI IMG/M metagenome (GOLD analysis project Ga0115566, IMG submission 87173) | Pelagic marine microbial communities from North Sea - COGITO_mtgs_120405 | ecosystem: Environmental > Aquatic > Marine > Epipelagic | place: Germany:Helgoland, sampling site Kabeltonne...
ACAACATTCCAGAACTTCTTCCGTCTTTATGAAAAACTCTCGGGAATGACTGGTACTGCAGATACTGAAGCATTCGAATTCCATCAAATCTATGGCCTGGATGTCGTCGTGATACCCACCAACAAGCCCATGGTGCGTATTGATGACAATGACTATATTTATCTGACAACCCAGGAAAAACACAAGGCTATTGTTGAGGATATCAAGGAATTCCGCGATAAAGGTGCGCCTGTCTTAGTGGGTACCGCAAGTATCGAAACAAGTGAAATCCTGTCCAAATTCCTGAATAAGGAAAAAATTCAACACAATGTGCTAAATGCCAAATACCATGAAAAAGAGGCGGAAATCATTGCCGAAGCAGGGCGCCCCGGTACAGTAACTATAGCAACCAATATGGCAGGTCGAGGTACTGACATTGTGCTTGGCGGACGCTGGGAATCGGAGATTGCTGCCCTGGGTGATGCAAGCCCTGAACAGGTTGAGAAAATTAAGTCTGATTGGCAAAAGCGCCACGACCAGGTAATTGATGCTGGTGGATTGCACATCATTGGCACAGAGCGTCATGAGTCGCGTCGAATTGATAATCAATTGCGTGGACGTGCTGGTAGACAGGGAGACCCCGGGTATTCCCGTTTTTATCTGTCACTGGAAGATAGCCTGATGAGGATATTTGCTTCCGACAAGGTGGGTAACCTGATGCGTCGTTTGGGTATGGGAGAAGGGGAGGCTATTGAACACAAAATGGTGACCAACTCCATTGAGAAGGCGCAGCGTAAAGTGGAAGGACGCAATTTTGATATCCGCAAACAGCTGCTCGAATACGATGATGTTGCCAATGATCAGCGTCAGATAGTTTATCAGCGTCGTAATGAATTAATGGAAGCTGATGACATCAGCGATGTCATTACCACAATGCGACAAGACGTGGTGAATGATCATGTCAGCTTGTATATTCCGCCGCAGAGTCTGGAAGAACAATGGGATATCGCTGGTTTGGAACAGTCATTGGAAGGCGAGTTTGGTGTCAAGATGACCGTTCAGGAGTGGCTGGATGAAGATGACTCACTCTTTGAAGAAACTCTGCGTTCTCGTATCCTGGATGGCGTAGTTAAATCATATGACGACAAGTGTGCCCAGGTAGGCGACAACATGCGCGTCTTTGAAAAGCAGATCACTTTGCAAATACTGGATACTTTGTGGAAAGAACATCTGGGACAGATGGACAGTTTAAGACAAGGTATTGGTTTGCGCGGCTACGGCGGTAAAAATCCAAAACAGGAATACAAGCGGGAAGCTTTTGCCCTGTTTGAGGAATTACTGAATAACCTTCAGCATGAGGTAGTCAAGTTTATCAGTCTGGTTCAGATCAAACAGGATGAATCTGCTGATGCTATTGAACAGAAGCGCTTGCAGGAACAACAACAGGCACAAACCAGGCAGGTACACAGGTCAGCCAGTGCCATGAATCCTGAGCCTGCACAGGGAGAACAAGGGCAGCAGGGCGCACAGGGAGAACCGGCAGAGCCGCAAACTCCTTACATGAGACAAGGACAGAAAGTAGGGCGTAATGAGGTCTGCCCCTGTGGTTCAGGCAAAAAATATAAACAGTGTCACGGAAAATTAAGCTAAAAGTTTGTAGGAGGGAGTTCAGTCCCGAAGAAATGTGCTGTGTTCTTCGCGGTTGAAACCGCTCCTACAAAGAGTAGCTAATCCATGTAGGAGGGACTTCAGTCCCGAAAGAAAAGAATGCTGAAAATTAAAAGGGTGAGGAAATATTCATGGCAGTAGGCAGTGGTGACACAGGAATTCTTCACCCGGTTCACGGCATCACCATGTCTGTAGTTTCAGCTGGTATAAAAAAGCCAGGACGTCTGGATTGTGTTGTGTTTTCCCTGGGAGAGTCGGCAAATGTGGCTGGCGTTTTCACCAGCAATGCATTTTGTGCTGCTCCTGTTACCTTGTGTAAACAACATCTTGCCAGTATCAATTCACGGTATTTTGTCATTAATACCGGAAACGCCAATGCTGGAACCGGCCAGGCCGGCATTGAAAATGCCCGAAAAGTTTGCCTTGAAATTGCCAAGCTCAAAGAATTACCGGTCAGTACTATATTGCCATTTTCTACTGGAGTTATTGGTGAACAGCTACCTGTAGAAAAAATTGTAGACGTACTCCCCGAAGCTTTGAAAACCCTGCAGGATGATAACTGGCTTGAATGTGCCAAAGGTATCATGACAACTGATACCAGGCCCAAGGCGACTTCACTGCAGGTGGAGCTTGCGGGTAAAACCATAACTATCACCGGTATTGCAAAAGGTGCCGGAATGATTAAGCCCAATATGGCGACCATGCTGGGCTTTATTTTCACTGATGCAGATATAGAAAAAGCCGACCTTCAAAAAATGGTGGAACGAGCTGTCAATGTTTCCTTTAATCGAATCACTGTGGATAGTGACACTTCTACGAATGACTGTTGCATGCTGGTGGCCTCTGGTAAAAGCGATGTTCAGGTAGACGAGAATAATCAAGAGTTTATGGAGGCTCTCAATAGCGTTTTTGTTTCCCTGGCTCAAGGACTGGTCAGAGATGCTGAAGGTGCCAGCAAGTTTGTCACCATCCAGGTCGAACAGGGTGCCAGTCAGGAAGAATGTCTGGGGCTTTCCTATACAGTCGCTGAATCCCCATTGGTAAAAACAGCGCTGTTTGCATCAGACCCTAACTGGGGCAGGATATTGGCAGCAGTGGGTCGCGCCGGGATCAATGATCTGGTGATCGATAAAGTGTCGATATTTATTGGTGATGTCTGCATTGTCGAGAATGGGGCTGTTTCACCCACTTACAATGAAGCTGATGGCCAAAGGGTTATGGATCAGGCAGAAATCACCATTCGTATTATTCTTGGGCGAGGTGAAAAAACTGAAACTGTCTGGACCAGTGATTTAAGCCATGACTACGTCACTATTAATGCCGAATACCGGACCTGATTCTGTGAGCAAGTCTGAAAGCACTGGAGAGGCTACTGTTCATGTGGCCGTGGGTGTTGTGGTTAATCGTGAGCGACAGGTACTCATTGCCCGCAGACATCAGAATCAGCATCAAGGAGGCTTGTGGGAGTTTCCTGGTGGAAAAGTTGGCGCCGGGGAAACGGTTCAGGATGCCTTGAAAAGAGAGTTACTTGAAGAAGTGAATCTGACAGTCAGGGAATGTGCCAGATTACTAAGTATTCCTCATGATTATGGAGATAAAAAAGTATTGCTGGATGTCTGGATTGTGAATATTTTTTCAGGAGAAGCGACAGGGCGTGAAGGTCAGCCAGTAATATGGGCCTCAATCAGTGAGCTTGATGATTATGATTTTCCTGTCGCAAATCGAGCAATTATTTCGGCGCTTAAGAATCTTCTGCATCCAGCCCCTTAAGTTCAAACTCATCAAGTTTAAAATCTTCGGGACCTTCTTCTACAGGGATAGAATGGTTTTCGTTGGCCCATTCACCAAAGTCAATTAACTGACATTTTTTGGAGCAGAAAGGACGGAAGAGACTTTCTTCCTTCCACTCCACGATTTTCTGGCATGTAGGACAATTAACTTTTTTGATAGATGTGGGTACGGTGTTATTCATTATTTGATGAGGTCTCTATTGTTTTGCCTTGGAAATCAGATTTAGAATGTATTTTTTAATATAAATATATTCTACTGGTGACATAATAAAAAACACAGGCCTTGTGCGCTAATTATATGGACGCCCCCGGGTTTCCCCGATATTCTCCAGTTGTGTCAAAAGTTCACAGTAATGATATGGAAAGCTATAAGCTGCGTAATGAAAAATATAAATACAATATTCCAGAGTGATTTCCCCAGTCATAACAGCGTAATTATCACTTCAGATAATTCAAGTGACCTTAATCAACAACAAACAAATTCTGTATTCAGTGATAAATGGGAAAAATATAGTGAGGAGGAAATTGCTAATCAGGAGAAACTTTTCCAGTTTCAGAAGGAATGGTATCTCACATTATATGGTTTTCCCACAGAAGCAGATCTTCAGGACTTTCTTGTCAGGCAGGATGTTATTCTGGATGCCGGTTGCGGACTTGGATATAAGGCTTTTCTTTTTGACAGCTTTTATTTCGTCAGGTATATCTGATGTACTGTCATCCAGAACCAGGTGAGGTAGGGTTATATAATTGGCTGGATAGTTGTTTTTATTGCGGGTGTTCCAAATCGTAGGTCCAAAGCAATCTATCGCTGCATCGACATGGCGGAAAATGAAGCGGTTCAACCATGCCGGCAGGAGCCTGATGTCGCTTCCCCTGGCGGTAACTACAAGTGGTTTTCCAGTTATCCATTTGGCAGGCAGTGCCAGTAAAGCAGTCAACGTCCATTGTGCATGGATAATATCGGCCTTTTTCGCTTGTTGAATAATTTTGATAATGAAGATAAAACAAAGTATCGGAAGCTGTAGCAAGGCGAGTAATGAGCCCGGGTTGTAGAGTGGTTTTCCAGGAGTCCGTGCTTTTTGAGCAGACCTTGGAAGAAAATAGGGGAAGCGGATAACCCTGATTTTGTCCCCGATGCTTTCCAGTTCAGGAGAGCCAGGAAAATGGGGAGTTAGTACCGTTACTTCGGCGCCATTATTTGCATAGCCAACGGCTTCACCATATACAAATCGCGAATCAAAGACGTTGCCCTCAATATATGGAAAGCTGAAAGTGCATATTAGAATTTTCATTTGGTTTTTTGATATTTGCTATGAAGCTTTTTGACGAGCTTGCGGATATCTTCAATAGGGGCATCATTTACAATTATATCATCCGCTTTTTTATTGCGTTCACTCCGGGTAATCTGGGAATTAATAATTTTCTGTGCTAGCTCCGTTGAAATGTTGTCTCTTTTTTTGATTCTGTCCAGCTGGAGCGATTCCGGGATATCTATCACTAAAATTCTGTCGACAAATTCATAGTTTTTTGATTCCAGTAAGAGCGGAACAGACAAAATTATGTATGGGCTTTTACTCTTATTAATCAGGCTTAAAATTTCTCTGTTAATGGCTGGATGCATAAGAGATTCCAGCCATTTTTTTTCTTTGGAATCATTAAAGATAACTTTTCGAAGAAGTGGTCTATTTAATTCTTTTTTTTCATCAATGATGCGAGCGCCAAAATGACTAACTATTTCCTGGTAGAGAGGTCTGTCTTTTCTGACAATGGCATGAGAGATTTGGTCGGCATCAATGACTTCAGCGCCGAGTTCCTCAAACATGCTACAGATAGTTGATTTGCCGCTTCCAATTCCACCGGTCAATCCAATAATGTAGGGAGTCTTTGCACCTGTTTCCTGCATGGGATAGTTACCGGTTTGTTCTTAAGTAAAATGAAAGACAAAAAAATTATAGAATAAAGCTGTAATAAAACCCGGATATTTCATCACCCCACAATAATGCAAGAAATCCGGCACTGGCAAGGTAAGGGCCAAAAGGAATAGGAATGTTTTTGTCCCGGCCTTTTATTACGATAAGACTGATGCCAACAATAGCGCCGACAAGAGAGGATAATAGAATAATCATAGGGAGCGCCTGCCATCCCATCCAGGCACCCAGCGCGGCAAGTAATTTAAAGTCGCCATAGCCCATTCCGTCTTTACCCGTAGCCAGTTTAAAGAGCCAATACACAGTCCAGAGAATTCCATAGCCTGCAATGGCGCCCCATACCGCATCCTGTAGTGACGTGATCATGCCTAGACTGTTAACACCCAATCCTAACCAGAGCAAAGGGAGCGTAATGTCGTCGGGTAATAACTGATGATCGAAATCAATCATGATCAGGGCAATCAGACTCCATGCCAGTAAAAGCAAGGCAATAGTTAACCAGCTAAACCCCGATTGCTGTACGACAAGCGCAGTGATGATAGCAGTGGTCGTTTCAATAATAGGGTATCTGGAAGAAATGGGTTCCTGACAATGACGACATTTACCACCTTGCAAGAGCCATGAAAACACTGGAATATTTTCCAGTACTGAAATTTCATGCTTACATTTGGGGCAGTGTGAGTTTGGAACCGCCAGATTAAATTTGGACTCGTTGTTAGCAGTTTTGGAGGGGTTTTCGATTTCCAGTAACTCTGAGCATTGCTGTGTCCATTCAGCTTCCATCATGATCGGTAGACGATAGATGACTACGTTGAGGAAACTGCCAACCATTAGCCCAAAGACAATGGCGAACGCGACCAACAGCATTGGGTAGGCAATAAAAAGTTCAGACAATGTCATCAGATAGCAGTGCTTATAGTTAAGTAAGAATTAAATAATGAATTTATTATTCACTTTTTATACAACAGCACCGATCTGGAATATTGGCATATACATAGCAATCATCAATCCGCCTACCAGGACACCCAAAATAGCCATAATCAGCGGTTCCATCATTGAGGTAAGGCCATCAACAGCATTATCCACTTCTGCCTCATAAAACGTAGCGCACTTATCCAGCATGGCATCAAGGGCGCCTGATTCCTCACCAATAGATACCATCTGCAGTATCATGAGCGGGAATACTTCAGCAGCTTTCAGAGATTGCGTTAACTGTTGCCCTGATGTGACATCATCACGGATGCGTAAAGAAGCATTTTTGTAAACTATATTTCCGGTTGCACCGGACACCGACAACAAGGCGTCTACCAGAGGAACGCCAGCTGCAAAAGTAGTGGAAAGCGTACGGGTGAATCGGGCCAGGCAGGATTTTTCAATAATTTCACCGAAGACCGGCAGTTTTAATGAAATTCTTTGCAGAGATTCTGCGAATTTTTTGGAGCGATGTTTTGCTTCCTTGAATAAATAGCCAAAAACACCAATGCCTGCAAGGATATATAGCCACCAGGCAATCATGAAATCTGAAAGTCGCATTACATACTGAGTAAAAAGAGGTAATTCTGCGCCAAAACTGGAAAAGGTCGCTGCAAACTGTGGAACTACTTTTATCAGAAGGATGGCAGTTACGATACCAGCCACAGCCAATACTGTGATTGGATAATTCATTGCACTCTTGATTTTGGATTTCAGTTCTTCGGATTTTTCTTTGTATGTTGCCAGCCTATCCAGCATGGTTTCCAGGGCGCCGGATTGTTCTCCGGACTCCACCAGGTTACAAAATAGCTCATCAAACTGGCGAGGGAACTTTCTGATGGCATCTGCAAAGTGGCTGCCGGCAGATACATCATCTCGAATACTGAATACGATTTCTTTCATGGATGCATTTTCCAGTCCTTCTCCGACGATCTCGAATGACTGAACCAGCGGAATACCGGCTTTCATCATAGTGGCAAGCTGGCGCGTAAAAATCGCGATATCCATTGGTTTAATGGCCGGTTTGGAGGCGCTGAACAGATCCTTGCCCTTTTTCTTGACCTTGGTAGGTTTAATACCCTGCTTTCTCAGCTGAGCTTTTACCATGGCAGAATTGATGCCGGAGATTTCACCTTTCTTGGTTTGGCCTTTGGCATTCTGACCTTGCCAGATGAATGTGGCCTGTTTGATGGCTGATTGTGCCGGAGCCGCCATGTCGATTACCTCTCGTTGATCTTACGTTGATCTTAAGTTGTCTTTAACGTGACCCTTAAAGTGTTCACATAAAAATTCATCTATTGAGTACCTGTATAAGCTGACTGTCTTCCTGAGTATGTAATTCTGTTAACTTCTTCCAGGCTGGTGATGCCTTGGGCAACTTTTTCCAGTGCCGATTTCCGCAAACAATTAAACCCTGCTTTACTGGCTAAATCTGCGATCTGTATCCAATTTCCACCTTCCATGATAACACGGGAAATCTCCTCGGTAATCGGTACTGTTTCATATATACCGACCCTGCCTTTATAGCCGCCCAGGCACTTGTCACAGCCTGTGGGCATGAATAAGGTCATTTTATCCAGTTGTTCTGGCAAGAAGCCTTCCTGAATCAAAATCCTTTCGGGTGATTTTACCGGTTTTTTACACCGCTTACACAGACACCTGATCTGATTGGCGTAATACTTCACTACAAGTACTTAAAGATTTGGAGCCGGATATTATATTCATGGGTAGTGCTGCGGAATACGGTTTTACTCCCTTACAATGGCAGAATGGTACACAAGGCATCATTGATGAATTGACAGAATCCGTAGGTAAGATTTACCTCATCCCTGGTTCGTACAGATTGCCATTTGATGGACCAGGCTGTCTGGCTCGGAAAGAATGGCAGCATCCAGCATTGTCCGGGCTATATGAATGCAGCACTGTGGCAGGAAGCTTTTTGGACGAGTCTTTGTTTACAGCGTTGAGTAATGCGGCAAATGAGTATGAGAACGTGGGTATTCTTGATCTAAATCCTCTAATTTGTCCTGATAATCAATGCGCTGCAAAGTTGGGTGGAAAAATTGTGTACAGAGACTATCAGCATATCGCTACCAGTTTTGTTGATAGTATCTCCTCTGAGATTATCGCCACAATTGAAGATGTTCAGTTCAATCCTGCACCCATTAGCCAGGAGAACTTATTACCATGAACGACACTATAAGATATCATCAGGTAGTGCATAAAAGCTTTGCTATTATAGTAAGCAATAATAAACAGGAATTTAAGAAATCAAATTGGAGCAATTAATGAAAATACCAAATCATAAAATAGGACTTATTTTTATTTCAGTGATGATGCTTTTCCTGACTGGTTGCGCATCTATGGATAACGGCGACTGGGTTAACATGTCAGGCAGTTTTAACGGCTGGGACAGAGTGGGGGATGCCAACTGGCGTATAGAAAATGGTGAATTTATTGCTGACTCATCAACCGGTGTCAGCCATCTGGTGACACAGGAGAGTTATTCAAATTTTCAGATCCAGGCTGAATTCTGGAACCATGAAGGCGCCAATAGTGGGATATTTATGCGTATCTCAGATCCTGAAGCCATCTCTGATAGAAATGCCTATGAGGCCAATATTTATGATGATCGTCCTGATCAAAGCGGCCGTACCGGTGGTATCCCGAATTTCCTGGCGCCGGATCAGGTGCTTGATACCTGGGATCGCTGGAATACTTATAACATTACTCTTGAAGATGACCACATTGTGATTTATTTGAATGGGGTTAAGACGGCTGAGGGGCGTGATGATAATTTTAGCAGCGGGCCTATCTCGTTGCAGTACGGGGCGGGGACTATTAAATTCAGGAATGTAAGAATTAGAAGATTGTAATCATTCTTATAAATTAAATTTAAAAAAAAATAGAAAAGGTCACATATGTGACCTTTTTTTATTACTGCAAAAGAGGATTTGTTACTTTCATTATTTATATAAATTTTCTGTCACTTCTTTTGCATGCCCAAAAGAAGTAAGCAAGAAAAGGGCACCCGACGCGACCTGGCCTGCGGCTCCCTTCGTCACCATGCTATTACGACGGGTCGTTGAGACAAAACGTCCCTGTTTTGACTCAACTCAACTGGCCGTCCATTGCCAGTTGACCATGCAACAGCAAGGCTCCTCAGCAGACCACACGGGAACTCCACGTCGACCTGCCTATTCCAAAAAATCTATTCTAAAGTTTTCGACTGAACGCAGAAAAAGGCGATGGCCCCTGAAGCCAGCCGAGCGGAAGGAGTTTTACCGGGGTGAAAAGACCATGGGCGGCCTTTTCAGACGTCTCGCGACAGGAGGTCGCTTTGTCTAACTAAGTGCGCCGGCCCCGGTAAAATTCCTGGAGTGAGGGAAACCGGAGGCCTGGCGACCGGGGATATATTTTCTTTGGTTACTTTCTTTTAAAAGAAAGTAACAAGCAAGCTGTAAAGAAGGAAAAAGAAAAATTGCATTACGCCAACAAAACTAAAAAGGTCTAATCAAACAACATAGAAAAATCAGTAGCAATAACATTCTTGGTTAAACTACCAATAGAAATATAATCAACCCCCGTCTCCGCAACAGCAACAACAGAATCAATATCATACCCTCCTGAAGCTTCAAGCTTCACTTTCCCGTCAGCAATTGCCACTCCTTCGCGTAACTGTTCCAGGGAAAAATTATCCAGCATCACAATATCTGCTTTGGCAGCGAGTGCTTCGTGTAGCTGTCCAATAGTTTCTACTTCAATTTCCACCGGCTTGTCAGGATGCATTGAGCGTGCGCTTGCAATCGCCAGACTTATTCCGCCACAGGCATTAATATGATTTTCCTTAATCAGGTAGGCATCAAACAAGCCAATGCGATGGTTATAGCAGCCACCGCTTTGTACTGCATATTTCTGTGCCAGCCTCAGTCCGGGAATGGTTTTACGGGTGTCCAGAATTTTTACCCCGGTGTGCTTTACCTGTTCAGCAATCAAGCTGGCGCTGCTGGC
>Ga0115566_10005111_pt1 | contig 10347 bp, 6 predicted proteins | sample COGITO_mtgs_1204_3_FD_87173 | JGI IMG/M metagenome (GOLD analysis project Ga0115566, IMG submission 87173) | Pelagic marine microbial communities from North Sea - COGITO_mtgs_120405 | ecosystem: Environmental > Aquatic > Marine > Epipelagic | place: Germany:Helgoland, sampling site Kabeltonne...
CCGGTGACGCTGAGAGCAAATTCTTGCGCGCGGACGAGTACGCCCAAAAGGCTATGGCGCTGGATAGCAGCGTCTCTTGGGCGATTGGCCTGAGCACCATGATTGCCGCGCCGCTCGGACGATACGATGAGGCTGTTGAAGAAGGTCGCCGCGGCGTTGCACTCTATCCAAGCAACGCCGATATCCGCTGCTTCTTAGGTGTTTCGCTGGCGCACGCGGCGCAATATGAGGAGGCTGTCCAACACCTCCGAGCCGCAATGGCCTCCAACCCGTTTTATCCGACCTGGTACTTGAACAGCTACTCGATTTCACTTCGGGCCTTGGGGCGGTTGGACGAAGCTTTGGAAGTGGCTGACGTGGTCATTGGGCGGGAACCGACCCATCTGCAATCCCGGCTGACTCGTGCCTTTGTGTGCCAGCAAAAGGGTCAATTCCCACAAGCGCGGGCTGCGATTTCGGAAGTTCAGCGAATTGCACCGAATTTCCGAGCCCAGCATCTGCATGGCTTGCTGATGCTTAAGGATCAAGCCGAGATCGAGAGAGTCGCCGCCGGCCTACGCGCGGCCGGCCTGCCGGACTGATCCAGTCTCTAAACCGGCTTCTCCCCCAGGCGGATGGAGCAGCGGTGCATGTAGCGGTAGGCGGGCCAATAGTCGGCGACGGCATAGTGCAAAGTGCAGCGATTGTCCCAGAAGGCGACTGAGTTGTTGCGCCATTCGAAGCGATACTGGAACTCCGGCAGGGACAGGTGCTCGAACAGGTAGCTGAGCACGTGGTTGCTTTCCTTCTCCGGCACACCCACCAGCCAGGATGTAAAGCTCTCACAGACATAGAGCGATTTTTTGCCGGTGACGGGGTGGGTGCGCACCACCGGGTGCTCGACCGGGGGGTTAGCGTCGCGGGCCGCTGCCATGCCCTTGCCGCCCTCACCCTTCCAGGACCGCTTTTTTGATGGGCGGGAGTGCAGTTTCATGAAATCGTTCTGGGCCTGCATGCCGTCCAGATACTGTTTCATCCGGTCAGATAATGCCTCGTAAGCAGCATGGCCGGAGACGAAGATCGTGTCGCCGCCGATCTCTGGTACTTCTTTGGCATAGAGCACGGAGGCAAATTCCGGGTGTTCGCGGAACAGGCCGTCCGGGTGGAAATGGTTGACGTTTGGCGGACGCTCCCGGTCGTATTCCAGGGTGGAGACCTCCGGCGCATTCGCATCGACGCCGAATGAGGCCTTCTGCGCCAACGGCACCTCGCCATAACGTTTGGCAAAGTCCGCATGCTGGCGCGGCGTCATCTCCTGATCACGGAAGAACACGACGCCATACTGCATCAGCGCGTCATGGACCTGTTTCGCCTCGTCATCGGTGATGTTGGCGATGGACATGTCGGTGATCTCGGCGCCGACGGCGAGATTGACGGGGCGGACTTTCATGGGGCTGAAACCTGCGGAATTGTGATGATCATTGGTACAATCCCTACGCCTGGAGGCCGGGTCTCACAAGGTTTTCGTGACACTTTTCAGGCCTGTTGGTCCTTGGCTGCCCGCGCCGCCAGCTTGTGATACAGTGGCAGGAACAGAACTGAGGCGACCAGCAGTCCTGCCGACAGACGATAGGTGGAAGCGATATCGCCGGTCAATTCGGCCAACCAACCGGCGATGATCGGCCCGATGGTGCCAAAGACAAAGAACGCCGTGAAGAACACCCCCATTCCCACAGCCCGCGCCGCCGGCGGCAGGACAAGCGCTGGCAGGCTCATCATTGCGCCGACCGCTATGCCAGAGAACACACCCATGGCGATGACGTTGAGCAGCACCTGATCGGTGACAGAGCCGATGAACACGAACACGGCAAAGCCCAGATTGCCGGTCACAAGGATCAGGTTCCTGCGCCCGGTCCAATCGACCAAGAACGCGGCAAACGAGCCGCCGATGGCCAACAGCCAGAAAATAATGGAGGTGACAGACCCAGCCTCAGCCAGAGCCATGCCTCGGGTCACAAACAATTCCGGGCCGAAGTTGAAAACAATGGAAAGCGCGGCATTGTAGAGCCCCCAGATCGTCCCTGCTGCCAGTACGGCGCCCAGTAAGGCTCCACGAACCTGACCGCCTGGCGCAGAGCGGCTAACCTGCGCCGTCTGTGGGGTTCGGTAGAACAGTGCCAACCCGATGAAACCAGCGACGGCCATCCCGGTGACCAGATTGAGGGCAGTCACGAAACCGCCATAGCCCGCCACCATCGGCAAAACGACCAATGCCAGGGCGATGCCGACTGGCCATGAGTTGACGAACAGGGCCATGGCAAATGTGATTTCTTTGCCCGTGAACCAGTCCGCAATCATCTTGGTCAGCAAAACGTAGAGCAGTACGCCACCCAAACCGGCAATGAGGCGTCCGGCCAGCAGCACGGCCCAGACGTCCGATATCGCCATCACACCGCTGCCAATGGCCATCAGCGCCAACCCGACCAACACCATCGGCTTGTCGCCAAAGCGCCGGCCCAGCGCCCCGCCAAGTACGGCCAGGAAAAGACCCGGCGTGAAAAATAGGCCGATGAGGAGGCCGATGTCAGCGATCGTGACGCTAAACGCCTCCTGGTACAGCGGCGACAGTGCGCCCACCACCAAGAACTGGAACGGCATCGTCACCCGAACCAGAAATAACAACACCAGCACCCGCCATCTCGTTGCCATGTCAGAGCCCTTTGCGCGGGTGGAGCGTGAAGAAGACAGCGGCGATGCCGTGAACCACTAGAGGGTCGGCTTGTCGTTGCATGCCGATTTTTTCCAGCACCTTCTGTGACGCCAGATTGTCAGGGTGTGTCAGGCCGACCAGTTGCTTTAGCTCCAGGTGCTCAAACCCGTAATCTCGGGCGGCTGTTGCTCCTTCTGTTGCATAGCCTTTGCCCCATGCGCCATCGTCCAGCATATACAGCACTTCGGTTGCGCCGCCGACTTCTGGGAAGACCCGCAGGCCTATATGGCCGACTAACTGGCCGGACGATTTCTCGATTGCCGCCCACGGGCCATAGCCGGGTGAGCCGGCCCACATGGCTTCAAAGTCTGCAATGCGAGCGGTTGCGATGGTTGCTGCCTCAGCGGCTGCTGCCGGGCCAGCCGCCAAATACTGCACAACGTGCGGCTTGGCGCGGATGGCAGTATAGTCGGGGACGTCTGCTGCCGCGAACGGGCGCAGCAGCAGACGCTTGGTTTCGATCTGTGTTGGGCGAATGGATCGCGCTCTACGAGCCGGCTTTCGCGTCCTTGAAGATCGTGCCGCTCTCAGCCAGCTTGCGCAGGTACTCGGACGGGCGCCAGCGCTCGCCATAGCGTTGGTGCCAGCTGGAGATCTGGCTGTAGACCTCTTGCGGGCCGCCAATCAGGTCTGCCCAGAACATCAGGCCGCCGCGGTAGCGCGGGAAGCCAAAGCCATACAGCCACATGATGTCCACATCGCTGGCGCGGTAGGCGATGCCTTCTTCCAGGATCTTGCAGGCCTCATTGACGGAGGAGAACAGTAGCCGCTTCAAGATCTCGTCGTCGGTGATCTCCCGCGACTCGATATTGTTTGCCTCCATATGCTCCTTGATCAGTTGGTCCACCACATCATGCGGATGCGGAGTGCGGTCGCCCGGCTCGTACTTGAACCAGCCGGCACCGGTTTTCTGACCATAATGCCCCATCTCATAGAGCTTGTCGGCAATCGGCAGCGTGCGGTAGTTCGGGTCTGCCGCAGCCCGGCGAGCCCGGCCGGCATAGCCGATATCGAGGCCAGCCAGATCGCCAACGGCGAACGGCCCCATCGGGTAGCCGAAGTCGACCATGACTTTGTCGACCTGCTGCGGCGTCGCGCCTTCCTCCAACAAAATCACCATCTCGGAGTTGAAGGGCGCTCGGCTGCGGTTGGCCAGGAAGCCATCGCAATTGCCGGTAGCCGCCGGCGCTTTGCCGATGATCTTGCCCAGCGCCATGGTGGAAGCAACGATTTCGCCGCTGCTTTCCTTGCCTTTCACCACTTCCAGCAGCTTCATGACGTTGGCGGGCGAGAAGAAGTGCGCGCCAGCCACATCCTGCGGGCGTTTGGTGGCGCTGGCGATCTCGTCAATATCCAGGGCCGAGGTGTTGGACAGCAGCATCGCGCCCGGCTTCATCACCGCGTCGAGCTTGGTAAAGATTTCCTTCTTCACGTCCATGTTCTCAAACACAGCCTCGATCACCACGTCTTGCTGAGCGATGGCGTCATACTCGGTCACTGGCTCAATGCGAGCGAAGCGGCGCTCCATCTCGTCGGCGGCCAGAGAGCCGCGCTTCACGCTGGTCTCGTAGTTGGCGCGGACTTTTGCCATGCCTTTGTCTAGAGCCTCCTGAGAAGCCTCCAGCACCTTCACCGGAATGCCGGCATCGGCGAAGCACATGGCGATGCCGCCGCCCATAGTGCCACAGCCGATAACGGCGGCGTTGGTGATCGGCTTGATCGGCGTGCCCTTTGGCACATCCGGCAGCTTCTGGGCTTCACGCTCTGCGAAGAAGGCATAGCGCAGCGCCCGGCTCTCGTCGGTGTTCTCCAGATAGCGGAGCTTGTCGCCCTCCCATTTCAGGCCATCGTCGATCTGGGTCTTGCAAGCGACCTCGACGGCCTCGATGCAAACGTAAGGCGCCTCTTGGTTGCGAGCGCGGCGGGCGATTTCTTTGCGCTTGGCTTCGAACAGCTCCGGCGTGCCTTTTTTGACCTCGTCCTTCATGTTGCGAATGCGCGGGATCGGCCGCAAGTCGGCGATGCTGTTGGCGTAATGCACCGCCTCTGCTTGCAAGTCGGAGCCGGCTGGGAAGATCTTGTTCAGCATGCCCAGGCCATAGGCCTCTGGCGCCGGCACATGACGGCCGGAGACGATCAGGTCCAGCGCTTTGGCAGGGCCGATCAGGCGAGGCAAGCGTTGCGTGCCACCACCGCCGGGCAACAGACCCAGCGTCACTTCCGGCAGACCAACCCGCGCATTGGAGAGAGCAACGCGGTAGTGACAGCCCAGCGCCATCTCATAGCCGCCGCCCAGCGCAAAGCCGGATATAGCTGCGACGACGGGCTTGTTCGACTGCTCCAGCGCGTCCTGCGGGCGCATCGGCAGTTTGGCGCGTTCCTTGCCGAAAAAGCGGATGTCCGCGCCAGCGATGAACTTGCCGTTGGCCCCGATCAGGACGATGGCCTTGACGTCATCGGTTGCATTGAAAACCTGGACGCCGTTCAGAATGCCTTCGGGCACGCCGGGCGAAAGCGCATTCACCGGCGGATTATCGACCGTAATGATGCCAACGGCACCAGATATGGACAGGCGAACGAGGTCTTGAGACATACGCAAATTTCCTTAGAACCGGCAGGAGTGCAGATTTACCCCCACATTAACGCCCTCCCGGTCAGGAAGCCAGTGCAGTTGCATGCCGTTTTGATCGACTGGACCCTATCCAATTAGATAAGAGCTCACTTCAGAAGAGCTATTCTGTTCGCCGTACGTGTAGTGATCGGGTCAGATTGAAGGCATGCCTATGGTGCGAGTGAGCATCGTTTGGCTGCTATAAGCTCGACAGTGACTTTCATCACAGCAGGTTCGGCGGATTCGTGGTTTACTCTGCGTTAGAGACCGCTTGGCGGTTTGAACCTAACGGAGGAATGATCATGCCCAGTGCAAAGCTCCCGATTCGTCCGGTGATCACCCGGCGCTCGCTCATCCGTGGTATTGCGGCGATCGGTGGTTCTGGCGCTGCCTACTCTGCCATGAACGCTATGGGGCTGCTCGGCTCCGGCTCAGCGTTGGCTGCTGGCGCAGCCGGTCGTTATGACACGACGGAGGCCCTGCCAAGCAAAAGCATGGACGGCAAGCGCGTTGTCGTGATTGGTGCCGGGCTTGCCGGGCTTTGCTCGGCATTGCGTCTGTCGCGGGCTGGCGCAAATGTGACCATCCTGGAGGCAACGAAACACCTAGGCGGGCGCAGCCTCACGCTGCGCAATGGCGACACCTTCAGCGAGTGGGACTGGAATGAGCCCACCGAGATGAAGTTTGAACAGGTCGGCGACGTACCGCCGGACGATCCAGGCAATTATCTGAACGCTGGGCCGGGACGCATCCCACAACATCACACGCGTCTGATTGACTATTGCAAGGATTTGGGGGTCGAGCTTCAGCCCTATCTGTTCCACGACGCCTCCAATTTGATGCAGAATGATGGCTGGAACGGCGGCGCGCCGGTGCAACTTCGCCGGATGAAGAACGACCTGCGTGGGCATCTGTCGGAGATGCTGGCCAAGGTTCAGAACCAGGGTGCGCTGGACCAGTTGGTGGACCCATCCGAGGTGGACGCTTTCCTGGGCATGTTGCAACATTTTGGCCAATTGTCGGCGGAAGGTGCCGAGATGGTCTATTTGGGTGCGTCTATGGCCGACGATTATCCGCGCGCCGGCTATGTCATCGATCCGCTGACCCGCCGCCAGCTTGACCCCGGCGATGTCCTGAAACCCGGCCAGCCCTGGCCCACGCTTTCGCTGGACGACGTGCTGCAGTCCAACTTCTGGAACTCGGAGATGTTTAACAATCTCGAGTATTTCTGGCAGGCGACATTGATGCAACCGAAGGGCGGCATGGACATGATCGTCCAGGGCTTCTTGGACGCCCCCATCTCAGGCGAGCGCACCTTGCGCAACCTGATTGTCAATGAAACACCGGTGCGGGCCATTGAAGTGGACGGCAACGCATCCAGCGTCATTACGACAACGGGCAAGAGCTACCCCGCGGACTTTGTGATTGCCACGTTGTCGGCGCCTCTGCTGGCCAAGATAGGCGGGAATTTCTTGAACCCGGTGGCCAGGCAAGTTCTGGCTGATGTCTATATCACACCGGCCTGCAAGGTCGGCTGGCAGGGCCGTTCCCGCTTTTGGGAGGACGAGGATCGCATTTATGGCGGGATCAGCTGGACCAAGGATATCATCAGTCAGATCTGGTACCCGTCTTATGGCTTCAATAGCCCGACTGGCGTGCTGACGGGGGCCTATAACCGGACTGAGCAAGCCAATATCTTCCAGGATTACACCAAGGCAGAGCGGCTGGAGGCAGCCTTGGTCGGCGGCGAGAAATTGCATCCGGGCTTCCGGGATAAGGTGTTTGCGGAGAACGGTGTCTCCATCGCCTGGGCCAAGATGCCATATCAGGCAGGTGGCTGGGCCAACGACACTGCGTTCACTCAGCCTGCCGTGTTCGAGCAGATGAAGAACGCCGACCCGATCGGAAGCCAAGTGTTTATGGCAGGTGACTGGTTCAGTTATTGGCCGGGTTGGCAGGTGGGCGCACTCGGCAGCGCCCACTACGCGACAGACGGTATTCACCGTGTCGTCGCTGGCAATGGATAGCGCCATTGGGCTTCAGTAGCTTTCGCGGGCGGCTCTTGAATCACCAACCTTGTGTCAGATCATCTAGCCTTCGTTTTTATTCGAAGGGGGATAGGTACCTGGGTGCTGGCGGGTCCGGCTGTAGAAGCCCTCGATGAAGGGGAAGGCCGCCAACGCCAATGACCCTGCACACTGTGTTCGTTGGGCAGGGACACGTGCGCGCCGTTTGGAGTAACGCTCAAATCCAACAGCCGGGAGATCGGCGAATTGGTAACAAACGCTCCCAGTGCAGATGCTTAGCGTAAAACTATCCTCAAACCGGAATAGCCTGCGCCGTTTCATGGAAGTGTTTGTTCACCACGCTCTTGGGCCGGAATGTTAACCGTTCGTTGGCAAGCGACAGCGCGACGTTCCGTTTGCCGGAACGGATAGCGGCTTCGGTTAGCGTCCATTCCACCAGATCGCGCTGGGCGATGCTGCCGCCCATGCGCCAAAGGTTGGGTTCGACCGGCAGCAAACCTTCCACTGCGCCGGCATAGTCGCCATCGACAAAACAGGCCATCGCCTCGGCAATGGGGATCGCAACATCCCGGTAGGTGGGCACAAGTTCGCCATCAGTGGCTGCCGACTGCTTCATGCCGGACAGGATCGTCTCGTAAGCGGTTCGGTCTCCGGCGCGTAAAGCAGCCATGGCCCCGTGGATTTCGTTGAAAGGGCTCGACATGCCGGAAAGTTGCTGCTGCCACAGCGGAAGCTGATCGCTCCAGCGCTGGCCCGCATCGCAGCCGAGTGTCTCCAGCCGCCAAAGCAGCGCCGTTGGATTACAGAGTTGCGTGCCTACCGGGCGCATGACCGGCAGGATCTCGTCGTCATAAATCGCAAGCGCTTCGGCGTTCTGGCCAAGCTCGACGTGATAAAGCGCCTTGTGCCACCAGATATGCACACGGTTGTTGAATTTGGCATCTGTCCAGTAGGCAGCACGTTCGTTCATCCAAGCGAGTCCCTGTTCAGGCCTGCCCGTCATCTCCAGCACATGGCTAACCGCATGGTGCGGCCAGTAGCCATGGGGTTCGAGTTCGGCCGCCGCGCGGGACACATCTTCTGCCTGGGCAAAATCGCCCAATTCTTCCAGGCCGAAGCCATAGAAAGACAGCATGATTCCATAGTTAGGCTGATCTTTCGACCAGAAAGGCAGGGCTCTTGCCGCACGAGCGGCCTCCCGATGGAAGCGCCCTTGATACCCGTCGAGACGCATGGCGCACTGGTGGCCTGCCAGGTCATGCGGATCGTCCAGCAAGTGCCGGTCGAGGACCGCAACAGCGGAGGGCCATTGCCCGTTCCCAGCCAGGCGCAGAGCAGCCAAATGCTGGCCTTCGCGCTCTGTCAATCCATCCTTGGCTATACCGTCGAGCATTTCCCTTGCCTTGGCCACCTGAACGCTGTCGTTGGAGAGCGTCAGCAACCAGGCCTGCAAAAGGTCGGCCATACGGCAGCTCGGGTCGGCCTCCCGCGCCTGCGCCAGATGCGCGTTGGTATCGCCATAATTGAGCGTGAACGCGCGAACGGCGTCTTCAATATGCTGGGCGGCCATGGTCATGATTTTGGTTCCTGTTTCGCTAGGCCGAAGGCCGGATCAGGTCGTAGTGGTTGCGTAGAGTAATGCCTTCATGCTCGGCATGAAAGCATCTACGACACTGGTAAATTGGCACGCTAGGCGAATTTAGGTTCTGCGAATGCGGCCGAGCAGAAGGGCCGGAACCATGGCGCTTAGGAAGAAGAACACCAGCAGCAGGAACCCGTCTTGAAATCCAAATGTGCTGGCCTGAGCGTGGATCACCTGGCCGAGGTAATGCAGCGCGCCTGATTCCTGTACCCCAACGGACAGACCGTCCTCGGCGTAGATGCGCCCGACACTGTTCAACATTTCGCGTGTGGTCGTGTTGTCGGCGCTTTGCGTCGCTGTTAATGCCTCGCCATGCCTTTGGGTTCTGGTTTGAACGAACGCCACCCAGGCCGTCAGTCCCAGAGACCCGCCGAATTGCCGGCAAAAATTGATGGTTCCGCCACCCGCCGCCAACTTGTCCGGCGGCAATGACCGCAGCGCCGTGTTCATTATGAACGGGTTCGTAAAGCTCATGCCGAACCGGCTGATGATGAAAAATATCATGATAGAGAGAAACGGCGTATTCACGTCCGCGCCGCTCATGGGCGCTGTGCCAGCCGCAAACAGGGCCAGGCCGATCATGATCCCGATATGGGGCGGGATGGTGTCCGCCAGCTTGCCGGTGAACGGCAGGGCGGCCACGACCAGCAAGGCCGATGGCAACATGACGAGGGCCGCGTCCAGCGGCGTCATGCCCTGGATCAGTTGGACAAACACTGGTACGCCATAACCGGTGCCAAAATTTCCAACGCCAAAGACAAACGCTATCAGCGCCGTCATTGCGAACTGCTTGTGTTCAAACAAAGAGACATCGATCAGCGTCGGACGGTCGCGCAATTGGGTAAGAATCAGGGCGATTCCGGACCCAATTCCGACCACGAAAAGCCCCAGAATATAGCTGGACGTCCAGCCTTCGCGAACGCCATCGGTCAGGCCGGAGATTAAGCAGTAAACGCAAATGACCAGGAGCACATATCCCGTCCAATCAAAGGGCACTTTTTCCTTGCTCCGGACCGAGGGTACAAACACCCAAGCCATCACCCCAGCAAGGCCGATAATCGGCAATGGCGCCCAGAAAATATAGCGCCAGTTAAAGACCTCTATGACAAAACCCCCGATTATGGGGCCAACCGCAACCGCCAGAAAAACCCCCATGGAATAGAGCGCCATCGCATAGCCGCGCCGCTCTGAAGGAAACACTTGGAACGCAACCACCATGACCAGTGGCTGGATAACGCCCGCCGCCACGCCCTGCAGGACGCGCCCGACGACGACCATGTTGAAGTCCTGGCCTATGCCGGCAATCAGACTGCCGATA
>Ga0115566_10005115_pt1 | contig 10345 bp, 5 predicted proteins | sample COGITO_mtgs_1204_3_FD_87173 | JGI IMG/M metagenome (GOLD analysis project Ga0115566, IMG submission 87173) | Pelagic marine microbial communities from North Sea - COGITO_mtgs_120405 | ecosystem: Environmental > Aquatic > Marine > Epipelagic | place: Germany:Helgoland, sampling site Kabeltonne...
ACCACCCGAACATGATGCCCGTGGCGGTGAGGACCTCGACGCACGAGAGCATGACGAGCGCCCATCGTCTCGTGGGGAGGAACATGGCGATTCCCGCCGATGCGGTTCGGGCGGCGTGGTAGCTAGTGAAGTCTCGCGCGAAAGGTCGCGGACCCGAACTTTTGCCGTTATTCAGAGCACGTCGGCCAATGACGTGTCCCCCTCGGGCTCACAACGGGACGCGCGGGGTTCGGGCCGGGATATCAAGGAGGGCGAGTGGGCGACGATGGTGATGGGAGAGGAGCGCGCGAAGTGGGTGCTGCTGGCGTACGGCCTGTTCATGACGACGCTGGTCGCGGGCGTGGTCTACGGATGGCAGTCGTTCAGGGCTGTGTTCATCGCGGAGGGTGTCCTGGACGAAGGGTGCGCGTCCGACGGAGGAGACGGCGAGTGCCCGAGCCAGGCGAAGGAGCTCGGGGTCATCTTCGCGTGCGGCGCATGGTCCGTGCAGGCGTGCAGGATGGTCACGGGCCTCGCCAGGGATCGATACGGCACCAGAGTCTGCGTCGTCGGCGTCATGCTCATCGTCGCGGTCGGCATCGTCCTCCTGGCCGTCTCCCCATCGCAGTCCCTCGCGTTGTTCTGCGTCGGGTACTTCCTCCTCGGGATCGGCGCTGGGGTCCAGCTGTGTATGCAGAGCATATCCATGCTCTTCGGCAAGTACCAGGGCGCGGCATCCGCCACCTTGTCCGGCGCGTTCACGCTCTCCGCGGTGATACCCCTGGTTTGCGCCGAGGGCATCAAGTCCGTCGCGACTGGCCCGGACGGTACCTCGTACGCCGACGCCAGGCTCGGGGTTCTGATGGTGTGGTGCGTCACGGTGGTGGTGTTCGCGGCGTCCGCCTTGTGGCTCATGCCGAAGGGCGGGGAGTTCAGGGAATCGGTGCGATACCTCGCCGGGAAGAAGGCCGACGACGACGACGACGACGAAGCGAAGAAGAAGATTGCGAAGGAGGAGAAGGAGGACGAAGGTGCACCGCCGCCCGCGCACGCGCCGCCCGCGAACGGCCACAGACGCGCGCCCCACGAAGGAAAGTCCGCGAGAGAGCAGCTCGTCTCCCTCGACTTCATCCTCCTCGCCGTCTGGTTCACCGTCATGCTCCTCCCCACCAACTACTTCATCATCAGCGTCGGGGACCAGCTGGAGGACATGGGCGACGGCGACGGGACGATCACCCGGGGCTTCCAGCTCGTATGGGTTCTCAGCACGGTGCTCTCGCCCCTCGCCGGGTACTCCGCGGACATCGTCGGCCGGGGATCCACGATGACATTCGCCATGGGATGCTACGCGGCGTCCTTCGCCATGCTCGGCTTTGGCGACGAGACGAGCGGTTTGAGTCTAAACAATCAGTGGATCAACTTTGTGTGCTTCAACGTGGGACGTCTGTGGGTGTTCAGCATGTACTTCGTGTCGGTCGGGAGGTTGTTCGGGTTCAAGCACTACGGGACGTTGGCGGGGGCGGGGCTGCTGCTGAGCGCGATGTCGACGCCCCTCGCGGTGCCCATGCACCAGTCGGGCGTGGATGGTGGTTTCGGTGAGGCCAACTTGGCGAGCGCGATGATATGCCTCGCGCTGATGCCGTACACGGTGGGGTGGGCGTGGCGGCGGGAGGTGACGGAGGAGGGTATGCGCGGGTTCCCGGCGAGGTGGGGGATCGATGAGCGAGATACGGCGCCGGGTGATGACGGCGAGAACAGGGTGTGAGTAAAGGTGGAAGCGACGTGAAAACCAAATATCAACGCCTGAACGCCAAAAAATATGCGTTTTCTTTGTATGAAGCGCAGTCAGCAATTCCTAATTCCAATTGGCTCGTAGCACTATGACTTTTCATAGCTGACGTGCCCGCGACGCTTCGCCAAGCAAGCGTCGAGTGCCCGAACCACGTGCGGAACCTTCCACGTTGTCAAATTGTTGTCGTCAAATTGGCGCGCGCGGCGGCTGCGTCGCCCTCGCCGGCGACTTCGTGACCATGGATCTCACCCTGGACAACTCCCTCGGGAAGTTCTCCGCCGCCCCCAAGCCTCCCGCCGGGACCCCGACCCTCCTGCGCGGCGTGCTCGTCCCCAACGGCGCGTCCGAGCCAGGTAAGTACGCCAGGAACGATGTCTTAATCCACGACGGCGTCCTCAAGCGCGTGGCGCCCGGCGGGACCCTCTCGCTGGACGCCGACTGCCCTCCCGGCACCGTCGAGGAGGACTGCGCCGAGCGCATGCTCGTCCCGGGCTTCGTCAACGGCCACACCCACAGCGTCGAGCACTGGGCCCGCGGGCTCATCAAGCCCCTGCCCCTCGAGATGTGGGTCCTGCAGCTCATCCGCCACGAACCACGCGGCGACGAGGGCTGGGCGGGACCCGAATCCTGGATCAAGACCCCGGCCGCCGCCATCGCCGTCTCCGCGATGCACTGCGGCGTCGAGGCTCTCCTATCGGGCACCACGGCCATCATGGACCACCTCTTATGCCGCGACATCAAAGACGTCGAAGCAGCCGCGTTCGCGTACAAAGCGCTGGGCATAAGGGCGTACATCGCCCCGATGCTCGGCGACGACCTCGAGCCGTACGTCAACTACGTCCCACTCGCGCGGGACGCCAAGGGACGCAACGAGGCCATCTGCGGCCCCGCGGGTCCTGCCCCAGGCTGCGCCGATTGCGGCGGCTTGTGTACAAACGGCGCTTTTCGCACCGAGAAGGGCGAACGGGACCCGGCCAAGACGGAGGCGAACCTGGCGCTGTGGCGTGAGGCTGCGGAGAAGTTCCACGACCCGGCGAACGGGATCAACATCGTCGTCGGGCCGGTCACCGCGTACAGCGCGAGCACCGAGCTCTTACGAGGCGCGGCGGAGATTCGGAAAGAGTTTGGTTTGTGCGGGCATATCCACCTCCTGGAGACTCGCGCGCAGGCGCTGATGGCGCGGCAGTTCCTTCCCAGCGGCTCCGCCGTGAAGCACCTGCGCGACACCGGTTTTCTCCAGGTCCCAGGTACCACCTGCGGGCACTGCGTGTGGCTCGACGACGAGGAGGTTGCCATCATGGCCGAGTGCGAAGCCACCGCCGTGCACAACCCGTTCAGCAACCTTCGCCTCGGCAGCGGCGTCGCGCCTCTCTTCTCCTACGCGCAGAGAGGGATGAACGTGTGCCTCGGCGCCGACGGCGCGTGCTCCTCCGACGGCCAGGACATGCTCGAGGTGGCCAAGCTCGCAAACATCTTACCCTGCGTGGCCACCCCGGAATACCGCGACTGGCCCACCGCGCACTACACCGCGATGCGACTCGGAGCCGCGAACGGGTACAAGGGCATCCTCCTCGAGGGCAAACCCGGGCAGCTGGGTAAGGGCGGCGTGCTCGAGGAGGGCGCGCTCGCGGACGTCTCGCTCTGGGACCTCACCTCGCTCTCCATGCTCCCCCGCACCGACCCGCTCAGTCTTCTGATCCAGGGCAGCCGCACGCAGGCGCCGGGCGCCGGATCCGCGCTGGACTCCGCGTGGGTCAACGGAACCCGGGTCGTGAAAAACGGCTCGCCCGTCAACGTCGACGTCATCGCGCTGCGGGAAGTGCTCCGGCACGCGCAGGGCGAGTACAGGGATCCCGCCATCACGGACCCGAGCACGCACGATAAAACCGCGAGGGCTGAGAAGGAGTACAGGGCCGCGATGGACCTGGACCCCGCGGGCGCCGTGGGCGACCGGCCGCACTACGAGTGGCCGGAACACTGCACGCTGTACGAGGCGTCGCAACGTTAAACTATATTCTTTCCCTCCCGGATCGTAGGGAGGAGAGACACGAAGGGAGTCGGTCCCCCTACGTATATGACATCACGTTCGGGGGATCATCCGGCTCCGGGCAGTCGTGGGCAACCTGCTGTATCAAAACCCGCCAACCTTCCAAGGGAGCCAGCCCGTTCACACCAGGGCTGGCTCGGGCAGTTCAATGGCAAACCTGCTGTAAAAAACACCTTCCGCACGAGTGAGAGCTTTAGCTAGCTCTTACGTTATACATCTACTTGATTCTTGATTTCAGTTGTTGTCTTGGGAGGCGAACGGCCGTGGCCTGGGCGTTTTTCTTGGTTCGCCCAGGTGGTCTTCGAGGGGCGCCATCGTCGGTCACATCGCGCCCCACCCCGACACTTCCTCCGCTCATCCACGATCACGTCCTCGACGCCGCGCTCGCCGTGTTTCGCCGCTCGATGTGGACCCCAGGCCACGGTCCGGACCTCCGCGGGGTCCATCGGCCGACGTGTCCGATCGGCGTCGACGACGTGGACGAGAGGAGGTTTAATCCCCTGTGCCGACGCGACTCCGATACCGACCCCGACCCCGACGACAGCGACGACGACGACGACGACGACGACAGCGACAGCAGTGGTTGCGATCTCGTGGAGAACGCCCACCGCGCGCGGCTCAACGACCTGCGCCGACTCGACCGCGACAGGGAAGAGATCAGGCGCCAGAACGAAACATTGGAGCGCATCCGCGTCGCGCGGTGCGAACAGAGGCACATGGCCGAGGAGCTCGCCTCGATGCGGTTCGAGGCTGAGCGCAGGCACACGCTCGCGTGGGGAGACGACACGGATGTTAAGCGCAGGGAACGCGCCGCGGAGAGGGCCGCGGAGGCCATCGGCGACGCGATGGACGAGGAGGAGCTCGTCGCGTCAACCCGGGCGGGTCAATCGTCATCCCCGAACGCGGACGCCGAGGAGGCGCGGGCTTGGGCGGATCACGAGCGCGCGTGGGGTGAGTTCGAGACGTCGGTACGCGGCGGCGCGCGGGTCAGGGTGACCGACGTGCCGTGGCCCCCGGGAGGCCCGTACCGGGGCGGAGGCGGCGGCGTCCGCGGCGGGACGCTGGCCAGTTTAGCCAGGCGCGAGCTCGTCGAAACCGGCTCTCATCGACGGAAGACGACGGACGGGGATACTAAGAGTCAGTCCGATAAGGGTGGTCCGGAGGATAGGAGACTCGCCGCGTTCAGACGGGCGTTCAGACGGGCGTCGCTGCGATGGCACCCCGACAAGTTCGAGGGGAAGTTCGGCAACGCTCTCAGCGCGGATGCGTGCGTCGGCGACGACGACGGGGGGAGGGACGGGGGGAGCGAGAGGGACGGGGTGGGAGAGACGCACGCGCAGCGGATCAGGCGCAGGGTGCGATGCATCGCGCAGGAGATCAACGACGCGTGGAGCGCCATCGTCGCGTGAACTCCGCCAGAGGCGACAGTCAGTCAACCAGTTGGCGACTTCCAACTAATAAACCGAGATGTTCATATTCGAAATGCGTTTTCGGACCAGCTGGGCAGTTGGTTGCCAGTCGCATCGCTTTTTACCTTTTAGTGGCCGACATGTGGCACAGTGCCTTCCAGCGCAGGCACCCCGTCTCTTTATTATTGCCCTGATCCAGATCATCACATAGCGGATCAGTCAGAGTTTTTGAAAGGCTCAGAAAGGCTGGATATTTTTGAGTTGTCCCATCCAAAAAATATCTACCGTCGCTCGTGGAGAGCCAGATTCCTTTATTGCGAACAGACCCAATGAACGAGTTACAGACCTTCACTTTTCTGAACTTTCCCGCTTTAAAGGAGCGCAAGAGAGGCGGAACTCTCACAAAATTTGCAAAATATGCGCCAAAGTTCGGGTTTTTCCCCATCTCTGAGAGACTACGATCTATCCACTGGTCCGAAACGATTTTCGAATGTGAAAATTCGATTCTCATGCGACCTTTCCTGAGAAATATCCCAGCGACGGGTGCCAACCTGGACAAACAAAAAGCCGTAAATCATCCACATCCCGACTGAAATCGCATACCGATTTTTGGATAGATCAGCGGCAAATCTCTCTGTAACGTCAGTATCTGTGACATGGCGATGATTTTTTCATCAACCGTCGGTAAATTCAGTCGCACTGCGTATTTAGTCTAAATTTTTGGCAGCCGCGTGCCACAAACCACAAATATCGGGTTTCATTTCGCCAGCTGTGCAGGGTCACTTTTCATTTCAGGATTCGACCCACTTAGATAGACTTGTCGCCGCGGGTAACGAATCCACTCTCCGAAGACGCCCGCGCGTGCACCCACCCGCGACGTTACATTCGAAGAAATACGCGGAGTGAACACATCCCAAAGGATACTTCACGTCCCCACCCGCGCTCTCCGCTTATACCACTCGGGCCACGCTCGCAGTCACGGTTTTGACCATCCGCTTAAGCGCGCCTTTTTTTCAAGTGGACCGAGTTCACAATGGCCGGCCTGTCGGAACTCGTCGAGGCGGCGACTGAGGGCATGCGAAAGACCCAGTCCGCCGACCCGATAGAGGAACACCCCACTAAGGGACCTTCTCCGACCGAGGAGGACGGCCATCAGTCCGATTCCGCGGTCGCGCCGACCCGGGAGCGCAAGAAGGGTGAGCTCTCTTTTCCCGGCAATTTGCCCCGCGTCTTGGTTGTTTTGTTGGCCGTCGGCGCTCCGCATCTGGTCCGCGCGCGCGTCCGCGAGCGATTTATTCGCGGTAACTCGCGGTCGAGAATGAGCACTGACCTTCAACCTTCACCCCACTCCCTCCCCGCAGGCGTTCCCTGGACCGAGGACGAGCACCGCCTCTTCCTACTCGGCCTTCAGAAGCTCGGCAAGGTGAGAGGGCGGACAAGTTTTACCCTCCCGAACCGAGTTCCCGCAATCCCGCTTTTTTTATCCGGGCGGCGCGCGCACGTCGCGGTCGCGTCGACGCTCGAACGACCGATATTCGACTTCATCCGACCCGTCTCAACCCGTTTCCGAGTTCCGGCGCCGTTCCCGGCGTCCGGATGTCGGCAACGAATCGTCGGGAAGTCACCGTCCCTTCGTTTTACACAGAAGGTCCAGGTGTCACCCTGAGCGCCCTTCGATGCTCCACCTAATTTGCGTTTTTTTGTGGGAAGACGTGGGGACATTCCTCGACGAGGCGCCCGATTGCGTGTCTCGATTCCGACTCTGACTGACCGACGTAACCCGATTTCTTCACGTTCAGGGTGACTGGCGCGGCATCTCCCGCCACTTCGTGCAGTCCAGGACCCCCACGCAGGTTGCGTCGCACGCGCAGAAGTACTTCATCCGCCAGAACAACCTCAACAAGCGCAAGCGCCGCAGCTCCCTCTTCGACATCGTCTCCGAGGCTCCCGCCGAACCCGTCAAGACTCCCGAGGTTGCCTCCAAGGTTCCCGCGGGCATGCCCGGGGGTCTCTCCATGGCGTTCGCCGCGGGGATGCCCGGATTCCCCGGGTTCAACCCCGCGACGATGCCCATGCCCCCGGGGTTTGGCGCTCCAAACGCTGGGGCCAAGAAGGGGCTGGACGAGGGCGAGAAGGCGGCGGCTGCGACGATCGCCGCGCTCGCGGGTTCGCCCATCGCGGCGGCTGGGTTTGCGCAGGCGGCGGCTGCCGCGGCGGGTTCGAAGGTTGGAGGGAACCCCTGGGAGGTGAAGCAGCAGCACGCGCAGGCTCCCACGCCGATGGGGGCGTCGCAGCAGGGGGCGCACGACTCGGCGCAGCACGCGCAGGCGGCGGCTGCCGCGGCTGCCGCGGCGGCCAACCCTTTCGCGGCGATGATGGCGATGGGGGCTATGGGACAGATGGGTGCGCAGATGCCGCCCCCCGCGGCTTGGATGCAGGGGTACCACCAGTTCATGCAGCAGATGGCGGCGGCGGGTGCCGCGCATCAGCATCAGCAGGCGCAAGCCGCGAGGCCCCCCATGCCTCCGCCCCCCGCCGGGGTCACCTTTCCCCCCAACTTCCAGGCTTTCACCCCCGGCGTCTTCCCCGGCGCTCACAACGTGTTTGGAAACTTCATGAACGGCGCCATGCCCAAGCCCGCGGGTGAGAAACCCGAGACGGTCGCCAAGAAGGAGGCTTCCGCCACCGCGGTCACCGCCTAACCGCGCCCTTCAACGCGCGGTCGCCATCCTCCCCCGACACATCGCGGGAAGCCTCGAGACGACGCTCGTTTCCGACGTTCCTCGAGTCTTCCCCCGCGTCCACACGGGCGCGAACGACCCGACGGCCTACACACAGGTTGAAGTCCGATTGAAACCTCGAGGAGAGTTCCCGAGGTGACACGTCGCGACTTTCTTTTGGCCGTCGGAGTTGTCGCGCGAGACGGACGCGCGGGGAGCGCGTGGTTTACCTCTCGCGGCGCATACGGCGCCGCGGCTGTACTCTGTTCGCACACGACACCACCCTGTACCACTTCTTTCGCACATACGCACTGATGTATTACTCTGCTCGCTTTTTAGTTTTCTGTTAGTTCCGCAAGAAGACCCCGCCGCACTTAGTCCAGCGGCGGGTTGACATTCATTAGTTTGCTCGACGATGCTTTATTAGAACGACACATTTAAGTAAGACTTTACGAAAAAATGAATTCGACGATGTCGCCCTGCGTCGACGAACGTGTCTCTCGTTCGTGCCGCTGGAGCCGTCCGTGTGCGGGCTGGACGAGGCGGCGCGCATCGCTCTCGAGATCATTGTTAACAATGTTTATCCGGACCGATCATAATTATCCGGAGTGAGCGACTCGTCGTTGCCCGAACCACGTTTTTTTCTTCACGTTTTCGTATCGCGATTCAAAATTGTGGCCGCGAAAAAGTACAATTTTGCAGAGATTGTCAACATTTAATTGGTCGGGTTCTGGGTAAAAAAGCGGCGCCGCATTGTAATTCTCGAATTGTCATTGGCCATTTTTCGGTGGTGATCTGTCAGCCATACGATCAGGTGGGCTAAAACGTACGGCGTTCAGTCTGAATTTTGGCGCATTTAATTGCATAAAGTCCAATAAATATCTCAGATATGGTAGGCCTTTTCGGGCAGAAAGCTGCGATTTTCGCGGCTGAATTTATCCACTCGTGAACCGGCGTCGTCGATCCGTTTTCGAGCCGTTGCACTCAACGGGAGTTTCATCGCGAAGTTCGGTCGGTCGAGCGAGGAAAAGCCTGGGAAGACCCATCGTTGTTGGCGTTGTTTCGGCGTTAGAGAAATCTCTACGAACGGGTTGACGCGCACAGTTGACGACCCGCGCTGGGGCGCCCTTCGACAAGGAGAAGGACGCGTTCCTGCACGCGCGAGTCGAGTACACATCGAGTACACCATGAGCGGTCAGATGGCGGCGGGAACCCCGGTGTTCTCGATGAGCTCGCCGACCCCAAACCCGCGGTCCGGCATGGCCCCGGGGACACCGCCCCCATTCAACGGCTCATCGTCGATGTCCGCGCGGCCCGGTGCTTCCGTTGAGGCGGCCGGACCGGGCGCATCGTCCCCCGCGCACACCGCGCTCGACATGGGCGAACACCAGCCCCGCGGCGGGGATTTCGTCACGCGCACGTGGCAGCCCGCCAGGGCGCCCGACGCCACCGCCGTCGCGGAGGTCACGTCCGAGACGACCAAGTCCGCCAACGTCGCCGAGCTGATCAAGGCCACCGGCTTGGGACAGGAGGATATCCAGACCAGCACCAGCCGGGCGACCGATGATGACGGCCTGGTCGTTCGCCAACGACCGAGGGCGCGCGCGGACAACATCGCCGTGCGCAAGGCGCGCGCCGCGCGAGAGGGCCGCCCCGAGGTCTGGTTCGATCCGAACGACGGAGGCGTCCTGTGCCAGGCGGATCCGGTCCCGCCCGGCGTGGATCGCGCGAGGCCCGCCAGGTGGTTCGACCCGGAGGCGCCCTACCTCCAAACCGTCCCGGCGACGGACGCACGCATCGACCTCGAGGTCACCGAAGGCGCGGGGGTCGACAGGACCTACCGCTTCGACATCTCCGTCGGCCGACTCGAGTTTTCGTGCCACCCGCTCATGAGCAAAGAAGACTTCCTCGCGGCTCAGCTCGAGGAATCCTTCCGCTCGTACAAACGCAGGGAGGCGAGCGACCTCGTCACTCTCTACACCGCCAAGTCCCAGGCGGCAGCAGCGAGGGCGAACGCGCTACGCCAGGAGATGGCCGCGGGTGCCGCGCTCTGGCTCGCCGGCGTCACCCCGTCCGATCGCCTCATCGCGCTGGAAGAGGAAGCCGACGAAGCCTCGCGCCTCGCCGTGGACGAGGGCGAGCGCATGAAGGCATCCGTCCAGCACATGTCCGAGCTCCACGACGCCATCGAGCGCGAGCGCATCGCGTACGGCTGCCGCTCCACCTCGATCCGATTCGCCGTCCGACAAAAAGGCAACGGAGAGGCGGAACCCGTCCTCCTCGCCGGCGCCGCGAGGGATGAGGGCGCGCACGTGCCCAAGCCCGAGCAGCAGCGCCGCGCGCGGGCCACCGCGACGCGGTTCTGCGTCGCGCTGGAGGTCAACGGGCAGCAAGTTCC
>Ga0115566_10005117_pt1 | contig 10340 bp, 8 predicted proteins | sample COGITO_mtgs_1204_3_FD_87173 | JGI IMG/M metagenome (GOLD analysis project Ga0115566, IMG submission 87173) | Pelagic marine microbial communities from North Sea - COGITO_mtgs_120405 | ecosystem: Environmental > Aquatic > Marine > Epipelagic | place: Germany:Helgoland, sampling site Kabeltonne...
AAACCACAATAGGGCAATGCCTAAAATACCATAAACAGTACTTATCCATGCCGCCTCTTTACTTGACATCCTTCCTGCTGGAATTGGTCTGTTTTTAGTTCTATCCATCAGGGAATCAACATCCCTTTCCATAATTTGATTAAACCCATTTGAAGAACCGGTAACCAAAAAACCGCCAATTATCAAATAAAACACATCCATCCAAACAATGGACTGAGCGGCTAACAAATAGCCTAAAAATGCGGAAAACACTACTAACGAGGCCAGTCTCATTTTAGTAAGAACGGCAATATCCTTCACTTTAATCTTTGTAAAAGCAATGGCTTCTTGAGCTGTTATGGATTTAGTAATCAAAATTGAATTTGAGCCGCAAAATTAAAAATGTTTAGATATGTTAATCGGTTTGTTATCAAGAAAGATTCTAAATTTTAATTCGAATTTTTAAAATCATTTTTTACAAGACTATTTTTAGCAATTTATGAAGTGAAAAATGTGCAAATCAACCCTCCCTTTTAAATATCCGTGTACTTGTTAAACATTGAAGTGGAAACACCAAATTCTAAAAACATGGTGTTGGAAGAAATACCACGAAGATTTTGCATTCGATTTCTTGCTCCCAAATACAACCTCAAATTACTTTCAGGCAATATAAGATATGAAACTCGAGCACCAATATTGACCACATTGCTTTGCACTCCTTGTGCTGTTGTATGACCATAATCTCCATTTCGAGTCGTATAAGACCTATAAATATCTTCACCGAAATTTACAGAATCGGTGCTCATGCCTTGGTTGTGCCAAGCCAAATTAATTTGGGCAAACCAATTTTTTCTTTGGAAATTAACAAAACCTAAAACCTCATTAAAATTCGCGCCAAGAGTATGCGCCATTGATGAGTTTTGGTGACCATAATTTTGCAATGGATCGGCATGAGAATAGGTAAATGGTCGTGAGAAATTATATTCTGATTGTATCCCTAAGCCTTGAACTCCAAAAATATTGAATGCTTTGAACCCAAATTGTCCGCCATATTTATTAGCCCACCAACCAAATTGAGACTGACTCCCCGGATTAAAAGCCTCCTTCACATCCTTTTTAAATTCATCCAGTAAAAATTCGTCTAAAATAAACTGCCCATAAACTTGAAAGCCATTCATCAGCTTAATGGAAACATTTATTCCAATTAATGAGTTATCTGAACTGCCAGTCGAATATTCAACAGGACGGAAAAATATTATTGGATTTAAATAATTTACATCATAACCACGATTTAATAGAGTGTCTTGCGCTTTCCAAACCACCGATTCGAATAATCCAATAGTTAACCATTTAGCCACATTCCAACTCAAATAATGAGTAGTACTGTATTTGTTTTTCCATTGACCATATTGCCTACTATCTGTATTATTTATGTCCTTTTGATGACTATAAATTACAACATACTTCAAACGCCAGATACTTGCCATTATTCGCCCATAATTATAATTGCCCGCATTATCGGACAGGAGCATGGATCGATATCCACTTCCAATAAAGTTTTTTCCTCGACCTAATTGTAGATTAAAATATTTGCCCGCATTCCAAGAAAGGAATCCATTTAAATTGGTGTAGTTGTATCCGTTTGAGTAGGTATCCCAAACATGCCCATCAGGGGTAATCCCTTTTTCCAATACATTTTGTTCTAAATAGCCTGCATAATTATCTCTATGTCCCGAAAAGTTTAGCCTGGCTGTAACCACATCCTTGTAATGAAATAGTGCACTTAAACCTACTCCTAAATCAGAATAAGAAACACTACTATCTCCATTGGAAAGCCCATACCCCAAATTTAACATAGGAAAAAAACCTAGTCTTGCTTCGTGCTGCACCTTATCTCCCTTCATTTTATTTACAGGAAATCCGGGCTGGTAATAAAGACTGGAATCAGAAACTAAACCAGGTTGGGTAAAATCTGAATAGACATAAGGTTTAATGGCATCATGAGATTTTACATTTTTTTTCGAGAGTAAAGATTGGTATCGATATTCGAAATCTCGATTTAGGAATACTTTATTACTTTGTGAGAATAGGATAAAGCACTGACCACCTAAAAAAATCAAGAGAAAGAACCGATACACCACCGATTTCACACTTCATTATTTTTAAGTTTCCTCTTAGCCAGTATTGGTGGAATCGCGGATAAAATAACTACAAAAGCAGTGATGATTGCGAATTTTTTATTTGCCTCCATAATCATTAAAGACGCCTGAGACACAATTAATATTGTGAAGGTATAAACTAATAACACAGACATTTTATGAGAAAGTCCAATATCTATAAGTTTGTGATGAATGTGGTTTCTGTCGGCTGCAAAAGGGCTTTTTCCACTGAAGATTCTAATAACAAATATCCTAAATGTATCTACCATGGGATAAACAATTGCAGACATTGCGAATATCGGTTTAGAAATTAACAGCAACTCAGTTGGAAGGTCTGTTGTGTCATATTCAATCAATTTAATTGCTAATACGGAAACGACCAATCCGATGGTCAAGGAGCCTGAATCTCCCATAAATATTCTTGCGGGCTCAATATTAAAAAACAAAAAAGCCAATAGAGAGCCAGCCAATCCAAAAGACAAAACCGCATCTTCAAAAGAGCCAGCTAATGAAAACCAAGTACCATAAGCAATACATGCAATAGCTGCTACTCCAGCGGCTAAACCATCAATACCATCTATTAGATTAAAAGCATTGACAATAAGAGTATAAGTAAAAATAGAAAGGGCCACACTCACCCAAAATGGGATTTCATATAAACCAAACAATCCATACATACTTGTAATTCTAATATCGGCCATTATCACCAATATAAATGCAACTAATAGGTGGCCAGCCAGCTTTTTAACCGGAGCAGTACCAACAATATCATCTTTCAGTCCAATGGCAAATAAAATCAACATAGAGGCAGCGATAAACCCGAAATCAGCATGCTCTGTAAATGGGTACCACAACAAATATGACATTAAAGTTCCTGAAAAAATCAATACTCCTCCAATGGTAGGAATATGACGAGTATGTAATTTTCGAGCATCACCGGGTGCATCTACTAATTTTCTTAGGTGTGCAATTTTAATTAATGCTGGCATGGCAATTAAAACTACTGAAAATGATGTCAATATAGCTAAGGCAACTTTATACACTTACTCTTTTTAGGGTGGGTTCAAATGTATCAAAAATCATAATAGACATTCTGTAAATCAGTAATGAATGAAAAATAGAACCAAGACGTATTTTCTGATGAACTCAGTCTGTTCAATTTTCTACTCGAATATCCGAGTTTAATTTTCATGTTGGTCTTGGGGTTTAAGAGATATCCAATAGAATAATCCTGATAAGTGACTTGTTGACTTTCTCGATAACTTAAAACAGATCCATTCCCTAAATCAACATCTACAGGAGATGTTCTATCCGAGTATACCCATTTAGCAGAAACAAAAAAATCATGAAACGAATAGTGAACAATTCCTATTAATTCATTTAGGTCATTTCCAGTAGGATGGGCTAAATATCCACCATAGTGTTTGTAATCATTCTGAGGGTTGGAATGTTGATACATCCCCTTTGAAACATTATTCCACTCCGCTTGCAAGGTCAAATCTTTAATGGACATTGCATCATATGCAGCCACACCAAACTGAAACCCGGTGTTAGAAACATTGTAATTATCAATTGCCACTTGCCCATAAATCATGTAGCCTTTAAAAGGGTTTACACGAAGATTTAAACCTAAAACAGGTTTTGAATTGGCATTGGACATTCCTTCAACAGCAGTATTTAAATAAATAACTGGCACATAAAAATTCCAAGGTAGAGATTGAGTGCCTGTACTGTCCCAGTTTTGGTAAACTACTCCTTCAAATAAGGAAATTTCAAACTTATTGTTAGGAGAGAAACTCAAATTATGAAAGGTCCCTGCTTGCCTGATAAACTGAGCTTCAGTTGATGTTGTTGCAGGTATTCGATTCAAATTTATTAATGATGCGTATAAAACTTGATATTGGAGCTTGTTTTTGAAGAAACCAAACGTCCCTTTCAGATAGGGATAATTAAAGGTATTATCTGAAAGAAGTAAACTTCGATATCCATCTCCAATAAAATTCTTTCCGTGCCCAAATTGAACATTTACATTTTTGAATGGTGTATAACTCAAAGCACCACTTGCCATTGCATAATCAAAACCATCAATTTTAAAACCTTTGTAGCGCCCCTGTCCTGGAATTACACCAGTTTCCTTTATATGGTCACTTAAATAAGTAGGGAAAAAGGACTGGTTTTCATAAAATGAAGCATAAAACGCAAGCTTTTGCCCAACTGCACCTTGTACTAAAATTCCTCTTGTATTATTACTCAAATTTCGATTCGTTGAATCTTCAGTATCCCTACCAATCTGGAAATTAAAAATGGGGTCAATGGTTAAATAGAAGTCATGGGTATCAACAACCAAAAGGTTTTCATTGCGAACCTTTCGCATTATTAATCCTTTATGCTTTTTCCTTTCCCACCTATTTGAGTCAAGAGTTAAGGAATCGAATTGAGAACCAATAAAGGCTTTACTTATAGAATGATAGACTTGGTTAGATTGCGATAATTGACGATTGCAAGTGGCATTTAAATCCCATTGAATGGGTTTTATTTGAACCTGGGAATACCCAATGATTTGAAATAATAAAAAGAAAACTAGGATTGATATGATTCTATGTATAGAAAGAATCATGAAACAAATTCCATGTTTTTTACTTCTTCATATACCTTTCTAATTCCTTCTTCCAATTCAATTTTATGGCTCCAGCCTAAAGCATGAATTTTATCCACATTCATCAATTTCCGAGGAGTACCATCGGGTTTAGTTGAGTCAAATTTTAACTCTCCATCATACCCTACAACTTTTTTGACTAATAAAGCCAAATCCTTTATGGAAACATCTGTTCCGGTTCCAATGTTCAACCAGTCTGTTCCTTCGTAATCTTCAAGAAGAAAAACACAAGCCGCCGCTAAATCATCAACATGAAGAAACTCTCTCTTAGGGGAACCAGATCCCCAAATTTCTACAGAAGGAGTGTTTTCAACTTTAGCAGTATGGAATTTTCTTAGGAGTGCTGGTAAAACATGAGAGTTTTTTAAGTCGTAATTATCATTTGGTCCATATAAATTAGTAGGCATGGCTGATATAAAATTATCGCCGTATTGATCTCTGAAACTCTCACATAATTTAATACCTGCAATTTTCGCAATAGCATAAGGCTCATTAGTTGGTTCCAATTCACCAGAAAGTAAATACTCTTCTTTCAGTGGTTGTGGCGCTAATTTCGGATAGATACAAGAAGACCCTAAGAATAGCAATTTAGTTACTTTATTGATATGTGCCGCTTGAATTACATTGGCCTCAATCATTAAGTTTTCGTAAATAAAGTCTGCTCTATAAGTGTTATTCGCAACAATACCACCCACTTTTGCGGCAGCTAATACCACATAATTAGGTTTTTCTTTTTCGAAAAATGCGTTTACTTGTGCCTGATTCCTTAAATCTAATTCAGAAGAAGTGGCATATACAAAATTGGAAAATCCACGAGTTTTAAGTTCACGAAGGATAGCTGAGCCAACCATTCCTCTATGACCGGCAATGTAAATTTTAGAATTTTTCTCCACTTTTACTCTTTTGAAATATTTACTTCATGACCGCCTTCCATTAAATACTTTTCTTTTTCAAAAAGCTTAACATCTTCAGTCATCATTTCCTTAACTAAACCTTGAAGGTCATATTTTGGCATCCAACCCAATTCTTCTCTTGCTCTTGTAGAATCTCCAATCAACAATTCCACCTCAGTAGGTCTAAAATACCGTGGATCAACCTCAACAATTACTTTTCCAGTAGCTGCATCAATTCCTTTCTCGTTTACTTCAGTTCCTTCCCATTTAATTGTAATTCCAACTTCAGCAAAAGCCATTTCAACAAAAGTTCGAACCTCGTATGTTTTACCTGTTGCCAAAACATAATCATCAGGTGTATCTTGTTGCAGCATTCGCCACATCCCTTCTACATAATCTTTAGCATGACCCCAATCTCGTTTTGCGCTCATATTACCAAGGAATAGTTTTTCTTCCAAACCTAATTTGATTTGAGCCGCAGCTCTAGTAATCTTTCGAGTCACAAAAGTTTCCCCTCGCAATGTACTTTCATGATTAAAAAGAATTCCATTACAAGCATAGATCCCGTAAGCCTCTCGATAGTTTTTTACTATCCAAAAAGCATATAATTTCGCAACTGCATAAGGACTTCTGGGGTAAAAAGGCGTTTTTTCAGACTGAGGTATTTCTTGAACTTTCCCATAAAGCTCAGATGTTGAAGCTTGATAAAACTTGGTTCTTTTTTCCATTTTCAAGATACGAATTGCCTCCAAAATTCGAAGAGTACCAATTCCATCAGCATTTGCCGTATATTCAGGTGTCTCAAAACTAACTTTAACATGGCTCATTGCAGCCAAGTTGTAAATTTCGTCTGGTTGAGTTTCTTGAACGATACGAATTAAATTCGTAGAATCTGTCAGATCTCCATAATGAAGGAAAAACTTAACTCCTTTTTCATGAAAATCTTTGTACAAATGGTCAATTCTAGCCGTATTAAAAAGGGAACTTCTTCTTTTTAGTCCGTGAACTTCATATCCTTTACCTAATAACAACTCTGCCAAATAGGCTCCATCCTGACCAGTTATCCCGGTTATCAATGCCACTTTACTCATAGACTGCAAATCTAATTGATTAACTGTTTTGCAAATACAATTCAGATAAATATCCAAACATTAATAATTCGTTTGGGATTTAAATCGAAAATCAGTGATACTAGTACCCACTAACACTAGCCCCAACATTTTCAATTGGATGCCAAGTAGTTTTCACTTCAGTAAATTCCTTTAATAAATAAGGTGAGTCCCAACAAGAATCTAAGAAATCAACACCTGAATTTGTGTTCCTAACCCGTTTTACATTTTCGGCTGAGTCCAATTGAATTTGCTTCCAAGCATTGGCATCCTCTCCTAAATACCAAAGAGCATTCACATCCATATGTACACCAATATGTGGTAAAAGTTCAGAAGCATCACCAGTTAGAATATTTACAACTCCACCTGGTACATCTGAATTATTAATGACTTCGGCTAGGCTAATGGAACTCAGAGATTTCGATTTAGAAGAAACTACTATAACGGAATTCCCTGATGCAATGATTGGAGCAATCACAGATGTTGGGCCAATGAGTGCACCATTTTCAGGGCAAATGGCTGTAACCACACCTGTAGACTCCAATGAAGAAAAATTAAAATAAGAGCCCGCTACTGGGTTTATTGACCCAAAAACTTGAGTAAATTTATCACACCATCCAGCATAATAAACCCAACGGTCAATGCTCACGTCTACCTCTTTTGCGGCTTGTGTTTTAGTTGAACCTTGAGAAATGAGTTCTGCTTCAAAATGAGCGCGGTTATTCTCGAGCATTTCAGCTATCCGGTACAATATCTGAGACCTGTTGTAAGCTGTTTTCCCACTCCAACTTGCTACAGCTTTTCTGGCGGCAACAACCGAGTTTCTAAAATCTTTTCTGGAAGCCAAGCAGATATTTGCAATTGCATTTCCTTTTGAGTCCAAAGGTTGATAAAACCGGCCCGATTCAGTTCTAGGAAAGGCTCCACCAATATATAATTTATAAGTCTTAAGTACTTTTAGTCTAGCCATCTTAATCAAATTTTAAATAAGCGTCTAATCCATGAATTCCGCCTTCGCGACCAAATCCACTTTCTTTATAACCACCAAATGGTGAAGTAGGATCGAATTTATTATAGGTATTTGCCCAAACAACTCCAGCTCTCATTTTTGAAGTAAGGTTGAAGATTTTAGATCCTTTATCTGTCCAAACTCCTGCAGACAAACCAAAAGGTGTGTTATTTGCTTTTTGTATAACCTCCTCAATTGTTCTAAATGTTTGAACCGCTAGTACAGGCCCAAAAATTTCTTCTTGAACAATTTGATTGCTTTGCGCGGCATTCATAAATAAAGTTGGCTTGCACCAATATCCGCTTTTAGGAAGGTCACAAGCAGGTTGGTACATTTCTAAGCCTTCTTTTTGACCTAGTTCTAAATAATGGTTAATCGTTTTAAGTTGACCCTTTGAGTTAATGGCACCAATGTCAGTGTTTTTATCCATGGGATCTCCAACGATTAAGTTATTCATTCGTTCTTTGAGTTTCCATAACAATTCTTCAGCTACAGACTCCTGAACAAACAGCCTACTTCCTGCGCAGCAAACATGCCCCTGATTAAAATAAATACCATTTATTATTCCCTCAACAGCTTGATTAATTGCCGCATCTTCAAAAACAATATTTGCTGCCTTACCACCTAATTCTAGAGTAGCCTTTTTATTTGTTCCAGCTATTGCACGCTGTATTGCCTTACCCACTTTAGTAGATCCAGTAAACGCTATTTTATTAATATCTGGATGATCAACTAATGCCGCTCCAGTTGTCCCTTCCCCAGTAATGATGTTTACTACACCATCTGGCAAGCCAGCTTCTTGAATTACTTCTGCCAATTTCAAAGCAGTTAATGAAGTGGTTTCAGCAGGCTTTAACACCACCGTGTTTCCACAAGCCAAAGCAGGCGCCAATTTCCACGCGGCCATTAGCAATGGGAAATTCCAAGGAATTATTTGCCCAGCAACTCCTAAAGGTTTAGGTTTTCTTCCTGGAAAAGCATATTCCAATTTATCGGCCCAGCCAGCATGGTAAAAGAAATGTGCAGCAGCCAAAGGAATATCAATATCCCTTGATTCACGAATAGGCTTACCACCATCCATGGTTTCAATTACAGCAAACTCTCTTGATTTTTCTTGAATAATTCTTGCAATCCGATAAAGGTACTTTCCTCTTTCATTGGCCGGTAATTTTGACCAAGAAGGAAAAGCCTTTCGAGCTGCTTTTACCGCTTTATCAACGTCTTTTTCGTTGGCGCGAGCCACATTAGAAATATGCTTTTCTGTTGCAGGATTTATTGTTTCAAAATATTCATTTGAATGTGGCTTTGTCCATTTGTTGTTAATGAACAAATCATACTTTTCTTTTATTTGAACATGTCCCGTACTCTCTGGAGCGGCCTCATAATCAAATATGCCTTTCTTTTTTTCTTTTGCCATTTCCGAGTAATTAATCTATTGAGAAATAATCTGCCGATTGATAATTGCCTGTTTTTTGTTTCACAATTTGTTTCAAAACATCATTTGCCAAACTACTTGCCCCAAATCGAAACCACTTATTATTTAGCCATTTTTCGCCAAGCGTTTCATTAACTAATACAAGATATTGCAGTGCCAATTTGGACGTTGATATACCACCAGCTGGTTTCATGCCAATCATAGTTCCGGTTTTATGATAATAATCTCGAATAGCTTCGAGCATAACACAAGTAATTGGTAAAGTTGCTGCCTTTCCAATTTTACCCGTCGATGTTTTAATAAAATCAGCTCCTGCGTAAATTGCTATATCACTTGCATTTCGAATTGAATCTAAATTCCCGATTTCGCCTGTTTCAAGAATCACTTTTAATCGAGCCTTTCCACAAGCTTCCTTAATAGCTGCAATTTCATCAAATACGTAATTGTATTCACCTTGTAAAAATTTACCTCGGGAAATAACCATGTCAATTTCGTCAGCTCCATTATCAAGAGCTAATTTCACATCAAGCAATTTTACTTCTAATGAAGATTGACCTGAAGGAAAAGCTGTAGCAACTGAGGCTACATTAATTCCAGAATTCCCCAATGCTTTTTTTGCAATACCCACCATACTTGGATAAACACAAATTGCCGCAACGTTTGGTAATTCAGAATAAGGTTCGTGTAAATGTTGAGCTTTTGTGCAAAGCTGACGAACTTTATTATCTGTGTCTTGGCCTTCTAAAGTAGTTAGGTCAATCATGGTCAATACTAATTCGAGTCCGTTCATTTTGGTAGATTTCTTAATACTACGGCTCTGAACTCGACTAATTCTATCCAACACTCCCACCTGATCGACTGGTGTGAACGGCGGAATATCTGAAAAAAGGTGTTTACTCATAAAGTTAAATCGAAGGAGTAAAATTATACAAGTTGGGCTTATGAAGAGTATGCAACAAAAAAAAGGCGAACATCATTTATTTATGAATATTCGCCTTACATTTTTATAGATCTTATTTCTCTACCTAATATTAAAACTAAAAGGTAAGCGCATAGTAGTTCTAACTTTTCTACCTCCTTGAGATGCAGGAATCCAATTG
>Ga0115566_10005122_pt1 | contig 10337 bp, 9 predicted proteins | sample COGITO_mtgs_1204_3_FD_87173 | JGI IMG/M metagenome (GOLD analysis project Ga0115566, IMG submission 87173) | Pelagic marine microbial communities from North Sea - COGITO_mtgs_120405 | ecosystem: Environmental > Aquatic > Marine > Epipelagic | place: Germany:Helgoland, sampling site Kabeltonne...
AGTCATATCTATAGCTGACCAATTCCGCGAGTCGATGAAGAAAAATCGCCAAAAACCTGCCGCAGGATTTAATCCATTATACGATCACAATCACGTGATTTCTGACAAATTCCCATACAAAAGTGACATCGCCGCGCACGGCTAGGAAAAAAGCTGCGCAAAACCTCAGACTCCATTTCATCCGAATACGTCACTGTGACGAATGCATTTGCCGTTGAGTTTGAAGTTTTGCGCAGCTCGGTTGTTCCAGGAGATCCAGAAACATATTCTGTAACGTTGCTCATACAACAGTATTGAAGGAAACAAGCAGCTTGCTGCGCTTCCACTTCCAGCGCTGCTCATTGTCATGTAGATCTAAGTTGATACAAGTGGCACGGTGACCCTCAGGTCTCCCGCCAAGGTTTGGCTGTCCTCTTTGGCTTCGTCGTTCGGCCATGGCGAAGCGAAAGAGTGGAGGCTGTCGTGTCGGTTTTCAAAGTTTTTGTATGAGAAACGTGACAGAATTTGTTTCAAGTCACATCAAAACAAAACAACCGAGCTGCGCAAAAAATCTAACTCCCATTTCATGACAATTTCCCACCTGTGCGCGGCGATGTCACTTTTGTATGGGAATCAGTTAGAAATCACGTGATTGTGATCGTATATTTGATTAACATACACTATGTAACCATACGATAATTAAATCAATCGTACCGAGTCGATGAAGAAAATTCCTACGGCAGTACTTTTCTTCATCGACTCGCGGAATTGGTCACGTACGGTACTGTTAGAACTGTTGCCCTTCGCAAACCTTTCGAACTGCTTTCTTTTCTCGACTCGTTCGTTCGGCGCACCAAATCAGTAGCTCCCGCTCGTTCACGTGCGATTGAACGAGCCATTTCTATTTTGGCGGTATATGTCAGTAGAATCACGTGCCGTCGGTTTCGTCGGTGCCGGTATCATGGGTAAGTATACATTGACAAGCTGCAGCCACATCTTCACATTTTACTAGCACGAGCACTCGAAGCAGTTCCGTTATTTACATACCTTTTGCTTCTCTTGATCTGCTGGCAGGCGTGCCAATGGCACTCAACCTGTTAAAGTCTGGCTACAAGCTCACAATATGGAATCGTACGACGTCTGCTTGCCAGCCGTTAGTGAATGCTGGTGCGACACTTGCAGCTTCTCCTGCTGAAGTATGCGCGTCTTCACAGGTGACCTTTGCAATGGTTTCAACTCCAGAAGCTGCTCTGTTATGTGCCGAGGCTGCATTATCAGGGCTAGGTCCTGGAAAGGGTTATGTCGATTTCACCACCATGGATGCAAAGACTTCACGCGATATTTTTACTAAGGTTCGATCAACTGGTGCACAGTATCTGGAGGCTCCTGTTTCGGGCTCCAAGGGCCCAGCAGAACAGGGCAATCTGATTTTCTTGGTGAGTTCGTTCCACACGTATTCAGGCCGAAGGCACGTAACGGGGGGACCTAGTTTTCCATTCGTTTCCATATTTTTATCGTCTCCGTATAAAGTCCTTGAGGCCACCGATGCTGTTAGGCGTTTCCTGACAGGTTTATTCCCTTTGTAATGTCCCTTATTTTTTGGCCGCGGGAGATGAAGAGCTCTACTGCAGTGTTACAGAGCCCCTTGAGACGATGGGTAAGGCTCATTTTTTCCTCGGAGAAGTTGGGGCTGGATCAAAAATGAAGCTTGTGCTGAATGCCATCATGGGTTCAATGATGGCAAGTTTCGCTGAAGGGCTTGTCCTCGCAGAGAAGGCGGACCTTGACCAAGAAAAAGTACTCGAGGTTATAAGCCTTGGTGCCATAAGCACGCCGATGTATTCGTTAAAAGGCTCAAACATGATCAAAGGTGCATACCCAACTTCATTCCCTCTGAAACATCAGCAGAAAGACTTACGACTGGCACTTGCTCTTGGTGACGAGCTTGCCCAAGAAATGCCGGTCGCCGCAGCAGCAAACGAGTTGTATAAAGCTGCACGACGTGTTGGGATGGACGATCAGGACTTCAGCGCTGTTATTACAGCCCTCGGAAAGCGATCAATATCATAATTCGGAAACATCATAATTCGGATGGCAGAGGGGAAACCGTCTACTGAGTCGCTGCATTGCAACACAGTTCTAACAACTAACCTTGATGGATACTGCGTGATTAACCAGTCCCAAATAGACGACCAAAATATTCTGCTTCAGGGCTCACAGTTCCAGACTCGGCTGGAGCCGGAATATGGATGACTGCCAGGGTGTACAAACCCAGAAATATTCTTTCGATAGGTACATTTTTAAGATACATGCGTTAGCGTGACGCAAGATAGAACTACACACAAAGCTGAGCTAAGTTGGACCGAGTCAAAGCTATCCCGTGATAAACCACTGGCACTAATAATATCTAATAATGTTATTTGATCACAATAATTTCAAGTTCGCTCGTTCATTTATTACAGTAGTACGTAGTTCACCGCCCACTCAAGTATAAATAAAGATAAGCCCGAAATAAATATCAAATAGTTTAATAATAATAAGGCTCCAGAGACCGGAGGGTGGGTGTGTGGTGTGGGTGTTGGCGTGCGTCGGGGTTTGCGTGGTGCGTCCGTTCCCAGGTGGTCGGCATAGCCACGCGGCGCGGCGCGCGGGACGAGACGCGCGCGCGCGTCCGGCGCAGGCGATGCGGTTAACGGCTAATACGAAAAGAAAACCGTGAGTAGTCAGTGTGGTTGAAGCGCTTAACAACCGTGTTTATTATTACGAACGAAGGTATGAAGTAGTAAGCGTCGGAACTGCGTATTTAGTTTTAACACGATACCAGATAATAAGATAAATAAAGGAATCATTGGATCGAGTAATAACATGTATGAGGAAAAAATACCCTTGGATTCGGTGACGTGTGTCAAGAGGTAAACCAAGATTTACGAGTTAAAAGAGTTAAAAGAAACGTTGGATTGGGTGTAAAATTGGTGACAATGTATGGAACGAATCAACCGTGGTGTTTGATTAACGATACCAGGTGAGTGTGACATTTTTCAGCTGTTAAGACATTGAGTCGTGTAATTTACGGCTATGCCGAATATCATCCTGTAAACACTTATATATAAGCTTCGTATGATCTGAAGTGTAGTCTATTTTAACTAACCCCTGATCACAGGGGCAATATATAGTTGGGCCTTTTACAACATGGTTAAAGGATCGCCGGATCGGTCGTCACCAACGACCGACACCACGGGGCCCGACGCGGAATATACGGTGCACACGAATTTTACACCCAGCCTAACCCTGTTGCAAACCCCAATTAAACTAACCCCCGATTACGGGGGCATTTCGAGTTTCGGAAATCAGACCGGCATTCTTGAGTTCATTCTCCCGACCCTTAACCTGCAACTCACTGTCACGGGATCGTGGTCGTGGTCAGGACTGCTCAGTCTGTTGAGGGGAACCACAAGGAGTCTCACGAGCAGCCTGCGGTCCCTCGCAAAATAATTCGGTCCGATAATCGCAGCAGCACTTCATGACATTTCCGATCGAGGGCTGGTAACTCCTCTAAGAGAAGTCATGAACGGTATGGAAGTCGCAGAAGTCAGCGTCGAAGCTCTGATCAGCGCAGTGAGAGAAGGTGCTATTTTAATTGATGTTAGAACAGCAAGTGAATACGCAAGAGGTCATGTGCCAGGAGCCATCAACCTTCCGTTGTTTGACGACCAGAAACGCGGAAATTTGCTCATTGCTTTCGCGAAGCAAAACAGGGCAGCCGCTTTCGCCATGGCGAGGCGGGTTATACGGCCTGATATCGAACGTTTTCTTAGTAAAGTAGCAGCCATGATCGATGGACGTATGCAGCTGAAGTATTCGTGCGGATCCGTGTCCAACGTATCTTTTGTCGTCTACTTATACTGTTGGCATGGCGGAATGCGCTCAAGTACTCTGGCGTGGTTTCTTAGGCAAAGTGCACTTCCTGGTTTGCTTGACTGTCGTGTTCTTCGCGACGGGTACAGGGCCTTCAGGCGCTTCGTGTCATCTCGGTGGTCCTCGCTTGCCCAAGAGAAAGTAAAGCGAGGTCCCGAGGCAGAAGCTCGACGCATTCATTATGAGACCGAGCCTAGTGTTGAAAGTCCTCAGATATGTATTGTCGGCGGACGCACAGGTGTTGGAAAAACTCGTGTTTTACATGCGCTGCGTGACGCGGGAGAGCAAGTGATTGATTTGGAGGGAGTAGCTAGACATCGAGGATCTGTGTTTGGTTGGGTCGGTCGGTCATCCATTCAACCCACCAGTGAACATTTTGCCAATCTCGCGGTGTGTCAGTGGACTGCAAAGAAGCCTAGATGGGTATTTGTCGAAGATGAGGGTCCACATGTTGGAAAATGTTCAGTTCATCCAGGTTTATTTCAGCTCATGCGACACTCACCACTGGTCATAAATATAGTCGCCGAGAAGAAGTTACGACTGCACGTACTTTTGGAGGATTACGCGTCGATAGGGCAGCACACTGATGATAAATGGTCAAGGACAATGTTTGAATCTGTCGGCAAGCTACATAGACGTTTAGGAAGAGATCAGACAGAAGCTCTGCAGTTCCTCCTTGACTCAAGAGATTACGCGGCCGTCGCCAATGGGCTACTGCAATATTATGACAATATGTACGACATGCACCTTGGAAAGTTGAGAGCAACTGGTCGCCTTTCGCGAACGGTGATTACAGACCCTCGGCCACGGCAAGGGAAAATCATAGAAGTGAATGCATTCCCAATTGCTAGGCAATGTGAAAAACCGGTCACCATTCAGCCTGGCTCATTGGACATCCACAGACTCACAAAGGATGTGTTGGCAGTCGCGACCGCTTTCGCATCCTAGTACGCCACGTCGAGCAGTGGATAAGACCGGAACATCTGTTTAGTCACATAAAAGCCTGGTCGGCTCATAAACTAGCTGCAGTCCAGCAGACCACAATATTTCTTAAGTGTTACCTTCGGTACGTAAAGCGAAAAAAATAGGAAATTCACTGACGAAGTCACATTTATTCAGTCCCACATTCCGACCCCGGTTTTTTTCAATCTTGTCTCGTTTATTTGTCTTCTGATTGGTCGAAGCTCGATCATTTTCAAAGTCATATACCAAATCACCGTGCGGTCGGTGAGTGGTACTTTATCTCTGACTAACAACTATGTGCGACACCTTTCCGTTCTTTGGACGACAGCTATTCAGCGGGACGGCCTAACCGTTGCGCTTGGCGTGCACGTAGTCGTCGAACCCACACGTATGACACCTGTGAACGAAGAAACGACGCCAAGACGTCTTCTGAAGACGCGGTAGTGGACGTCGAAGTTGACCGATGTATCGATGAAAATTCGGCTTTAAACCGTGACAAAGTAGCCCTTCTTTCACCGAAGCTCCATCGATCAATACACCGGTTAGAAAACCTTAACCCTAATTACAATCTCGAGCCCGTCCACCAGACTAGTCCCAAACGAGCCTCCCGCGAACTCCAATTCTATCGTTTCTCAATCACCAGGGAGGCACCTACAACGGATCGTAACATGAGCCATATGAAATCAGTTACAAACCCAAACTTGAGACAGGTGAATCTGGTGTAGTATGCTGCGAGAGAGGCCGACACATCATTCTTTGGGACTAATCCAGAGAGCAAATAGCTAGTCCATGTATACCCACCCACAAACTCACAGACTTTCTGATACCCTGCAACACATCCAGGTTTAAAAGACATCTTCCGCGGCCAGAACCCCACTTTCTCGGGATGCCGTTTGGGTTCAGTCTTGGCGAACTTGTGGCCACGGCTGGAGTGTTGGGAGTCGCTTTCGGACCCCGGGATATAACAAAACTTGCTCGAAGCCTCGGCAAACTCACTGGACACGCCACAGGTAGGGCTCCGTAGGACTCCTCCCCAATAACCTTCTCGTTATTTAACCTTCTCGTTTTAACCCTTGAACTTTTGGCTCTCTACTTGCCTCCATCTAAAGGGTACATCAACCTGATGAACCTCAGAGCGGAGCGTCTTGCTAGCAGGATGCACGTACTTGGGCTTCACCGAGATATGAAAAGGAGCATACGGGAGCTAGCAGGGGTTACCGGAGAGATAAAATCTGGACTGAAGCCAACTGTCCTCAATAAATCACATAAGCTGGGTCCAGCAGTCCTCCGCTCGCATGTTAGAGGGGAGATGCGCATCGCGCCTGTCCTGACGCATCTTCAACGGGTGCCGTGCGCATACTTGCATGATACCTCTTCGTCAGCAAGTCCCATATCCCAGATTTCAAGTGGACATCTTGGCAAATTTCAGCACAACCCGACCTCGCAGACTCAACTTCCAGACTTTTCTTTCAACATAGTTCAGCAACAGCAGGATGTTACAGCCCGTGGTGTGGACATTCTTGTTGGATGCATAGATAACTCATAGCCGATGCAAACGAGCTGAACATCCTCGGGCATAAGTCATGCATGTGGAGATCATTTGGAGCAACTGGTCTTGTCGCGGTTGTATTTGGCGATCATTCCTGCCCTGCTGCAGAAGCAAGTATGCTGCCCAAATGTAACAAAACTACCAATTACCTTCGTACAATTCATCTACGTTGTTCCAATCTTCGCTGGACATCTGTTTAGCTCTCTACTCTCTTCGTATTCTATTTTAGGCCACAAGTATTCTCGGCTATTTCTGTATCGGGTTTTGTTGTGTGTTAACGAGGTACGAGTAAGGTTTCGTTCGTAGGACCTTTTTTGGGACATCAACACAGCAAATGGCGATAGACACCATACTTTAAGTTAGTTACAGTATACAATAATGGTTGTGTAAAAGCATGTAATAATACGAGTCCCCAGGGACGAAGTGACATTTGCACCACATTTATCCCGGTACCGAAATCACGATATATGATATATATATTAACTATCCTTTCCGACTGTTTATCTGTTCCATCCCAGAAAGATTTTTTAAGTTGTTTTATTTGATGTATTAAATACATTTAAATACCTTCGTATTATAAATATATGTGCATATCAACGCAATGTGCAGATAGTGATAGACACTGAAGTACGTTATTAGTACAGATTGAGACAACCAGAAAAACCTGCGCGCTGTACGGATGTGTGGTATATATAACACTAGTCACTTTGCTGATGGCTTCACGTGTAAGACCGCAAGCGATGACGAAACTAATATACCATTATCGCTATAACGCCGGTCGGTTGCAAATACTGACATGCGCCTCGCGCCAAACTTCAAAACAATTCACATCCCGAAATGATAGATCATCTTCGATCTTGCAATGTGAACGAAACTTATTATATTACGAATATATAATAATGAACGAACGAAACCTATATAGATAATATATGATAATATATGTACATATGTAATATATAAGATCTTAACGCGTTACGTAACATACATATACTTCATTTTGTTATCGTCATGATTTCGGAAAAGTGCCCGACTCCTCCGAGCGCCATCCGTGCCCTCGATTTGCCATATTCATCAGAAGGTACCGCGGGGAACATAACGTGACCCGGGTCGCGTTACAGATGTTCAACATGAGTTCTCTAGGATCCAGATTCGTCGCATTTCCAACCACGAGCTTTGTTGCCCCCAGTCGTTCATGTTGTCGGTCTCTGTGGCGTGGGCATGCCGCTCGAAATGCATCTCACAACACGCGTGCTTTCTCTGTGGCCTACACCAAGACGCGTGATTCTTATGGATTGAGGTCACCCACCATGCCCATGCTTTCGAATCCGAATAAAAAAAGATTGACCGCGCGTTTCGCTTCGTCCCCTGCTAGTAATAAGTTGCCTTCAACCCCACTATCGCGCGTGCCAACTGCCGCTAATGAACTGGTTGAATTTATAAATGAAAGCTGGACCTCGTATCACGCCACGGCAACCACTTCACGCATGCTTGCAGCTGCGGGATTTGTCCAGCTAAGCGAGCGAGATGAGTGGAGCATTGCCCCAGGCGGGAAGTACTTTTTTACGCGCAACATGTCCTCAATCGTAGCTTTCGCAGTTGGGGAAAAGTATGTTCCTGGGAACGGCATCCATATAATCGGGGCTCACACCGACTCGCCCTGCCCAAAACTAAAACCCGTTTCCTCTATCATCAAGAGTGGATTCCTAGAGGTCGGAGTACAGACATATGGGGGTGGCTTGTGGCATACGTGGTTTGATCGCGACCTCTCTGTTGCGGGAAAGGTGGTCCTGAGACGTGGCATTGGCGGTGGACAGCTATCACAAGAGCTAGTACAGGTCGACAGACCAATACTTCGCATCCCAACCCTTGCTATTCATCTCGACAGAAACGTCAACACAGAAGGTTTCAGGCTGAATGTTGAATCGCATCTCGCGCCAATTTTAGCTACTGCCATTAAAGGTGAGCTTGGATTGGGTTTGGCGGCCTCTTGTCCAAGTGCACATGACGAAGATCCCAAGTCGTATGAGAAAGGAAAGAAACCGGCACATCATCCGCTGCTCCTTGAAATCTTAGCCGAGGAACTCGACTGCGACGCGGACGAGATCGTCGACTTTGAGCTCGAAGTCTGCGATGTGCAGCCCTCAGTAATCGGAGGTGCTGCCCATGAATTCATTTACTCTGGCCGTCTCGACAATCTGGCGTCGGCATTTTGTGCTCTGAAGGCCCTGTTGGAAGCTGGTGGAGATGGTTCATTGGACGAAGAATCTGGTGTTCGCATGGTCGCAATGTTTGACAACGAAGAGGTTGGTTCTGGAAGTGCTATCGGTGCCGGGGGCACCATCCTAGCCGATGCCATCACCCGCATAATTCGAATCCTTTGCAACAACTCGCATGAGGAAGGTATATTTGAGCGCACTATGCGAAACAGCTTTTTAGTTAGTGCAGACATGGCTCACGCGCTCCATCCTAATTATGCTGATAAACACGAAGCTAATCATGCCCCAAAAATACACGCTGGGTTGGTAGTCAAACAGAACGCAAACCAGCGGTATGCCACGAATGCGGTCACCGCGACTCTTTTCCGGGAGTGTGGGGCGAAGAACGACATTCCTATCCAGGATTTTGTGGTCCGCAACGACATGGGTTGCGGTTCAACCATCGGACCCATCCTCAGCGCAAACTTGGGTATTCGCACTGTCGACGTAGGAGTTCCGCAACTCTCGATGCACTCAGTTCGGGAGATGTGCGGTACCGAAGATATTGATATCTGCTACCGACACTTCAAAGCTTTCTATGAAAATTTTGCGACGGTAAGCTCAGAATTTACTGACATTGACTTCTAAGAGTCTAAGAGTGCAGGGAAAGGACTGACAATGATGGATCAATACGGTTTCTGCGGAATTGTGCAGGATGACTAGCTCAAGATGGGATCTGACACAGTTTGTTTGCAACGGCAGCCACTCGGTTCCGCTGCTTCTTCGAAAAAGCCCGTGGCTGATCTGAGAAAAGCAAAACCCTCACGTTTCCGTTGCCAAGCTGCATGAACACCGATTCTGTACCCTGCGGCAGGAACCCCCAGTTATTTGCCCCTGCCATGTCGATCGCCCTTCGGTCCGTAAGATATAGTCTCGGAGGGGTTCCTGCTAAGTCAGAATTCCTGATACTCTCTGTCAACAAGTACATTACGAGACTAGTTTCTGCTGTTCCTGTTGCTATGTGCACCTGCCCGCGGGCGCACAATAGATCAAGCTCGTTGTTTTCAAACAAAAGCACGCCTTTGGCATTCGTCTGTGTTAGCAGTGCATATGTTGCCCAGGCCATATCTGCTTTTGTCACGTCAGAAATGGTTTGAGACAGAGCAAACACCTCATCATTAACACTTTCTCCACCGTGCATCGAGTACGGCGTCGTGTCGGAGAGTCTTCGTCCAAGAAGAGGCGCGGTGATACATGCGACAGCCAGTATGATTGCAAGTTGTTCTGTGGACGTCTGAGCATATGTCGGATTGACCGACGCTACATTGTTAAAGAAAACTAAAAACGCGCAGAGGAGACCCGCAATACGTGGCACATCGTCGTCATCGACACCAGGTATGCCTAAAGTGAATTGGAAAATCGCAAAATCTTCGTCGCGTGTCGAGCGCAATTTCCATCCTTGTATTCGTGTCAGTCCATTGATAGGTCTGCTGTGCTTTATTGATCGGCGTTGACGGATCTGTTGAGCGACCGGGAACGCATTTGGCAAAAACTTCGATGATGTCCAGGAACAGAAAGCCCTCGGCATTTCGCGGTTCTCTCTGTGTTTCACCTGTGTAATAAAATTACATATAAATCTTAAGCTTTCGTTCGAAGATAATAATATATAAAGATTAATAAGATTAATAATAAGATATAATAAGCTGTATGTGTTCCCATTTTTTTTTGGCACCGGG
>Ga0115566_10005127_pt1 | contig 10334 bp, 6 predicted proteins | sample COGITO_mtgs_1204_3_FD_87173 | JGI IMG/M metagenome (GOLD analysis project Ga0115566, IMG submission 87173) | Pelagic marine microbial communities from North Sea - COGITO_mtgs_120405 | ecosystem: Environmental > Aquatic > Marine > Epipelagic | place: Germany:Helgoland, sampling site Kabeltonne...
GCACCCGCAACAGCAACAATCGATGCATCAGCAGCATCAGCAACATCACCAGCAACAACATTCGATGCAACAACAGTACCAGCAGCAGCCGCAGCAACATGTTCAGTACCAACAGTCACAGTTCCAGCCACAGCAGCCGCAGCAGCAGCACGTTCAGTATCAGCAGCCGCAACAACAGCCGCTGCAACCACAAGAACAGCCGCAACAGCAGCCGCAGCAACCACACAATCCAATGGCTCGCATGCCTTCGTTACAACAACACGTGGGTATCTTGCCGAAAGCGCAACGCGCAAAAATATCGAAGTCAAAAGTGCAGCAGCGACGTCTGGCGATCAAACCGGCGCACATCCTCCCCGCACCGGGCCCGGGTGACCACCATTATCATCATCAACAACAGTATTATTATCATCATCATCAACAACATCAACAACAACCACAGCACGGATCCTATATTGATCAAACCGGACGCGTCGTATATTACCAACATCCGCCTCAGCAACAGCAACATCACGTTCAGTATCAGCAGCAACAGCAATACCACCACGTGCCTCCTCACATGCAACAGTATCAGCAGTATCCTCAACATAATCAGCAGCAAGGTCATCTCCATCGCGTTGAGTCGATGCCGCAGTTTCCGACGACGACTGGATTGAACGGGTCTCCGGTGCACAGGGCGCATCCGTATCATCCACATCATCAACAGCATCATCACGGTTCGCATTTGCACTATCAAAATCCCAACGGAAGTGGCAGCTCGCCCGCGTTGTACCAACAAGGTGGACAACAAAACTTTGCCGCCGGAGGCGGCCCGGCGCCACAGTTGCCGCTCGGTTTGAAACTCACGAAATCAAATTCGCTCAAGGATTTACTCCGCGCTCACGAGGTTGAGAAGATAAACAGAGCAATCGCGGCTGATTCGGCGAATGCGAACGGTGGATCCAGTAACGGCTCTCCGACGACGGTTGCAAACGAACATCCTCTCTTCAATGCGAACGCTTTCGGCGACGACGACGAGGAAATTTTGTCTCTCACCAATATGCCGGAAAATGTGGATTTGAATGATTTGAGCGTCGAGCTCGATGACTCCTATCTCGTATTTTGAGCGAGTAAACTACTACTGCACTAGGACACTAAGATCTATATGTAATGTAAAACATGTATGTAAACTCCATTTATATTTATTAAAACCATGGCAAGAATAAGTTTATTACTTCTTCTCGGCGCCATGCGGCGCCATGCGCTTCGCCTCTTTCGAAGGCGACGACGTCTTCTCCTCCTCGCTCTTGTCCACATAAAACCTCAAACGCGCTTTACGATCTCGACCTGTCTTTTCTGATTCCCAAGTCGCGTACATCACGAGCACGTCGTCATCATTCGTTAAAGGGATAACGGAGCGATCGCCTTCGGAATACGCCACAGTTTTCACGACGGCGTCTTCGGAGCTCCCAAGCGCTTTCGAGAGCAAACGGCGAAGCTCTTCGAGCGAGTCGGCTTTATCCAAGCGCGCGAGCGTTTCCTTATTTTCTTCCATAACAATCGTTGAGTTTATCTTACCTTCAATATTCAACGCGTGCGCGAGAGTTCGAAACATTGTTTGCCCAGCGATGAACGTCGCAAAGAAGAGACCGATGCCTTTATCGAATTGAAGGGAACCGTCGAATAAGGCGGCGGAAAAATTGACGTACATGGGACCAGGGCACAACGCGGCGAGACCCCATCCCAACCCAAAGATCGAGGCACCGACTAAAATTCTCCACTCGAAAGGTTCGTTTGGTTTATCAGGCTGCGCGAGCTCGTCTCCAAAGAACGAGCGCTTCATTCGCAAGCCTTCGTCTTGGTACTTTTCCTCTAACACATTCCAGGCTTTCCAACCTTTTATGTATGCAAAAATCGGTATCGCGAAAGCCAACGCGACGAAAAGAAAGACGAGTAAACTCGGATCGAACGTCTTTTTGTTCACGGAGAGAAAGGCAGATACTTTCGCCGGATCGGTCATCCCGCCGACACAAAGCGCCAGTCCAAACAAAGATCCCGAAACCGCTTTCGCGAGGAATTTCGTACACGCGCGAAGGCGTTTATTTTTTCCATACACACCAACAAGCGTAACGATGGCATAAAACGCTAAACTAGAAAGCCAAATCAAGAGTAGTTTAGACGTGTGAAAAGCACTCTCGGCTTCTGCGGCTGCGATGGCAAAAAATCCACACGCGAGGGCGCACAAAATGAAAGCTCCCCGCGATATGATATCACGTACGGGAGGTGGCCTTTCTTCTTCGTTCTTAACGTGAAACGTTTCGTCCAAAAGGCGTTGTTTTTTCTCTTCTGGCGTTTCTGTCTCTCTTATCGTCCGCAAACGTTCAAAATTTTCTTCCCATGGATCATTACCATTGATATACTGGTAGTACGCGTACAAACCGGCGACGATCGATCCAACTGGAAGCGCGATCAACACGAAAGTCAACGCAGTTTTCGCCTTGACGAATACCGCGTAGCACACTGTCGCAACCCACGGCTCGATTATATCCGCGTTGTAAAACATCTTCTCGAAAAAAAGTTCCAAGTCCCACGTCCTTTTTCCAGGAATCATCAACATCACATCCATCGCACCCGCGGTATCGAAAACGCTCGCGGTGATCATGCCAACAATCACAAATATGCTCGCGGCCACTAAACTTCTCTTCGAGAGTCTCGCGACGCCGCTCAACGCGTGCCCAGAAGTGCATCCGCCGGCGCACGCCGATCCGACGCCAACGCACAGACCGGCAAAACCTAACCGCGCTGCGTTTTGTACCGACTGAAAGCCGCCGTCGGGAAGTAAATAACTCACGTCCAACGCGTAATTCAAGAGCACGTGCGTCCCTACCAACAACCCCAGCAAAAACGCCGGTTTTCGAAGATGTCGGTGCAAACCAGACACTCCAATCGCCTCGCCCGTTGTCAAATACTTCGTCACCAAACTCGTGGCCAAGAACACCCCTCCAACGACACTCATCCCGGGCGTGTACTCGGACGAATAATGCATGGGGGGAGGAAAATGTCGTCGCATCGTCGTCGATGCGCCAACGACTTTGCCGCCGCTTCTTCCATCGCTCGTCGTTGATGATCTGAGTTTCTCGATGCCTATGCCCGTGGCCACGTCGAGCTCGGCTGTTTTCTTCAAGCAAAAAAATTTAACAGACGACGATTTTCTCCTCGATGCTCCTCTTCTTTTCGTCGTCACCTTCTTCTGCGCCGTTCCCGTCCTCCTCCTCAAAGTCGTCCTCGCGCGTAACGTCGTCGTCGTTGTCCCCGTCCACGTCGTAAACATCATCGCGTACTGTTTTTGTTTTGTTAAACAGAGATAGATATGTTTTTTTTTTCTGGCGCTTCCCAGTCGTATTTTTTACTCTTTTCAAAAATCCTCACAAACACGAGTTTTTAGATACAAAAAAAAAGAGTATAGCATCCATGATTATCCTCCTTTTCCTCGCGCTTCTCGGCATCTTCTCCTCGTGCGAAGCGAAACTGTACGGCTCGTACTCAAAAACAGGCGCGCGGAGACCTTCTGGTGTACGTTTTTCCTCGAGGTTGGCGTATAACGCGTACGGGAGAAAACTTCTCCAAGACGGAGAGAGAGATATCCGAGAGACGCAGAACTTGGTCGAACAAACGGATGCTCCCTCTTGTCCGGAGAACAACACCATGTACGAAATCCTCGCTCAGACGCCAGAGTTATCGAGGTTTTTTAACGTCAGTTTGCGGTATCCGAAAGTGACGGACGCGTTGAAATCGTATTCAAGATCGGACACGTTATTCGCGCCGTCCGATGAGGCTATTCAAGATCTCGTGGACTGGTCTGGGTACGATCGGTTCGAAGAGTTCGTCTCGGAGCTTTGGGGCGAAGACGAGTACGAGGCGCGATTGATCGCGCACCACGCGGTTCCTGAGTCGAACTTGACGGAAGCAGAGTTGCGAGCGTTGGAAGGTCCGTATCGATATTTGAGAGACGCTCTCGGTGAAGTCATGCCGTTGAAGATTGAGGCGAACCCGGAAAACATCACCGTCCGAGCGCTTGGTTCGGAAGGTACCATCATCAAACCGGACTTGATTGCCTGTAACGGCATAATTCACGTTATCGACACGGTACTCTTACCCTTCGACGGCGACGGCGTCTTAGACGACGCGCAAAAAGACGCGTTACGAGACGCGATCAGAGCGTTGTTCGAGTTAAACGGACCGGGAACGATCGCCGACGACGTCGTCAGAAAAAATCTCGCATCAATTCTCTTGGGATACGACCCAATTGAGAATTTGGACGTTGCCTTGGGCCTCGCGCCGGCGCCTTCGCCGTCCACTGATGCAGACGAAAAAGAAGAGGGAGAAGAAGAACAAACTTTGAACAGAAAGTAAACGCGTCGACGATAACAACAACAACAGCTCGTACGCGCCGGGCAGAGAAAGAGGGTTCGGCGATGATGTAACAAAACAGAAGCTTGAAGATGAAGATTCGGTGATTACAAAAGAAAACCTGAGCCGAATTCTCCTCTCTCTCGCGCGTTTACTACTCGTTGTAGTGATAACGGCACACACACACATAATCAGAAGTAAAAATTTCTTTCACCACACGCATTCAAATCAAAAATTAAAAAACCTCAATCGAGGGTTATTTCACACATTCTCCATCCTCCATTCACCACCACCACGAGCAAAAGTATTTATTCACACACGCACTTTATCTAAATTTGCATGACGCTACTGAACGCTACGGTGGTCACTCTCATCAACAGAGCGGAAGGTTCCATCGCTTCGTCGTCTTCGTCTTCGTCATCGTCTGCTTCTTGTTATCGTTCGAGTCGGAAGGCGACGATGTTGCGTACTAAGCGCGCGCAGGTTTTGCGGCGAATCAATGTGACGGCGACGAAAAGCGCAAAAACTCCCCCCTATCGACAGGTTGCTCCTGCGGCGGCGATGATGATGAAAGCGACCGTGCGAACGCGAGGCATCGTCATCGCCTCGACGCGCAATTATCGAAGGGTGGGGTTGACTACCGTCGCCGCCGCTGCTGCTGGGGTGTCGCCGGGGAAAAAACACGGCGATTTGCCTAAAAATTTCGAGCACACGGACGTGGAGGAACCTTTATATAAAAGATGGGAACAGTCCGGCGCGTTTAAACCGAAACCGAACGACGAGAAGGAACCGTTTACGATTCCGATGCCACCACCGAACGTGACTGGAGCGTTACACATGGGTCACGCGATGTTTGTGACGATTCAAGACGTGATGAGTCGATCGATGCGGATGCGAGGACATCCGACGTTGTGGTTGCCGGGGACGGATCACGCTGGGATCGCGACGCAGCTTGTCGTGGAGAGGCAACTGGAAAGCGAAGGTCTGTCGAGGATTGGTGTTGGGAGAGAGGAGTTCGAGAAGAGAACGTGGAAGTGGAAGAAAGAGTACGGGGATAGGATTCAAAATCAGATTAAACGTTTAGGCGCGAGTTGCGACTGGAGTCGCGAGCGATTCACCTTGGACGATAACTTAAGCGAAGGCGTTTTGGAAGCGTTCAGTCGATTACACGAACAAAAATTGATTTACAGAGGGTCGTACATGGTGAACTGGGCGCCAAAATTACAAACAGCGGTGTCGGATTTAGAGGTTGAGTATAGCGATGAACCCGGATTTTTGTTTCACTTCAAGTACCCGTTGGAAGGATACGAGGAGGATAACACGAAGTTTTTACCGGTTGCCACGACGAGACCGGAAACGATCGTCGGGGATACCGCCGTGGCCGTGCACCCAGAAGATCCGAGATATAAGGATTTCGTCGGCAAATTCTGCGTCGTTCCTGGAACGAACGGGAGGAAAATTCCAGTCATCGCTGACGACTACGTCGACATGGAATTCGGTACGGGCGCGTTGAAAATTACGCCGGCGCACGACCCGAACGATTACGACATGGGTAAAAAACGCGATTTGGAATTTATCAACATCATGAACAAAGACGGGACGATGAGTGCGAACGCGCAAGCGTACGCTGGTTTAGATCGCGCCGAGTGCCGCGTGAAAATATGGGAAGATTTGGAAAAAGATGGCTTGGCGATTAAGAAGGAAGATTACGAAACGAGAGTGCCGCGATCGCAAAGAGGCGGCGAGGTCATCGAACCCATGGTGTCCGAGCAGTGGTTTTGCAAGATGGAAACTATGTCCACGCCAGCGCTGAACGCCTTGAAAACAGGCGAGTTGACGATTGTCCCTAAACGTTTCGAGAAAGTTTACGAGACCTGGCTGAGCGATTGCAAGGATTGGTGCATCTCCAGACAATTGTGGTGGGGTCATCGCATCCCGGTGTGGTACGTTCACGATAGCATAGAAGATTTACAGAATGCAAAGAAAGGCGAAGGTAAAGGCGCGTCGAAGAAGTACGTCGTGGCGAAGAACGACAAAGATGCACGAGCCCAAGCCGAGGCGAAATACGGCGAGGAGATTATTTTGTACCGAGACGAAGACGTGTTGGACACGTGGTTTTCGAGCGGTTTGTGGCCGTTTTCAACCATGGGTTGGCCAGATGAAAACGCTCCAGATTTCAGGAAGTATTTTCCAGGGTCTGTGTTGGAAACTGGACACGATATTTTGTTCTTTTGGGTAGCGAGAATGATCATGATGTCCTACGGCATGACGGGTAAGTTGCCGTTTCACACGGTGTATTTACACGGTTTAGTTCGAGACGAACAAGGAAGAAAGATGTCGAAATCGTTAGGCAACGTCGTCGACCCGTTGGGAGTTATCGGTGACGTCGGATGCGACGCTTTACGATTCACCTTGGCGACTGGTACCAGTCCCGGACAAGACTTGAACTTGAGTTTGGAACGATTGAAGAGCAACAGAAATTTCACGAACAAAGTTTGGAACGCCGGTAAATTCGTCTTGTTCGCCATGGAAGAATTGAGCGACGACGAGCGCATAGAGATTCAAAAAATGTCCGAAACAATTGCATCTTCGGATACTTCGTCCTTATCGCTTTCCGAGCGATGGATCATCTCCAAATTGCACCAAACCGTCGATCAAGTGACGAAATCTTTGGACAAGTACGATTTCGGCATCGCCGGTCGCAACGCCTACGGGTTCTTCTACGATGATTTCGCGGATTGGTTCATCGAGTCTATTAAAACTAAATTCAACAACAAAGACGATCCAGAAGGGAAGAAACGCGCGTTGGCGGTAACTTTATACGCGTGCGATAGCATTTTGAGACTGTGACACCCGTTTGTACCTTACGTCACGGAGGAGATTTGGCAGGCGTTGCCGCATTCGGGCGATTTGTTAATCTCGCAATCGTGGCCGGAAACCGATCAGAAGAAAGATGATGCCGCGGAACAATCGTACGAAACACTGAGAAGTGTCGTCACAAAAATTCGAAACGCGCGAGCGGAATACAACGTCGAACCGGCGAAGAAAATAGAAAATTGCACGATTGTCGTTAAAGATTCCTCGGCGTTGCTTTCCGATTTGCAAAGCGAAGTGGCCGTCTTGTGCTCGTTGGCGAGATTAGACCCGGCGTCGACCACGGTCGCGTCTTCAGCTCCTGCCGATTGCGAGCAAAACCCGTCCGATTACGTCAACGCCATCGTCGCCGATGGCGTGGAAGTATTCTTATCCTTAGCCGGCTTAGCGGATCCAGCGAAAGAGTCTAAACGGTTGAAGAAACAAGCCGAAAAGTTGGAAAAAGATTTGAACGGTTTGAACGGACGATTGAACTCGGAGGCTTTCTTGAGCAAAGCTCGACCGGATGTGGTGGAAAAGGCGCAAGCTGAGGCGAAAGAGTTGAGTGAACAGTTAGCCGCGGTTCAGGCTCGATTAAAAGTTATGACAGATCTATTAGCGACAACCGCATCCAAATAATACTAAAACAATACATCAAATTACACAAGAATACACAAAAGCTAAGTTACGGTACTCCTTCATTCAGCTCCGCTCAAGCGACTATGTCTCGGACTGTTTCCCGCCCGAATCTCTTGCGCCTCCAACAACAGTAAAGACGAGAAACTTCTCGATCGATTTCGTCCTCCCGCCATCCCGACGTTCCCGGCGTCCTCGTCCATCTCTTTCGTGTGCACTACAATAACCGGCGAACTCGGTTGCCCGCCAGCATTTGCCGACGGCGACCCGCACAACCCCATCGGCCCAACTTCTAAATTCTCAAACGACCGCGAAATAGGAATCGCGTTCGACTCCGCGTACATGTGAACTTGCGGTATCGTTCGAGCGCCTACCGAAGTGCTCTCCCCACCCCCCCCACCCCCACCACCAGCGCTATTCTGTCGTCTTAATAAATAGCTGTTATGATCTCTGTTGTTGCTACTCCCATTCATCATCATTTTACTCGTCGGCGATCCCATCGCTTCGATATCGTTCACGTCCGCGAACTTTTCGATGTAGTTATAACTCCCGTGTTGCCTCCCTATGCTTTTCCCGTGTAATTCCTCGTCGTCGAAATATTCCCGCCCGTGTCTGCCTCGCGAAGAGTCGCCGTAATTGTTCGTTCGCTTGTGAATGGGGATGCCTATTCGCTTTTGCATGTCGTCTGAATCATCAAGAGTAGTCGTAGTGATATCGTTCCCAAACCCACCCGTTGTGGTACAAATCGGGGCCAAAGAGGAAGCATCAGAGTTTATCAAAGACTGGGTGAGCGCGGACGACAGCGCGCCTTTTTTCTTCCCCCCCGTCGTTTGAATCGTCGTCTGTTCTTTCGTTTCTTGCATCGTATCTGCTCGTGTTGTGTCGACGGTTTAAACCGCCGCAAAAAGAATGAAGCGTTTGAATTGGTTTGAAATGTCTTTTTTTTTCCGACGTGTCAAAACGAGAGTGAAGCTTTAAAGTAACATTTTTGCGCTAAAATACAATCCTCTAACTCTATCTATTTCTCTCTCTAATCTAAACTAAACGAATCCAACTCTTTTCTTGCGCTTCGTTTTCAAGCTCAACAAGCAAGACTTTAAGTGTTCCGATTTTCCTCTTTTAGCCAACGAGGCGAGGAGCGCGATCGCGTCCACCCAGACGTCTCGCTCGGATTCGGTTTCGCAGGCGAAGCGGTAGTGACGGACGACCGCATGTGGAGAATCTTTATCATCGTTTTCTTCTTTTTCTGCGTGTTCCAAATCATCTCGGACGGAGAGGAGGAAAGCGAAACAGTTTGGCGGACGCGAGATGTCCGAAATCGGTTCGCACGACTCGACGGAAAGCATGGGGAGATTGACGTTGAAATGAGTATCCTGAGCTGCGTCGTCGCCCCACGCGTCGTTTCGTGAAGGCACGTAATCTCCGGATTCACTCTTGATGCGAAATGTTTGCGCGGAGTCGACGGTTTTGAAAGCAGATGCGCAGACGGCGAAGCGACGTCGCGCCCAATCGAAATCGGTTATCGTCGTTCGTCTTTTGTTCGCTACTTCTCCGCCTCGCTTTCCTCCTACGCCGCCGGCGAACCAAACGTTTCCAGCGAAGAGAGAATCGTCGCCGCATTGCGTGTCCGGCAACGCGGTTTCGACTAACTGTGCGCTTTGCGAGTAGACTACTTTCGCGTTTTCCGTTTCCGACGAAGACGGCAACGCAGAAGTCACCATCGCCAACGCCGAAAAAACGTACACCGCGGCGCGTTCCATCTGACCTCGAGCGAACTCCACCGTGCCTAAATTATACGCCGCTCGATGGAAATCAGGTGAAATGCGAATTGCCCTTCGAAATTTCAGAATCGCTTCGCTCAAGCATTTCGATTTACTCTCGGTAGACTCCTCTGTCTCCGAATCCGTCATCAACATCGCTCTCTGTCGCAACGCCAACCCGTGGTTATTCAACGCTCGCGATACGCTCATCGAGGTCACCATCTCGCCTCCTTCTCCTTTTCCTCTCAAATACGACCGCTCCATTCCAACTGCCACCGCTTTTTCGTACTTCTCGCACGCCTCTCGCCACAATACCCTCGCTTCCTCCGGTCTTTTCCTTTCCAACACTCGCGCGCGGTCGCCAACCGCTATCGCCCAGTTGTAGTAAATCGTATACCTTTCTTTCCATTTGGACGCGAACTCGTACGCGACGCACGCTTTCGCGTGCAACCCTTCCACCACGTCTCCGTTTTCTTCTTCTTCTTTGAACTGTTCCGCTTGTTCTTGCAACGTCAGCGCGTATTCCGTTAAAAGGTCCACCAGAGTTGTTTCCGAGACCGTTTCGTCTTGCAGTCGATGCATCAGCGCATCCAACTTCGTTTGCAACTTTCTCTCTCCGTTGTTTTTCGGTAAAGGCGAGGACGCGTGGACGCGCTGGGAGATGTGCGCGAGCATTTTCTTCCTCTTTTGTTCTTTCGA
>Ga0115566_10005129_pt1 | contig 10333 bp, 8 predicted proteins | sample COGITO_mtgs_1204_3_FD_87173 | JGI IMG/M metagenome (GOLD analysis project Ga0115566, IMG submission 87173) | Pelagic marine microbial communities from North Sea - COGITO_mtgs_120405 | ecosystem: Environmental > Aquatic > Marine > Epipelagic | place: Germany:Helgoland, sampling site Kabeltonne...
GCATTAGGCTCTGCAATATTAATATCACCAAGTGTAGACAAACTGGCAGATACACCCCCTGTTGTAGGGTTAGTTAAAACAGAAATATATGGCAGTCTTCTTTTTCGCAATTGTGCAAGAGCGGCGCTGGTTTTGGCCATTTGCATTAGTGAAAATAATCCTTCCTGCATTCTAGCTCCACCACTTGCAGCAAAGCAGACTAAAGGCAAATCGTCTCGTAGACATGTCTCTGCAGCTAATACAAACCGCTCGCCGACAACCGAACCCATTGATCCTCCCATAAATCCAAATTCAAATGCACAAGTAACAACTGGTACCGTTTTAACCTCTCCTTTCATTACGACTAATGCATCATCCTCACCCGTAGCTTTTTGTGCTTGGCTCAGTCTATCTTTATATTTCTTGCTGTCCTTGAATTTATATTTATCAACTGGTTTTATTTCCGTCCCTATTTCAATTGCTGAACCCGCATCCAGGAATTTTTCCAAACGTGCCCGAGCATGAATTAACATGTGATTTCCACATTTCGGGCAAACCTCAAGATTCCTGATTAACTCTGCCCTGTAAAGAACAGAATTACATGATGAACATTTAGTCCATACACCTTCAGGCACTGTCCTACGATTACTTGGATTCGTATTAATTCTTGATGGTAATAATTTATTCAACCAGCTCATATAAATTCAGATTCCTGGGTTCGACTCTTTTGATTCTTCGTTTTTTAGACCTAATTTATATTCCAGCAATTCTATTGCCATATCAGGCATTTCTTCTTGAGACCTGGATTCACTGGACATTAACCAATTATCAACAGTATTGCGTTTTACTTTCAACATCTCTGCTACTGTCAATCTGTCAAGTTTGAAATCCGTAATTAAATTAATCAAACGTTCGCGATTATTCATAATCTATAAATTCCCGATTTTAAAGTGTAATCCCTTCATGTGCGGCAACCGTGTGAATATCCTTATCCCCACGACCTGACAAATTAGCAATAATTATCGCATCTTTGGCCATTTTGGGGGCAATTTTTGCTGTATACGCTAATGCATGGCTAGATTCTAAAGCTGGGATAATGCCTTCTATGCGCGTCAAATCGTGGAAAGCCTGCAATGCTTCAATATCTGTAACAGAGACATAATTAGCTCGACCGGTATCCTTTAACCAAGCATGCTCCGGCCCGACACCCGGATAATCCAAACCCGCTGAGATACAGTGTGTTTCAATTATTTGTCCATATTCATCTTCCATTAAATAAGTACGGTTACCATGTAAAACGCCTGGTTTTCCCGCACTTAAAGGGGCGGCATGATGCCCAGTCTCGATACCTTCTCCAGCTGCCTCGACACCATAAATCGATACTTCCTTATCATCTAGAAAATGATGAAACAATCCAATCGCATTAGAACCGCCACCAACACAGGCCACCAAGGCATCGGGGAGACGTCCTGCCTGATCTGGGCATTGTTGTCGCGCTTCGCGACCCACTACCGCATTGAAATCCCTCACCATAGCTGGATACGGATGGGGCCCGGCAACAGTTCCAATGATATAAAAGGTATCATCAACATTAGTTACCCAATCCCGCATAGCTTCATTTAAAGCATCTTTTAATGTTTTAGAACCTGCTTCAACAGAAACAACGGTTGCTCCAAGGAGCTTCATGCGAAAGACATTCATAGCTTGCCTTTGGATATCTTCAGCGCCCATATAAACGACACATTCCATACCATAGCGAGCAGCAACTGTGGCCGTTGCAACACCATGCTGGCCAGCACCAGTCTCTGCAATAACACGTCGCTTACCCATCAATTTCGCTAATAATGCCTGGCCAACGGTATTATTTATCTTATGCGCACCGGTATGATTCAAATCTTCGCGTTTCAAATAGATTTGCGCGCCACCCAGTTGCTCACTCCAACGTTTCGCATGGTATAGCGGTGAGGGTCGGCCCACATAGTGTTTTAAATCATGTTCATATTCGGCAATAAAATCAGGGTCATTTTTATATTTTTTATATGCTTGCTCAAGCTCTTCTAATGGACCCATTAATGTTTCAGAGACAAATCGCCCCCCATAAGGTCCAAAGTGGCCACGCTTGTCAGGCATAGACTTTAACGATTCGATATTTGAGTTATCACTTTTTTTATTGGCTTCAGGCATTCATAGTCTCACTAATAAATTTTTTAATTTTGACAGGGTCTTTTATCCCTTTTTTCTTCTCAACGCCACCGCTTACATCTACGGCATAAGGATGAACCTGATATATCGCATTTTTCACATTGTTCCCATCCAGACCACCAGCAAGGATAATAGGCTTCGACAAATTATTTGGGATAATACTCCAGTCAAACGCTTTTCCAGTGCCGCCAGGAACCCCTTTTACATAAGCGTCAAGCAATAAGGCTTTGGCTGAGGAGTACTTTTCAACTTCATCATGCAAACAAATACTTTCATTCATTCTAACTGCTTTAATATAAGGCCTATTGAATAAAGCGCAAGCTTGTTCCGTTTCTTGTCCATGAAACTGGAGTGTATCAATCGCAACTTCTTTTATTACCTTATTTATATAAGCATCATCAGCATCTACAAACAGGCCAACACAATTAATCAAAGGCGATATATTGTCAGTAATTTGTTTGGCTAGATTAATAGAAACATAACGTGGACTAGCTTCATAAAATACAAGGCCAATTGCGTCAGCTCCTGCTACTGCAGCAGCATTTGCATCTTCAATGCTTGTGATACCGCAAATTTTCACCCGCGTGCGTTTTAGGTGTTCCATTTTTTCAATTCTTTCAATTCTTAATTGCTATAAGACTCATTCATTAACGACAAATTCCAAATTTCTCCAAGACCGATTTTGCTTCAGGCATAGAAAATCGTTCTGGATACTGAATATTAACCAGATATAACCCATCAGGTGGTGCAGTTACTCCACCAGAGCTTCTATCTTTCGCTGCTAATACATAAGCCGCCCAATTTACTTCTTTTTTACCTGAGCCGATAGCCATTAATACACCTGCTATATTCCTGACCATATGATGAAGAAAGGCATTCGCAGTTAGTGTAATCACTATCCAGTCTTCCAGTCTATCGATCTCAAGAGTATGTATCGTTCTGATAGGTGAATTTGCCTGACAGGCAACCGCTCTATACGAAGTAAAATCATGCTCTCCAATGAAGCAAGATGAGGCTTGTTTCATTTTATAAAAATCAAGTGGTCTACATTCCCAGGAAACCAAACCATTGAATATAGCTGGGCGTGCAGGTCGATTTAAAATCAAGTATTGATAGGTTCTTTGCTCTGCACTAAATCTAGCATGAAAATCATCATCAATTTCTAATGCCCATGTAACCGCGATATCTTTTGGGAGTATTGAATTTGTCCCGAATACCCAGGCATGCGTATCTCTTACGGATGATGTTTCGAAGTGAATAACCTGTTGAATCGCATGAACACCAGTGTCTGTTCTGCCCGCGCAATGTATTCTAATAAATTCATCTGCGATGGTTGATAAGGCTGTTTCTATAGATTCTTGTATGGTTGGAGAGATGGATTGCCTTTGCCAGCCATAATAATTACAACCATTATATTCAATTCCCAGTGCAATCTTCATTCTGGACTGGCCACGCTAATGATATAATTAATATAACTATGCTGAATTACTTTAAGTATTAATGTACGAGCACTTCTAATGAAATAATTCAGTATTAAATTGATTTCTCTCTAAACCTAGCCAAGAAGATCTTCAGCTTGTTTGCGCTGCTCATCATTTCCATTAGCCATAACTTCATCCAGAATGGTCTTAGCACTGTCTTTATCGCCTAATTCCACATAGGCCTTCGCAAGATCCAACTTGGTAGCAATTTCATCTTCTGCGCTTTGCTCTTCAGGTTGTGCTGCCCTTGGTACAAATACAGTATGTTCATCATCATCATCGTCATCATCCAAATCAACACTTTTGGGTATTTCAACCGTTTCATCAAGTCCGATACTGATATCATCTTCTAACGACACCTCTGGGCTGTCATCTTCCATAGTTAATTCAAAATCCATACCCGCACTATCAACCTGAGCCGTTTCAGCTTCAGATGCTATATCCATGTCTAACTCTAGTTCAGGTGTTTCATCAGTTGTTTCTGCTGAAAGGTCAAGTTCTATGCCCTCGTCTTCACCCATGTCAAAATCAAGTGAAATCTCGCCTTCATCTTCTGCATCAAATTTAATCGGCTCATCTTCTCCTGGTACTTCCAAGCCAATATCTAAAGCATCATCTCCTGCTTCAGATGATTCTTCTAATTCAGGCACACCAAGATCTATTTCTAAACCAGCATCCTCTGGCTCGCTTGCTTCAATTTCAAGGCTTTCTTCATCATCATTAGAGCCAAGATCGAAATCAAGTACATTATCATCATCACTTGCTGGAGTTCCTGCTATTGACTCATCAACAGCAGCGTCCATATCAAACTCTAGAGCTTCATTCTCTTCTGGAATATCAATCTCAAAACTTTCTGCTTCAGGCTCTATATTAAGGCCAAGTAGCTCAGAACTATCCGCACCAGCGCTTGTAGCAGCAGTCACATCTAACAAATCTTCTTCAGAATCTAAGTCAAGATTGGCAGCCGAAGTCACATCCAATAAATCCTCATCTGAGGATTCCTCACTCGCGGTCAAATCAAGTAGATCGTCACCACCAGCACTAGAAATATCAAGCACATCGTCAGGTTCTTCATTTGAAATATTATCAACATCTTCGAGACCCACAGCAGCAGTCACATCCAGGATGTCTTCACCATCGTCTGATGCGGTTATATCTAAGACACCTTCACCTTCATCAGATGCGGTGATATCTAGCATGCCTTCATCATCTGAAGATTCCACAGCACCGCCTATATCAAAATCAAGACCTGCGTCTTCGTTTCCTGCTTCTTCATCAGCGGTAACATCAACAAACCCACCGGTGTTATCTGCATCTGTATCATCGTCTTCATCATCCGCGCCTTCTTCAAACAGCGCTCGATTAGGAGACATTTCTGACCACATAGCGACAGCCATATTCCAATGCTCGTTAGCTTCACCAAATTTATCATGTAAGACTTTGGCTTCTTCCTCGTAACTCTTCTTATTTCCTGAGGTATAAAATACTTCCAGTAATTTCGTGTGATACTCAGCATTATCAGGGGCATCATTTATCGCATTACGTACAAATTCTTCTGCTTGATCGAATTGCTCAAATGCAAGATAAGTATTCACTTCTTGCATGGGGTCTTCGTCAGATTCTTCTTCGATTGGATCAGCAGCAGCTTCGATTGGAGCAGCAGCAGCTTCCTCTTCTATATCCAGTTCTACTGACGCTTCAGGCATTGCCGTCTCAGCTTCTGAATCTGGCGGTAAAACCGTCACAGCTTCTGAATCTGGCATTTCATCACCAGTAGCACCCAAATCTCCCGAATCAAAATCAGGAAACGCTTCTTCTGTCATAGGGTCTATATCTAATGTTTCAGCTGGCTCTTTCCTGAACTTCATTATTACAACAATCAGAATTAGGAGAGAAAGAACACCAGCTACTGCCATTCCTATCATAGGATTGCCGAGTAAGAATTCTTTTGCTTTGCCTAGGTATTGATTAAGCATACCCATGATGCCATCAGAACTTGATGCAGGTTCAGTTTCAATTACATCAACGACTTCTTCATCTCCAACTAGCATTTCATCTTCCGCAGCTTCCATTGCGGTTTCTTCTAAAGCCTCTTCTTCTGAATCTTCAAGAACCTCTTCTTCATCTTCTAAAACAGCTTCCTCTTCAGCTTCGGATACCATTTCTTCATCAACTGAGCCAACTTCTTCCTCAGCCATGTCAATGTCAGGTTCACCAAGCGCCTGTCCTTGAAGTGCAGCTAGCTCATCATCTTTAAGTGACAACAAACGTTTAAGATCTTCCAGTAAAGCTTCAGATTCCTGCAGGCGATCCTTCAATTCCATATTTTCATGGGTTAATGCCTGAATAGATTCTTGAGCCAATATCAAGTCTTCTCCCTGTCCAGCATCTACACTGGAAACTTGCTGTGTGGCTTCACCAGTCTCTTCTGCTGCTACTAGTTTTAATTCAGGGTCAGACTCGACAACAGCTTCAACAGAGTCTGTTGTGTCTTCTGAAGCTGTATCCGATGATTCAGGAACCGAGCTTACCTCGGGGCGTTCATTAACCGCGCTGGACAAATTGTCTTTAATGCCATCCCATGCAGCATGCTGTGACTGTACCTCTGCTAATGCTTGAGCATTAGAGAGCGCATTAATCTCACTCTCAGTGGGCATGCGTAGTATCTGACCACGCTTTAAGCCATTTATATTCTGTTTAAAAAACGCTTCAGGGTTTGCGCGTAATAAGGCAGACATCATTTGATTCACACTGATCGATGAATCTGGCCGCATTCCTGATGCGATGGACCATAATGTGTCCGACTGCTCTGTCGGACCATAATCACCACCGGAGTAATTTATATTTGGCGAAGCAGTTGTTGGGCTACTAGATTGCTCAAAGTCATTCGTGTAAACAACGTTATGATTCGGATCATTGATAGTTACAGTTTCAACTTTTGGCTGAGCAGTATAACTAGTGGACTGATCCTGAGTGAATTCACTAGCGCGTGCATTAGGATCGTAGAGTGGAGGATCAAGTAAGACCGTGTATTCACGGAATAAGCGTCCATTAGACCAACTAACTTCTACCAAGAAATTTAAAAACGGCTCGCGAATCGGCTCTTGACTGAAAACACGAATGTAATCAGGTCCATCGTCAGGTGAGCGGCGTAAAGCAAACTTAAGATTACTTAAAATAAATGGACGATCAATTTTAGCTCTAGCAAAAGCTTCGCTATCAGCCAAGCCAACGTTCAGAGAATCGAGCTCATCCGCAGTAGGAGAAAGCAATTGAACTCTTGCATCAAATGGCTCATTTAACGCTGAATTTAAATCAAGATTACCTAAGCCTAGTGCATTAACTAAAGTTGGAGCTAAAGCTAATAAGATGACGATATAAAATTTACGTTTCATTTTTACTTCAATTTCCTTGAAATCAATTACGCGGCGGATCAATTAAAAAAGAGTACTTTCTAACCACATGACCATCAGACCAACCGATGTCTAATGTAAATTCGACAGTGGGCTCACGAATAACGTCACTGCTGGTTATTTTGAGTATATTTACCCCACCACTCTTTAAAATTTCGTATTTCAACTGGTGATGGGAAGTATAATTTTCAACTGATTGTGTCAACTCAACCTTGAGATCATCTATATCAGCAGTATCGTCCGTTTTTAACTCAATTCTTATGTCAAGTGATTGATTTAAATAAGATTTTAAATCAGCCTCAGACAGCGCTAATGAATAGCCTGAAACAGCATAGAAGCCCAAAAAAGAGAACATCAAGAGCTTAAATAATATTTTGTATACACCCACCAGTTTATACGCTATGTTATTGTTTTATATATTAAATATATTCTCTACTACTGCAAATTTTTACATATATTTAAATGTAAATTAACACTGATTATAATCGGTTTTGAGCACTTTAGAACTTGCGAATGTCCTTTAAATATAACCGATAACTATAGTTTATAAGTAGTGTTTTACCAGAATTTCAGCGATTTGAACACTATTTAATGCAGCCCCTTTCCGGACATTATCTGAAACCACCCACATGTTCAAACCGCGGGGGTGTGAAATGTCTTCCCGAATACGACCAACAAACACAGGATCCTCGCCTGCGGCCTCTGTCACTGCAGTTGGATAGCCGCCATCGGCATGCTCGTCTATTACTGTCACTCCAGGCATTTTTTCAAGTAATTTCCGTGCTGTAGCCACATCGATCTTCTCTTTAGTCTCAATATGAATGGCTTCAGAATGGCCATAAAAAACAGGTACTCTTACAGCGGTCGGATTCACTTGAATCGATTCATCTTCGAATATTTTGCGGGTCTCCCATACCATCTTCATTTCTTCCTTGGTATAACCATTATCTTGAAATGAATCTATGTGTGGTAACACATTAAACGCAATTTGTTTTGGATAAACATTGCATTCAACCTCTTTCATATTTAATAGATCAGCGGTTTGTTTTGCGAGCTCTTCAATTGCTTCTTTACCAGTGCCCGACACCGCTTGATATGTACAGACATTTATTCTATCTATACCAACCGCGTCATAAATTGGTTTTAATGCCACCATCATTTGTATGGTTGAACAATTCGGATTAGCAATTATCCCTCTGTTCTTGTATTCAGCAACGGCGTGTGGATTTACTTCAGACACGACTAAAGGAATATCATCGTCATAGCGAAATTGCGATGTATTATCCACTACTACACAACCTGCCTCAGCCGCACGTGGTGCATGAATAGCAGATACAGATGCACCAGGTGAAAAAAGACCTATTTGTACCTTGCTAAAATCAAATGATTCAAGGTCTTCAACGATTATATGCTTACCTTTAAATTGAATTCGTTTACCTGCAGAACGACTACTCGCCAAGGCATAAACTTCTCCAACAGGAAAATCACGTTGTTCTAATATAGACAACATAGTTTCGCCAACAGCACCGGTGGCACCAACAACAGCAACATTGTATTTTTTATCTGTCATAACACTTCTATTTTAAATAACTTAATTAAATTTTTAATTCGAAATTGAAGTCAACGCCTTAACTACCGCGTCACCCATTTCATTTGTACCCACACAATTCATACCGTCAGAATGAATATCTTTTGTTCTGAATCCCTCTGTCAACACTTGACTCACCGCTTGTTCAATTTGCTCCGCGGCCTGCACTTCAGAAAGCGAATACTTTAATAGCATCGATAAAGATAATATCGTCGCTAGTGGATTTGCAAGATCCTGTCCTGCTATATCGGGAGCCGAACCATGGCTCGGTTCATACAAACCACTACCATCACTAGCCAAGGATGCAGAGGCTAACATGCCAATCGATCCCGTTAGCATTGATGCTAAATCAGACAATATATCGCCAAACATATTGGTGGTTACGATCACATCAAATTGTTTTGGTTCGCGAACCAATTGCATGGCCGCGTTATCAACATACATATGTTGTAATTCAATATCAGGATAATCTTTGCCCACACTAGTAACGACTTCTCGCCACAATTCGGTTGCTTCTAAGACATTAGCCTTATCGACCGAACAAACACGTCCTTGACGTTTACTTGCGACTTCAAACGCAGTCCTCGCAATTCGCTCAATCTCACTCTCACTATAGACAAGTGTATTAAAACCTTGTCGTTGTCCATCAGCGAGCGTTTTTATACCGCGCGGTTCGCCAAAATAGATACCTCCGGTAAGTTCTCTGACAAACATAATATCGAGATCACTGACGATTTCTTCTTTCAGGGTTGAAGCTGCTGCCAATTGTGGAAACAGTACCGCTGGACGTAAATTAGCAAATAATTCAAGACTAGACCGAATCGCCAATAAACCCCGTTCAGGGCGTAAAGAGCGCTCGATAGACTCCCATTTTGGGCCACCAACGGCACCCAACAATATAGCTGCTGAGGCTTTAGCCTTGCTCAGAGTTTCGTCTGGGAAAGGAGTGCCAGCAGCATCTACAGCACAGCCACCAAGCAAACCATGGTCTATCTCCAAATCAAAACCGCGTTCATTAATCAGAAAGGCCAGCACTTTTTCAGCCTGAGCCACGATCTCTGGACCGATGCCGTCACCGGGTAATATCAAGATTTTTTTAGTCACGTTTTAATAAATTCCAAATAATAAAAATTACGCTATTTTTAACGGGCGCAAAGCATACATCAACTTTAAGTCGACGACGACTTATAGGCACTTATATCACCATTTTTTTCCTTTAAAACGCTGATTAACCCAGCAAATATAATTAATGCACCGCCGATATATTCAATATTGCTGACAATTTCATTTGTTAAAAATGCCGCGGAGACCGCACCGGCGACGATCTCTAGCAAAAAAATAACAGAGGAACGCTGGATGGGTAAAAAAGTAACTCCGTATTGTGCCGTCCATGTCAGCACATACATCATTGGAAAACCTATCAAGAAGGCGAGCACGCCTGACTGAACTGTTAATTCTGGCAATTGAGGCTGTGCTATCAATAAGCCACAAAGCGTAAGACCTAACACGCCTAACCATGCCGAGCCCATTTTCATGCCGATAGGAACCTCCCCAATCTTTCTGACCACCACATTCGTTACGGCAAATGCCATACCCGAGGTGATAGCGTAGAAATCGGCTAGGTTCATTGTATTGAGGTCAAACAACTTTGGGTTCCACAACATCAATAC
>Ga0115566_10005130_pt1 | contig 10332 bp, 5 predicted proteins | sample COGITO_mtgs_1204_3_FD_87173 | JGI IMG/M metagenome (GOLD analysis project Ga0115566, IMG submission 87173) | Pelagic marine microbial communities from North Sea - COGITO_mtgs_120405 | ecosystem: Environmental > Aquatic > Marine > Epipelagic | place: Germany:Helgoland, sampling site Kabeltonne...
AGTGGGTTGTAGAAACCCTTAGCGCACGCGTCGCACGCCGCCTTGGACCCCGTCGAGTACTTCCCTTTGGCGCACATGGCCATAGCCGCCGGGTCCGTGACGTCCGGGCATTCAAAGCCCGGAGGACAGGGCGTGCACTGCACCTGACCCGCGAGCGCGAAGGTACCCGCCTCGCAGTCGTAAATCCCCGCGCCGTCCTGCTCGGGGCACGCCCTGCCCGCGGGGCACGCCGTGCAGTTCGCCGCACCCGCCGCGGAGAACGTCCCTGAGCTGCATCGCATCTGCAACGCCACGTCCTTCATCGGGCACTGGAACCCCGGGCTACACGCGGTGCACTCCGCTTGCGAGCCGGTGGAGTAGTACCCGTCGGCGCACTCCGCCGGTGGGACGTTGGGCGTGGCGCAGGAGTATCCGGCGGGGCAGTTTATGCAGTGCGAGTAGTTGGTCCCGATGCGCGTGGTCCCCGCCGGGCACGGCACGGGCGCCGTGGACGGGTCCGGGCAGGTGTACCCGTTTGGGCACTGTCTGCAAACCGTGTCGCCGGTGGCGGCCAGCGAGGGGAACCGCGCGGCGTCTGTTTCGTCGTACGGGAGGTCAAACGCGGTGGTTTTCAGGTCGTACCTGCTGTAGGTACCCATAGGGCACCCCAGATTTTGCACGCTGCTGATCGCCTGCTGCGGGCAACGCACCCCCGCGGGACACTCGAGGCACGAACTGGACTGCGCCGTGGGTTGGTACTGACCGAGTCCGCACGGCGTGCACGTCGTCGCGCCCGCCAGGGAATAATACCCCGCGGCGCACACGTTCGGGTTGGGCGTGGCCGCCGAGGGACACGAGGTACCGTCGGGGCACACGTAGCACTCCGACGACCCCGCGTACGACGAATTACCCGGCGCGCACGACGAGCACTGGTCCGACAGCGGCAACGCGAAATATCCATTCGGGCAACGCATCGGCCACTCCGTCGCCTCCGTGGGACACGCGTGACCCGCCCAGCACTCCTCGCACACCGTCGCGCCCGTACCGGAGTAGTACTTGGCCGGGCACTTCGACGGCTCGCCCCAGCCATCCAACGGGCACGTGCTCCCGTTCGGGCAGTTGAGACACGAGGCCAATCCGCCGGTTGAGTACGAACCCGCCAGGCACGCCGACTTACTCGCGCCGTCGCACGCGTGACCGTGGGGACACGGCGGCGGATCGATCGTGTTCATCCCCTCGCAGAACGTCCCCGGCGGGCACGCGGTGCAGTTCTCCAGCCCACCTTCCCAGGTGCACGTCACACGCGAGCCGGTTCCCACCAGGTTATCGCGGCATGTCTGGAACACGATGTCGCCGGCGTCGATGTCGCAGCTCAACCTGAACGTCACCGCGTCCAGGCTGTCGATCGCCGCGCTGCCCGTGCACTCGCTGAATGCCACGTCCGCGAAGGAGCACGTCGCGGTGGACTGCTCGAACAAGGTGTACGTCGGTTTCGCGGATCCAAAGTCGCACTCGACCCCCACCACGTCGCTGAATCCGTACTTGGTCTGGAACGTGGTCGGGTTGAAGTAGGATGAGCAGTCGAAGTCGGTGAGGTCCAGGAGCTTGCAGACTGGTTTGCGGCCGCTGGTGTAGTGTCCGACGGGACAGTCCACGCACACGCCCTCGCCTTGCTCGTGCGTCACGGACGTGCCCGGCTCACACGTGGTGTCCAGCTCCAGGTGCTTTAAAGCGCGCCCGACGGCGAACGGCCGGGGCGCCTCAACCTCGCCGTCGCTGACCGCGTATCCGTCCGAACCGAGCTCCGCCGAGCTCACGACCCCAGCGAGATGGCACACGACGAACGTCGCGATGAACACAAGGGCGAACGCGACCGCCTCGCATCCGCCGAGGAGGGTCTTCGCGTGCCGTCGCGCCCCCATCGTGTTCGGTCGTCGTCTGGGACGTGCCGTTTTCTGTTTCTAAAGCTCCCCCGGGCCGTCTCCGCCCGGCGGGGGTTATCGGGCCGAGTATCCGACGCCCGCTCGCCCGCGAGTCACTCGTTAACGGTCTCTCGTCCTCGACCCGCCGCACTCACCCCTGGCGGCGGTCTGTTCGCGAGACTGGCGCGGGTCGCTGTGAGACCCGGCGGGGCGAATTTCGACAGCTGATTTTGAACTGTGAACTTTGTTTGGCTCGCAGCTCGCTCCACAGCTCCACTTCGCTGCCGTGATAACGCCCGAAATATGACGTTATACAGTGACGTTATGATCAGCGAGACTGCAAAGCTTGCCCCGCGATATCCAAACGCCGTCCGATTGAAACATGAGCGTATCCGGAACCTGCTACTGCGGCGCCGTCAAGGTCACCTGCACCGGCGAACCCAAGGTCTGCGCCGTGTGCCACTGCAGGAGCTGCGCCAAGGTCCGTGCGCCCGAAATATCCAAATCCGACCGAAATGTTACGCCGACTCACACCCCTTCCCTCTCGTCGACCACAGTGGGGTAGCATCAACTTGGCCACGCTCTACCCGTGCGAGCAGGTCAAGGTCGAGGGTGAGCTCGTCGAGTACACGAACCCTCCGCCCGAGGGCAAACCCAAGTTTTCCAACCGCAAGACGTGCGCCAAGTGCCACGGCAACGTCCTGAACGATCATCCCGACACCATGGGAGTGACGGATGTCGTCTCCGGCATCCTCGAGACGGAGTTCAAGCCCGCCATGCACATTAACTACGCGGAGGCCACATGGAAGGTGAACGATGACCTCCCCAAGTTCGCGGACATGCCCGCGGAGATGGGCGGAAGCGGCCAGATGCTCGACAACGCCGGAAACCCGGTCGCCGCGCCTTAGACGAACATTGATTGCTTTACTCTTGAAGAAGATTCACCTCAACTACGTCTTGCTCATCGACTCCCGGAGCTGATAGAGCAGGTGCGATCCCTCCGCCTTGGACGCCAATACGCTCAGGCTCTTTCCCTTATCCCCGTGACCGTACCAGCACGCCACCGCGAGATCCTCCGAGCAGGCCACGCCCGACCAGCTCCCGCCGTCCTTCTTCTCGCGTTTGGCATCCTTCTTGTCCTTTTTGCCTTTTTTGGATTTTTTGGCATCCTCGCCACCCGATGAGTTCTCATCACCCGACGATGCAAGGCTGTGCACCTTGGTGACCAGAACCACGCACCCCGGCGTGACCGCCTTCATCGCCTTCAGCGTGTCCTTCTCCCAGCATCCCTCCGGCGCGTCCTCGGGCCGGAGCAAGTCCGCGTCGGCGGCTTCCTTCGACGGGGGCTGACCCTGCTGCCGGCACAGGATGGCCTCAATCTCCCGCGGCGCCGCGCGAACAACCTGCTTCTCCAGGTGGGGTAACATCGCGTCGAGGCCCTCCTGAGTGACGCGGTAGTCGCACGCGGCGCCCTCCGCCGCCTGCCGCTCGAACGCCTTGACGCCCGCGGCGACAACCTGCAACCCGGACCCGCCGTCCGCAGCCGCGTCGAGCAACTTCCTCGCGCCGCCGCTCACGAAATACAGACGCTTGGGCGTAGCCTTGTCCTGCTCGCCCGCGCGCCTGGTCATCAAGCCCGCGCTGATCCCCGCCTTAGTGTCGTCCAGGCCGTACTGCGCGCGCATGGATTCCACGAGCGCCGCGTTCTCCACGGCGATGACGGGCGCGACGCGGTTCGACTCGTTCCACTTTTTGCCATCCTTGCTCCCGGCAGCCTCCGGCTCCGCGGCTGATTCCATCTCCCCGGGAAGCTCGCCCACCTTGTCGATGGCGACGATGAAGAACCCGCCGGTGTCATCGAGGTGGGGCATGATGCGCACGCATCGCTCGAGGTTCATCTCGCGAGCCTTGGACGAACCCGGCGGCCACATCGAGGACGCCACGTTCCGTTGCCGCCGGCCTCCGCCGTCTGGGCGCTCGTGCCAGCCAAACGCGTCGCCAACCTCCCACGCGTACATCCCCGGCTTACGCTTCAACCCTTCGAGCTCGCCGCTGACGTCCACGAGCTTTAAAGCGCCTTTCGCCCGCTTCAACAGCGCCGCGACGACGGCCTCGTCCTCCAACGGGTTCAGTGAACAGGTGCTGTACACCAGCCGCCCGCCGACTTTGAGCAGACGCGCGGCGTGCGACGCAATCTCCAGCTGCAGCGTGTGCAGGTCCACGCCGGACGCGGGCGTCCACTTCTTCCACAGGTCCGGCGACTTACGCAACGTGCCGTCGCCGGAGCACGGAACATCGGCGAGGATGCGATCGAACCTGTACGGCTCGCGCTTCGACGACCCGGCCGCGTTTTCGGTGGGGTACAGCGTGGGAAACTTTTGCGCCTGGTGGTTGGTGACGATGAGCGCGGGCGAGTTGCTCCGCTTGGTCTGGTGCGTCAGCAGGTTGGCGCGCTGCAGGGACGCGTCGTTGGCGACCACGACGCCGGTGGGCAGACTCCCTTCGTCGCGTTCCTCGGCTCGCGCGTGGAGCATCTCCAGGAGCTGAAACGTTTTGCTCCCCGGCGCGGCGCACATGTCCAGGACTCTGTGCTGCGGCTTGACGTCGAGGAGCAGCGGCGGGATCATGGACACCGCCTCCTGCCTGGTGATGGCGCCCACCTCGTTGGCCTGCACCATGAACTTGTGAAGCGCCTGCATGTGCTCCGACTTTTTCAGGGCGTCTTTGGGTATGTCGAGCTGGTACGCGAGGTCGTGAGGGTACCAACGCAGCGCCTTGGGCGGAGCCATCGTACTGACATCCGCCAGTATCTTCGGGAAGAGCACGTGCGTGAGCTTGCGACGGACCGACTCCCTGTACTTGCCGCTCATGTTGATGCGGAACGTGAGAGGCAGCGGGGTTCGGAACGCGCGCATCATTTCCTCCCACTCCTCGGGCGGCACCACCCCTTGCCGCTGGTAGTACTCGTCGAACTTTTCGTTCTGCAGCTTGGCGTTGTCGAATGCGTCTTGCGAGAAGCCGTCGTAGCCCTCGCCGAGCTCGTCGTCGGCGGGGTCGCGGGATCTCTTGTGCCCGCCTCCACCGCCGCCCCGTCCGCCCCCGCCTCTGCCTCCGCCCCTTCCGCCGTCCCTGCCTACACCCCGGCCGCCTCCTCCTTGAAAACCTCGGCCGCCGCCCCGGCCACCGGGAAAACCACCGCCCCGGCCTCCTCCGCGTCCGCGGCCGCCGCCCCTGCCGCCCCTCCCCGCGCTGTGCGCATACATGGGGCCCGTCATCGTGACCTGAAGAGACGACAAACGCTCAAAATATGGTTGAAGACGCGCCGGCCTTGGTCGGGCGGCTGCGCCAGTGGGGCGTCAACGACCTCCCCGATTGATTGATTAACCTCGTCAGCTTTCTGCTGTGGTCGTCGCCCTCGTCCACGTCTTCCTTTTCAGGGTTAGGTCGCGGTCCATTAGACGCGACACGATGGCGCTGGCGATCTCCCCGCTCGCCGCGAGTCCGCGTTTGACTCGCTCTACACCTCCCGTCGCGCGCGCGCGATGCGGCGACTCGGCGGGAACGTCCGGCCGATGCTCCATCAGCGCCACCGCACCCGGCGGTCGGGTCGTTAAGGGTAAGATGACGTGCCCTCTGGGGATGGGCATGACGACGACGACGACGACGACGACGTTTCCGTCGACGATGACCCGTCGCGCGCGCGTCTTGGTTCACGCCAACGCGCCGCGGCCCGGTGGTAACGGCGAGACCAGCGCGCCCGACCCCGGCACGCCCGGCGGCCCCGAGAAGGACGAGGGCGAGGCGTTCCGGCGTTGGCTGTTCGATAAGGAGCTACCGAAGGGCGGCAAGACAATCGCGCGCTCCCTATCCTCGCTGCCCCTAGCCATCAGCGAGTTCCTGGTCATCGCGGGCTTCTCCGCCCTCGGCACGGTCATCGAGCAGAACAAGGGAGCCGCGTGGTACGTCCAGAACTACCCCGTGGACGAGCCCGCCCTCGGCTTCATCGATTACCCGTTCATCCTCAACTTTGGGCTGGACCACATATACACCGAGTGGTACTTTCTCGCGCTCCTCGGCGCGCTCGCCGCGTCCCTGACCGCGTGCACGTTCACGCGCCAGCTCCCGGTGTGGAAGGTCAGCGCGGACTGGAAGTTCCTGGACCGGCCCGCCGCCTTGCTCAAGATGGAGGAGGCGGAGACCCTGCCGTCGGCTCGGAGCTCGGACCTGGCCGACCTTCTGGCCGGGCGCGGCTACCAGGTGTTCGTCAAGGGTACGAAGATGTACGCGTTCAAGGGGCTCATCGGCAGGCTGGCACCCATAGGCGTGCACGCGGGGCTCTTGCTCACCCTCGGTGGGGCGGCGTACTCGGGCCTGGGCGGGTTGGGCGGGAGCGTGATGGTCCCGGAGGGGACGGAGTTCCGGATCGGCGCGGGGCTTCGAAGGAGCGCGCCGTTCGCGCCCACGCCCGCCGCCGCGAAAGACCTGGTCCGTGTGAACGACTTCACGATCGAGTACCTGCCGAACGGCCAGGTTTCGCAGTTCTTCTCGGATCTCTCCGTGTTGGATTCCAAGAACGGGCGGGAGATTCAGAGAAAGACGATATCAGTCAACGTGCCCTTGCGCGAGGGCGGCGTGACCATGTACCAGACAGATTGGGAAATTGCCTCCATGCAGGTGAGGGTGGCTGAGGTTGGGTTCAAAGCCGATGATTCCGCCGTCCAGGGTGACTCCGGTCCCGCGCCCGACGACGCCGAGGCCGGCGCGGGTGCGGCACCCGTCGATCTCCCCGAGGGCACCGGCGACAGCCTCAGCCTCCCGATGGCCAACCTCGAGGGCCAGGGTAACTTCCAGGGCCGCATCTGGGGCACGTTCTTACCCCTCAACCCCGACGCGGAGGACCCGGTGGCAGCCAAGCGAGGGGTGACGCTCCTCGCGAGGGACTTTCAATCCGTGGCGATTTACGCTTCAGACGGATCATTCGCCGGCGTGCGTCGACCGGGGAGCGGCCGGCCCATCGAGGTTGACGGTTTAAGGCTCGTGGTGGAGGATATGAAGGGCAGCACGGGTCTGGAGCTGAAGACGGACCCGGGGGTGCCGTGGGTGTACGCCGGGTTCGCGGGTCTGATGGTGACGTCGTTCCTGAGCCTGCTGTCGCACTCGCAGGTGTGGGCGGTGCAGTCGGAGGGTGGCGGCGGCGGGGTGTTGCACGTCGGGGGCAGGAGCAACAGGGCCAAGGAGGAGTTCAAGTCGGAGCTCGACGACGTGTTGAACCAGCTGCCGGAATACATGTGAGCCAAATAGCGGATCGTGTAATGTGTCGAGTATTGTCATTACAACAGAAAGTTTTGGGTGGTCATAACACGTACGAGTAGATACATTTATGAGAGCGCCTTTCCAAAGCGAGTCACTTAGTTTGGGCGGGCAACATCAGAGAGCAAGGTAACAGGGATGTGGAGTCATCAATATATGTACAATGGCGCAGCCGCATTCAACCAGGACATTAGACCGTGGAGTACCGTGCAGGTCACGAACATGTGGAGGATGATCCAAGGTGCAGCCGCATTTAACCAGGATATTCGCAATCGGAACACTGCGCAGGTCACCACCATGACGAAGGTAACTTCTTAGAGTGAAAAGCATAGGGCGGCAATGATCAAAGCCGATAACATAGAAAGTGAGTGCGCGTTGCTCTTGGCAAGAAACTGTGTATCATTGCGAGAGCAGCCGATACCATTCCAATCAGGGGTAATCCATGTCTTGTCTGTGGCGGTGCAAGCTGCTTTGGTTGCGTACTCAAAAGAGATGCAATCTTTTGAAGTTTTGTCAACGCCTGCCTGCTGATGAGAGTCACGGCAGGTGAAGCCGTTGCCCATTCCATAGCATTGATCGCACGCGTTTGCATTCTCATTATTGCCGACTCCATAGAAAGCAGCGCAGCACGCGCCGTCCGGGGCGTTGTCGATGAACTGACCGGGAGGTGGTGGAGGAGGAGGGGGTGGGTAAGAGGTGTTGGTTGCTGGGCATCCAAATCCGCCGTTCGATGAGGAATCAAACCATGTGCAATCTGAACACGCTGCCTTACACGCGGTTTCGTCGGCGTATGTGAACGATATGCAGTCCTGACTCGTACTGCTTACGCCCGCCTGCTGATGCGAGGGGCGACACTCAAAATTCTCCCGACTGCAAAAGCCACACTGGGCATCCTCATCGCCATAATATGCTGCGCAACAGCTTTTGGCGGGCGCTTGCGCGTGCACGAAGCCGATGAGACATGCAAGAAGGAGAGCGTGAACGAGGAGGATGTACGAGCGGAGCATGACGCGTGTGTGAGGGCGCGAAGGGTTCTGTGTTCGACCCCGGGATGCAAGGATCGGGAAAAACGAAGGGAAGAAAAGAGTAATCCCCAGATTCTTCTGGATACGAGCGTAAAAGTATTCTCAACGAGTATTTAGTCAAAGAAGTAGAAATAAGAAAATCTTGTCGCGAGGTCGAACAGAACTTTCTCGCGAGGTCGAACAGAACTCTCAAAAATGCGCAACTAGATAAAAATCAACACCTAAAGGATGATCACTCGACGCACGGATCAGACGTCCATCACGGCGGACTCAACGCCGGCGCCGATGCCCACCTCGCCCACCGCGATCTTCCCCACGCCCTCGTCGCCCCAGTTGAGCCACGAGTTGACCACGATCCAGTAATACCCGTCGCCCTCCCCGGCGTCCGGATCCGCCTTGCCCCAGCCGATCACCTTCACGACGTGCCCGCCGTGGTTAGCACCGCGGGTGGACACACCGCGGCTCTCCCGAAAGACGCCGCTCTTGTACGCGTAGAACTCCTCGTAGATGTCCCCGGCGTACGAGCTCACCGGACCGTTGTGATAAATCTCGTTGGCGACGCACCCGTAGTCGAAAGACGGGCAGTCCACGATGGCCTTGACCTTGAACCCAACCTTGGTTTCGCCGTCCACGCACTGCGTGGGGCACCGCGGGGTAGGGAACACCTCGCACGGGTGGTGGCACGGGCTGAACGGGTACGGCGCACAGCTGTGCGGGTCGTGGAATCCACCCCCCGTGACAACTCCGTTGGTCTTTGCGAACTCGTACGCATCCGCGGATTCGCCGCCTTCGCACCCGAAACTACCCGCGCTGCACGCCAACAGCTGGAACGGCGAGAGCTCCGAGTTCACCGCCCCGTCGGACTGGATGCACGCGCGATCGCTCATGACCTCCGCCGGGGCCATCGCCCAGCACGACCCGCAGTTACCTTGGTCCCTGGCCACTCCGGTGAGGTGCTGGCACTTAGGCCACTGGGTCCGCGCGTCGAAGGACTCGGGGAGGCCGTAGGCTGACGGGTCAAACACCGGCGCCTTGCCTTGGTCCGCGGTGGGGCCGAGGAGGTCCTGGATGAACCCGCCGAGTAACGAGTCCTTGCCGCTGTTCTTCTGGCCTTTGCCGGTCAGCGACGGCATCATTCGTTTCGGCGAAGCGTTTGGCGACGATTTGGATTTGGATTTGTCCCCGCGCTCGGACGGCTTTGTGTTCGCAGCCTTGACCCTGCCGAGCCGCGACTCGGACACCTCGGACGACGGCTTCGTCTCCCCCTCCACGTTCTTCGCCTTCTTGTGATGCTTGGCACCGCGTGTCTTCGTCGCTGAAGAAGCGTCCATCGTCGTCTCGTCCTCTTCGCCGAGCGCGGACTCGGTCTCTTCGCGAACATCGGATGCGATTGACGAAAACTCGGATCGTACCCAGACGCTGCGATCCTTTGGCTCGTCGCTGAGCCTGCCGCCGGCGATGCGTCGGAGGTCGCCGTGGCTGGCGTCCTCCCACCCCGCGGGCACGTGCGCGGTCCACGTGCGGGCGCCGTCGGCGTTGATGCGGTTGACAAACTCGGGCGAGAGCGCCAGTGCGTTCCACTCGTTACGCCCGACGGAGGTTGTGGCGCTCCATCCCGCGTCGCTGCTGAGGAAGTCCGAGCCGTACAGCGCTAAGAACACCGCGGCGAAGACGCCGAAGACGATCAGGTTCAGGCCCTTGAACCTGCTACCGCGAGACGCGCCTGTGTGGATCGAGAGGTGGGGAGAAGGGACGATGCGGGCGTGGTCAGTCGTCGGAGGTGGGAAGATGTTGGTTGGGAAGCCCGCGGCACATCTCTCGGACGTTGCGATGGGCGGGATCGGGGCGGGCGCGCACCTTCGCCGCGGTCGTCTTCGGTCGTCCGCAGCAGCGGAGATCGTTCGCCGGTGTCCATCGCGAACTACGTGAGGGGGGACGGTTCTCCCGGTCCCGGTCGCGGCGCGTGTGCGGGTCCGGCCGCTCGCGGCCTTCTGCCGGGACGAGACGAGCGACTTGGGGTGTTGGAACTCAGCGCGGCCACAGAGCGCTGACTGAGAGTAGTAGCATCTGTTTTGAACGTTCTTTGATGTGACTAC
>Ga0115566_10005132_pt1 | contig 10330 bp, 9 predicted proteins | sample COGITO_mtgs_1204_3_FD_87173 | JGI IMG/M metagenome (GOLD analysis project Ga0115566, IMG submission 87173) | Pelagic marine microbial communities from North Sea - COGITO_mtgs_120405 | ecosystem: Environmental > Aquatic > Marine > Epipelagic | place: Germany:Helgoland, sampling site Kabeltonne...
CGGCCTGCGACTTGCCGGCTGATACGCGGATGCGTCGGGTTGGCCATCGCCGACTCCACGAAACCGTCCCGCATACTTTCCATTTCAGCGGGGTCGCGGAAACGGGACATGAGGCGACGGAATTGGTCGGCGCGCTCGAGGGGCCAATTGGCAAAGCGGTGGGCGACCTCAAGGACCTGCTCCTGAAAGACAATCACACCGTATGTATCGGTGAGGATTTCTTCGAGAATCGGGTGCTCGAAGCGGACCGGCTCAATGCCTTGATGGCGGCGGATGAACGGGTGCATGAGTCCGCCCAGGATAGGGCCTGGACGCACGAGAGAGATCTGTTTGATGAGGTCCTGCATCGACCGGGCCTGAATACGCGCGCCCGCGCTCATCTGCGCCGGGGATTCGATCTGGAAGAGCCCCAAGACATCGCCCTCGCAGATCATATCGTACACCTTCTCGTCATCGAAAGGCAGGTTGTCCAGGTCGATCACCTCATTCTGCCGGTCTGCGACGATGTCTCTGGCCTCAGCGATAGCGCCGAGCATGCGTAGTCCCAGCACATCCAGCTTGACGAGCCCAAGGAATTCGAGATCGTTCTTGTCGAACTGTACGACGCGCACTCCATTCGCACTCTGCTGGAGCGGGGAGAAGTACGGCATGGGCTCGCGTGTAAGAACCATCCCACCCGAGTGCTGCCCAAGGTGGCGTGGGCACTCCATGAGAGCCTGTGAGGCGGAGAGCAGGATGCGCAGTAAAGGTGTCTTGCCGCCAGCCACACTTTCGATGTGGGCCGCATTCGAAGGGTCTGTCGGGGGGGCATGGGAGCAGCGTTTCGACATCTGCGTAGCCATTTCAGCAGGCCAACCGAGCGCCTTGGCCGTGTCTTGCACGGCAGACTTCGTGAGATAGCGGTCAATGGTGGCAGCCATGCCGGTATGCTCCGCACCAAAACGCTCCTCCATCCATTCGATGATCTCGAGGCGGCGGCTGGAATCAAAATCCAGGTCGATATCGGGCGTTCCCTTGCGTCCGCGGTGCAAAAAGCGTTCGAATAATAAGTTATGCTCGACGGGACAGACCCTTGTGATGTCCAGCAGGTACGTTACGATGGAGTTCGCCGCTGACCCACGACCGAGGCAGCGAATGCCACGCCGAAGGGCTTCCTCGATGACTTCGTTCACAACCAGGAAGAAGTCCTGGATGTCGAGGTCCATGATGATGGCAATTTCTTTCTCTAACCGAATCCGACCGGCTTCTCGGTGCTTTGCTCCTTTAGGATACTTGCGTTCGAACCCCGTGCGCACCTTCTGTAGAAAGAGCTCGCTCGATGTAATGCCTTCGGGTAGCTGCGCTCCGGGAGGAATAATATGTCCGGGGATCAGATCCACCTCACACATGGCCGCAATCTCTCCTGACCGATGCAAGGCATCATGGGGCAAGCCACGCCGTGCGAGCTCTGCTTCGGGCTGCACGTAAGCCATGGCGTTCGCAGGGCGTTCTGGGTGATTGTCGAAGACGGTGATGCCGTTGCGGATGCATGTTACGAGATCGTAGCGCCAGTAGTCCCGAGGGACGGCGAAGCGAACATCACCCGTAGCCACCGTTGGGATGCCCGTTTGATCAGCGAGGCGTAGGAGCCGCCCAAGGCGGCGGTCATCACCCTTGCGCCGCTGGTGGGTGAGTTCGAGGAAAAGACGGTTATCGAATATGTCTTGGAGGGTGCCCGTCAGTTCGCCGGCCAAGGTATTCATGCCAGCATCAATAAGCGGGTACAGGAGGCCTTCGTCTGACCCTGTCAGGCAGATCAGATCAGCGCTGTGGGCAGCGAGGTCTTCGAATGTTGTCCAGGGGTGATTCCTGTCATCTCGTTCACCAGCAGCGAGGTGGGCATTTGTGATGAGACGGCACAGGTTAGCGTACCCCTTGCGAGAGCGGGCAAGAAGGACGAGATCTCCGGTGAGGGCGTGGGGCCCGGGCGTGGGGGGACCAGCTAGGGCTGTGGGGTTGCCTTGGCTCTCTGGCGCCCAGCGGATGGGCACCTCGGCCCCGAAGACATGGCGGATGCCGTGCTCCTTGCAGGCTTGCTGAAATCGGACAACGCCATAGGCGCCGTGACGATCGGTGATACCCATGACAGGCATGCCGAGCCGAGCAGCTTCAGCGACGAGCGCTTCGGGCGATGACCCAGCCGCGCGGAAGGAATACCAGCTGCGGGCATGCAGGTGGACGAACATGCAGGTGACGGTTGGCGGAGGGCGAGCGCTCCGAGGTGGTGGTGACGGCGATGAGTTTGGTGGGTCTCCACAATAATATGTGCATCATATGTGTGTCAAGACATGTGCGCATGAAAAGTGCCGTGTAAAATGTGAAAAAGGTGCTGGGGACAGTGACGTTATGCTGCTCTTTCGCCAAACAGGAGGTCAGTCGCCGGCGTTGGCCATGCTATCCGACGCTATGGGTGATCGCCACAAAATGAACGAAGAAGCACTCATTGACATTCTGGACGAACCAGGGTGGCCTAGTGTGTCGAGTGTGGGCGAAGAGGCTGCATATGCAGCAATGAATGTGCTGACTCACATGGGTTTAGAGGCACGACAGACCTATTTGCCGATGCTCAAAGTGGCCTGTGAAGCGGGAGAAGCCGATTGGACGGAGTATGCTCCATCCTTAGATCGTACCGAACTCGAGTCAGGACGGCCGCAGGTTTATGGTACCCAGATGGAAATGAATGAGGAGCTAGGCAGGTATGTACCTCAGACCTTGCTTGACCTCGAGAATGTAGACAAACGTCGCACTGAAATCGGAATGGAGCCCATTTCTGCGCAGTTGGAGCGATTTAATGAAGCCATGAAACGGGACTTTGGTCAGGGAAGGTGAAGGATCTGAATCAGCAGTAGGCGTTGTTTTCACACTATAGAATGCCTACTCTCGGACATCCCAATCGTCTCGAGAGAATTCCAATGGAATCTGCTACTAATACGAACCCGTCTTCAGGCGGCGTCACCAATGAAGGCCTTGTCCGGGTGATGGGCGTGCGCGCCCTCAGTCTGGGCATCGTCAATATGATTGTTGGAGCGGGCATTTTCGTCTTGCCAGGGCGTATAGCAGAACTGCTCGGACCGGCTGCCATCATCGCCTACTTCATCTGCTCGGTAGCTGTCGCGCTGGTATTCCTGTGCTTCGCTGAAGCTGGAAGCCGTGTGACGCGCAGTGGCGGGACGTATGCCTACATTGAGGATGCTTTCGGTCCATACCCCGGTTTTCTATCGTCCGTCTTGTTGTGGTTCGGCTGGGGAATCTTGTCGAATGCTGCTGTTGCCATCGCCTTTGCAGAGTTGATTGCCATCGCTTGGCCTCCAATGGGAGAGGTTGTACCCCGGTCGATTCTGTTAATTTCCCTTTTTTCTCTACTGGCTTGGGTCAACATCCGCGGCGTCAAGTGGGGTGTTCGCATCACAACCTTCAACACATACGGCAAGCTTATACCGCTTTTTCTGCTTGCTATCTTTGGCGCGTTTTTCGTCGAGTGGGATAATCTAGTGATCGAAACGATGCCTTCGCTCGCGAGCCTGGGCGCTGGGACGCTAATGTTGGTGTTTGCATTTGGTGGTGGCGAACTTGCTCTGAATGCAGGTGGCGAGGTAAAAAATCCGTCGAGGACGGTGCCTTTGTCCCTCTTTTATGGGATATCGCTTGTTTTCGTCCTGTATTTGGCTATTCAGGGTGTCGCGCAAGGTGTGATGGGTCCAGATCTGCTTGATAATATGGAGGCTCCTCTCGTAGCGACGGCCGAGCGAGCCTGGGGAGGATGGGCGCGAACCTTTATGCTCATCGGGGCAGGCATCTCAATTTTTGGCGTCACGAGTGGACATGTACTAAACCATCCTAGAGCGGTGTTTGCCTCTGCCCGGGACGGGTTATTGCCTAGGGTATTGGCATCAGTTCATCCAACGTACCATACACCTCATGTGGCAGTTGTCTTCAGTGCGGGTCTAGCCTGTGCTTTTGCCCTCACGGGTGCTTTTAAGATGCTAGCAATTGTCTCAAGTGGGTCACTCCTACTGCTCTATTTAGGCTGTAGCCTTGCCGTTCTCAAGCTTCGTCGGATGAACCCCAATCCGGAAGGACCGGTCTTTACCGTGCCAGGTGGGCCCACTGTCCCGATCGCCAGCTCCCTTGTTGTGCTGTGGCTACTCTCGAACATGACGCAGGCAGAGTTCATGGGCCTCGGTACGCTACTTGTGGTGTCGAGTATCGGATACTTGGTGATGCGCCGCTTGAAATGATCAGTCGTCGGATTCGCAAAGGAAGCAGCTGCGATTTGATCAGTCGTGTACGCCGACGAGGGTCCATTTGCCGGTTTTCATATCTCGTGCCACATCGAATGTGCCCCGGTCGGTGCGCAACGTGACGTAGCGGCGATGCCGCTCTATAGCCCACCACGTTCCTCGCACATCCCATTGCTCGATGATCTCCCGGACTGGGTGTCGTTCCTTGCCCCGGATCAGAATGGTGGGGCGATCTCCCTCAAATCGGACTTCTGTCTCTCGTCTTCTACGCTTCATTCGCTCGTGGAAATAGAGGTGATTGTGAATAGGCACGATAATATGTGCAGAATATGTGTGTCAAGACATGTGCGGCAGAAAGTGTATGTAAAAATGACAGGGTAGCGTGTCATTTTTTCTACAATAAAATGACAATATGACTCGTTATGACTTTTGAGTGCTTCACTATGACAGGAAGCCGAACAAGAGGGAGGGTTGGACTACAATTGGCACACTGCTTGCAAACCTCCCCATGCACCCACCGCCACACGTCATCACCGAACTAGCGGGATGACTCACGACCAACACTCAAGGAAGGTGAATTATGTTGAGAAAGAAGTTTTCTATTCCGGTCATTGCGGCAGCCATGTTTGTCAGCGGAGTATTGTTTACCACCGCCGGCGCCAATTTTCTTGGATCGGAGGATCGCGTTGCAACCATCAGCCTAGCTTCCGATCGGGCTGAAATAGAACCAACTATGGACTGGACGGAGCCGGACGTCGCGCCGTCTGTCTTTGAATTTGAGTCGGCCTTCGTCAACGTCGCAGAGCGCATCAACCCGGCCGTTGTCCAAATCCGAGCTGAACGGGTGGTTCGTCAGCAGATGCCTGATGCATCCCAATTGCGCGGTACTCCCTTCGACGACTTTTTCAGACAGTTTGGTCTACCCCAAGCAGAGCGAGGGACCCCAGGCGGCGGCACACAGCGAGAGTACCGCTCTGAAGGACTCGGATCAGGAGTTATCATTCGGGGTGATGGGTACATCGTAACCAACAACCATGTGGTTGATGGCGCAGAGAACTTCTCTGTGATGTTGCTCGATGGTAGCGAGCTCGAAGCGACTCTAGTCGGGGGAGACGAGTTTACTGACTTGGCTGTCCTGAAAGTCGAAACAGATGATCTCCCGGTTGTAGGATTCGGCAACGCGGATGATTTGCGTGTCGGACAATGGGTGATGGCATTCGGGTCGCCTCTCTCGGCCGAGCTCGCTAATACCGTCACGACAGGAATCGTTAGCGCTAAAGGTCGCTACTCTAGTAATGGTACCAGTGTTCAGCACTACATCCAGACGGATGCAGCCATCAATCCGGGTAACTCGGGCGGTGCACTCATCAACTTGAATGGAGAATTGGTGGGCATCAACACGGCTATTTTCACTCGGACTGGTGGTTATCAAGGAATCGGTTTCGCTATTCCCGTTAACACGGTGGAGGCGATTACCAGACAGTTGATTGCCAAAGGTGGCGTTCAGCGCGCTCGTTTGGGTGTCGAGTATGGTGCGGCATCGAACGCGCTGATCAATGCGCTGGATCTACCACTGGGCGCCGCCCAGGTCGGTAATGTCATTGAAGGTAGTGCAGCTGATAAGGCTGGCATTCATGAGGGCGATGTCATCCTTGAAGTTGATGGCCAAAAGCTAGACAATGCGCTTGCGCTTTCGACGATTATTGGAGGTTTACGTCCCGGACAGAAGATCGATATGAAGATTAACCGGGAAGGGGAGCAGAAGACGCTAACAGTGACCCTTGGGGCAGCTGAGGAAAGTGAGTCTGTGGCTGCTGTGGAGGATACGTCCGAAGACTCAGTCTCTGAAGCACTCGGACTGAGCTACACGTCGCTCACGGAAGATGTCGCTCGGCGCTACAACATCGAATCGGATCTGAACGGGGTCTTGATCACAGATGTCGATGAAAGCAGCCTCGCGTTTCGTGATGCTAACCTTCGTCCAGGCTTCTTGATTATTGAGGCCAACCGGCAGAAAGTGGAAAGTGTGAAAGACTTTGAAAAGATCGTTGAGAGCTTGGATGAGGGCGATTCATTCCTTGTGCGGGTTCGCATTCTAGAGAATGATTCCTCGATGTTGACAGCGCTCGTCAAGTAAAGCGTCTGTCCAATCGGATTGGGTGCTTGTGGGGCGCGGGGCGAGAGCCCCGCGCCCTTTGTAGATAGAGTGGGCGGAAGCTCTGCGCCTTTGTAGATAGCGCGGGGCGAGAGCCCCGCGCTGCGTTCTATGGTTTGTATGATTGGCGGGTGTACTTTTAGGCGTGTGACCGGCGCCAATTCAAGGTGTCTGGCTGCGATCATTCAATCGAGTAGATACGACATTGACCCATCCGATGACTCTTTCCAGAAGTATTCCCAACGTGGCTGGCAATGTGCTTGCTTATGTCGTGATGCTTGGCACCAATGCGCTGGCCAACATCCTTCCTATTAATGGGCAGATGACCGGTGAGATTTCGGATCGATTCCAATCCATGTTCACCCCTGCCGGCTTCACGTTCTCAATCTGGGGCGTGATCTACCTGGGTCTGTTTTTCTTTATCATTGTGCAGGCATTGCCCCGGTTTCGCCACAGTGAGGTTTTGGCCCGCATCGATCGGCTCTTCCAGGTGAACTGTCTGCTCAATGCGGGATGGATACTGGCTTGGCACTATAACCTCTTGCTCCTGTCGATGGCCATCATGCTGGGCATCCTGGCTACGCTCGTCATCATTCACCGCACCTTGTCCGATGACCGAGCACCCGTTGGGCCGGTGTTCTGGACAAGTGTCCGCCTGCCGATGAGCATTTACTTCGGCTGGATCTGCATGGCGACGATTGCCAACATCAGCGTGTTGCAGAGCGTGTGGGATCTGAATGATTTCCTCGTCTCTGAAACCATATGGACGCTTCTCAAGCTGCTGGTTGCGGCTACGGTTGGTTTTGTGGTCTATCGCTCAAGCCGTGATGCTGCATTCATTGGCGTGATTGCCTGGGCTGCCTACGGCATTCAGGCCAGCCAGCCGGATGGTTCGGTGATTGGTATCGTCGCCATGATTCTGAGTGGTGTGTGCGTGCTAGGCATTGTGGCGCATATTGTTATGAGGGCCATGGGCGGGCGCTATTCCCAGACAACGTAGCTGTAGCGGTCCTCGTGGAAATGAGCGCCTTCGCGCACCATCGACCGTTTGAGTGAGCGGGGGAAGCGGCGGTGCACCTTGCTGACGGCTTCCTTGACTTGACGCCGTTTGCGGTCGAAAAGAGACATCTGAATCATATCTCCCGTGAGCAGCCCAGCCAGAATGACTTCTACCTTTTCGATTCCCACGCGGCCCTTCGACTGCATTAATTCAGTAAACATGTCCTCCGTGAGCCGTTCGGCAAACCTGATGAGCGCATCGAGGCGAGCTGTGGGATGAGTGAGAACACGTGCTGCGTGTTCGGGGGGATGACCCTCGAGATGTAGCACCACTCGGACCTGCCCAACGATGTTCGACTTGAGCTTCTCGTGGGTCTTCTGCACGAGCCGGTGTACGATGGGAATAACGTACGGGGCGTCGTAGCAAGGCGTGAAGAGCGTGAAATGCTTACGGATGACCGGCGCCGGACGGAAGAGGGAGATGGCCGTTGCATCCTCTGGATGGATGAGGCGGTGCAAGTGCGTGCCTTCATCGCCCCAAGCCAGTTTCAAATGGCGCTCGCTCATCGCTCGCGCCGTTCCAAGTGTCGCACATCCGAGCATCTCCAGACCCTCGATACATTCATATCCAAAGTCCGCTTCCTCGAGGAAAGCGACCGGGAAGTTGTCCTGAAAGCCATCGACTTCGTCCTCATCCACCGAAAGAACCTGTCCGGCGCCCGCCTGAATGGAGGCAAGCCACGCTGTTGAGCGGTGCGGGCCGAAGCCGATTGACGCGCCGAGAAAGCGCGCCGTCATGCGTACCTCTTCCGTATCGGCGGCAAACCAGAGCCGAGGTGAATCGCTTTCCATGAACGGCGTGATGCGGTTCATGCGTTCGAGCACATACTCCCATGCGCTGAACTCCGCGACCGGATCCCGCACATAAAGTGCTGCTTCAGGGCAGAGAGACATGGCCCGCGCGGCCGTCATACCCCGTTCGAGGCCTACCATGGCCGCCGCCCGATTTACTGCGATGATGTGGTTCTCCTCCTGCACAATGAGGGGCTTGACCGAGTCATGATGCCGAATGAGCGAAATGGCCCATGCCGGGAAGTGCTTGATGGTCAGGCAGCCGAAATGCTGCGTATCCAGGTTCGAGGTGCGCTCTGGATCGGGAGCAGGAGATGGGGTGAGGAATGATCGTGCTTCCATGATGGGCCTTGTGGTGCGCGTGAATCCGGTGGGATTCGTGCGGTATGTACTGCGGGTCTGTTGGCACCCGCCGATGAAGGAATGGCCCCCTAGCATAACATATGTAATATATGTGTGTCAATGCCTAGCCATGAAAAAGAGATTTTCCGATGAGTTAGGTACGGAGAGTAGCGTGTAACAATCACTTCCGGCCATACGTTGACTTGACATGAGGCTTGTCGGAAGCGCCTCTCATGCACGTTAATCTACTTAGTGGCCACTTTCATGCTGCTGCACCACCTGCAGATTTCTTTCTGCTCACTGCTCAAAGCATCACATATCAAGCCTTGGAGAGTTTCGAACGACTACGAAAGACTCGACCATTTTAACGGCTTGTTGTTGGTTCCTAATTTAGATACTGCCTTTGATTCAGGGTTGATCGCCTTTCGAGACTCGGGTGAAGTGATTATCTCCACTTTGTTCAAAGACCCTCAAACGCTTGGAGTTGACCATTTGATGTCTATTGAAACAGAGCCCTCTCACTATCCTTATCTGGATTATCATCGCCAGAAAGTATTCAAGGAATGAGGAGACAAAGGCAAAAGACACATAACAAGCGCATGTTGCGGGCTCGCAGTTCTGGCGTGCCGGTCTGTTACCAATTACTTTCTGTTAGGTGAGCGTTGGCTCGCCGCAAATCCGCCAGCCGTTATGGCGCTTCTGTTGACATCTGAAACAGGTTTAGGCGAGTTGGGTTAGATTGTTAGCTAACAATTGGTGTGATTCAATGTCTTATTTAAATAGAATTACGATTGAAGCCGGAAAACGCGGTGGTAAACCTTGTATTCGAGGTTTGAGAATTACCGTTTATGATGTTTTGAGCTACTTGGCATCTGGAATGTCTACTCAAGAGATCCTGTCCGATTTTCCATCTCTAGCCAAGGAAGACATTTTGGCTAGCCTTGAATATGCAGCCGAACGTGAACGTGTTACGCTGACGGCCAGCGCATGAAAATCCTATTCGATCAAAACTTGTCTCCAAAGCTGGTCGATCGTCTGCAAGATCTTTTTCCAGATTCCAAACACGTTTCAGAGGTTGGATTGGAGTCCGAGTCTGACTTCCGAGTATGGGACTATGCCAAAGAGCATGGATTTTCCATCGCCAGTAAAGATTCAGACCTGAGTGAAATCGGGATGGTTCGCGGTTTTCCTCCCAGAGTAATCTGGATCAGAAGGGGAAATTGCTCGACAGCTGACATCGAGCAACTACTCCGAGAAAACAGTGCCAACATTCTGAATTTAGAAGAATCTGCTCCCTTCGGAATACTTCTATTAAGTTAGCGTGTTTTCTTTCGCGCCATAACAAGCGCATGTTGCGGGCTCGCATTGACCTGACATGCTGGTTGGAAAGAGTTATGTTCTGAAAGGGTGGGTGTGGATGCTCGCCGCAAATCCGCCAGCCGTTATCCGCACTCGGAACTTGTCCTCATGGTCGTACATTCTATTGTACAACTAAGCTGGTCCGAGCGCTATGAAAACCATCCCCCAGATCGTCCCGATCTCTGAATTCAGAAAAGAAGCCGCTGGCCTCGTCAAGCAGGTCGCCGGATCGAAGGAGCCTCTCGTAATCACCCAGCGCGGCAAGGCAGCCGTGGTCATGGTGGGAGCCGAAGCATATCAGCGCTCCCAGAAAGAGCTCGAGATTCTCAAGATCCTGGTGCAG
>Ga0115566_10005138_pt1 | contig 10322 bp, 11 predicted proteins | sample COGITO_mtgs_1204_3_FD_87173 | JGI IMG/M metagenome (GOLD analysis project Ga0115566, IMG submission 87173) | Pelagic marine microbial communities from North Sea - COGITO_mtgs_120405 | ecosystem: Environmental > Aquatic > Marine > Epipelagic | place: Germany:Helgoland, sampling site Kabeltonne...
AAAACAAATGGCCACGTAAATTTCATGCCAAGACAATATTGATCCCAACCAGACATTAATTAACTGTTTTGAGATTTAACGATAATTAATTCGCACATCTGACCAACATTTTCTAGATCGGATATTTCAGATGCAGAAAATCTCATATTAAGAGACCCCTCAATGGCAACAATAAGTCGAATATGAGTCAAGCTGTCCCAGCCATCAACATCAGCAGCTTGAGTTGATGAATCAATAATTAAATCATCGTCATCAAAAACCTCTTGAAATATAGGTTGGAGTATATTGAGAGTTTCAGATATTACCATTTTTTAATTTAATTTGGGATTAAATAATTTGATCATATTATACTACTATTTAGCTTAGTTTTTTGAATAAGGAATTCTAAAAACTAAATTTGTGTTGCTTTAATAGATCCATTAAGAGCTTAATTTCTTCAAAATGAATTCTCCTTCTAAAAAAGTGTCTTCATAAAAAATTTAACCTTTGATAGAGCCTATCAAATCTCTATTTACATCATGTACATTAAATTTTTCTTTACAATATTTTCTAGATTCAGAACCCATTTTTTTTCGAATGCTCTTGTTTAGCAAAATTTTCATTGCATTAGCTGCATCATGAGGGTTTTTTAAATCTACTAAAAATCCATTCCTATTATCTATAACAGTCTCTCTGCAACCTGATACATTTGTAGTTATTATTGGCCTTCCCATTGACATTGCTTCTAATACACTTCTGGGCGTTCCTTCGTTATATGATAGAAGAACATAAATACTGCATTGAGAAATTGCTTGAACTGGATTATCAGAAAATCCAAGGTACTCTATTCCATATTTTTCAAACCAAAAATCTTTAATTTCATTCTCGTCAATTGAATCATTATGATCATCAGGGAAGCCATACAGCAAAAATCTTGAATCTGGATATTGTTTTCTAACGATATCAGCAGCTTTGGCATAATCGATCAGACCCTTTGATTTAATTAATCTGGCCATACACATAAACACAGGGGTATCCGGTAAGGGAGTTACCGGAAATAAATCTAAATTAACGCCAGATCCATTTACCAAAACTATCTTCTTTTTATTAAGAATATATAATTTCAGAAATAAATTTACATCATCTGGATTTTGAAAAAATATCCTTGTATTTAGACTTAAAGAAATTTTAAAACCCATGATACCCAATATCCTTTTAATTCTTGATTCAAGAGAGCTTCTATCAAAAATGTGCCCTGTCCCAGTAATCATGGAGTAAATATGGGGAATTCGAGCTAATTTTGCACAAATAGAACCAATAACAACTGATTTATGAGTAAAAGAAAAAACTACATCTGGCTTAATTTCAGATAGTAGTCTTGTGATATTCAAAATACTAGCAAGAGAATTTATCGGATTAATACTTTTACGTTTTAAAGAAATAATGTGATATTCAACCCCTGCATCCTCCAGGGCCTTAATAAACATATCCCTTCCTTCGGGGAAAAAAGCAATAACATCATAAGAATTAGCTTGTAAGGCCTTAATAAAATCAAGTCTGAATCTAACTAGTGCATCTGCACTTCCGCAAATAAAAACAAACTTTTTATTTTTCATCAAGGATTAAGTTTTTCATGGGTCCCTGATGCTCATAAAAATTAAGCAAATAATCTAACTTGTTGAATACAGATTTATTACCAATTCCTATCCATTGAATTTGCCTAAAGTATTTAACTAAGTTGTTAATTTTTTTAGTAGATATAAAATGTTTTAGGGGTACCCAAAACTCTCTTTCAGTTAAGTAGTCATAAGGATGCATGTAAATCAATGCAGGAAAGCCCGTTTCCAGATTAAAATCCATAACCTCTTTAATTTTTTCTTTTGAAAAAAAACGTAAAAATGTTCCTCCAGATTTTATTGGAGCCAAATTAAAGAAAAAGTATTTTGGAATTATTGGAAACTCCACTAAATAATCAAGTGAAAAAGGAGGTTTTTGTTTATATGATTTGATAGATTTGGATTGAAGATCTAATACAAAGCTTGAATCGTATTTAAAAAATTTTTCAATCTCTTGAAAGATATCTACTCTAGATTCTGGAATTGAAAATACTGGTGCCCTAAAGCCTAACGGCTCTTGACCCGACGCTATAAAAATTGAATTTTTGGCTCTTTCTAGATTTTTGTTAATTTCATAATTAGATTGCTTAAACATTAGATCATGATAGTGATAGTGGGAGCCAATTTCATGACCGTCATCAGCAATTTGCTTTAGAATATCTGGGGCAGTATTTGCAACCGTTCCTGTTGTAAAAAAAGTAATCTTTTTATTACCTAACTTCTGCTTACAAAAATTATCTATAATGAGATAGCTTTGCTCTAGTGCAGCTGGATTGATATCCGGAGATACCCCAATACCTCTCATCATATCAAATGTAAAATCCTCAAAATCAATTGAGAAATAAAATGGTTTCTTTTTCAGGGGTTACTTCCTAATTATTACGTAATACCCTCTTTCAGTGGTAAGGATCTCTGCTTGATCATAGCATCCAGCATCTTTAAGATGTTTGGTTAATGATTCAAGGGAATATAAATAAAGAGGGCAGTTTCTTAAGGCGTATCTAATTTTTCTTTGGAATGCAAGAAATCCTTTGTATCCCGGAATAGAAATATAAATTTCATAATTGACTTCGGATAGAAGTTTCTTTAAAACAGAAACTGGGTCTTCGACATAATCAAAAAAGCCCATAACACACGCAGCATCAAATTTTTTATCAAATTTATGCAATGAATAATCTGCCAATACTGATTCAAACCTGTCATTAACGCCCATCAACTCAACTCTTTTCTTGGTGATCTCAAGCATGCTGGGAGCAACATCTAGTGCAGTTACGTGTTTGCCCTGCTCTAAAAAGCGAACCACTTGATGCCCTGGACCACAACCTATGTCTAAAACAGTGTTGATGTTTTTGTTAGATTGAGTATATCCAATAGTTTTGTCATGCCTGTCTTGGATATCTTTTCTAAACCAGTTATCCATTATTTTATTAAAAAAAGATCTTTTTTTTGAATCCTCTATATAGATACTTGAGAAGTCCTCGGCATAGCCGTCAAAAAATTTTGAAACATTTTGAACATTCGTATCTTGAGATTTATTTTCCATTATTAACAATATTTATAATTTAAAATGTGAGATATTATATTCATAAAATATTATTTTACAAACTAGCAGTCATTTATTTGCAGTCGATATTATTCTCAGCTCTAATGTCCATAACATTTATAAAATTTGTTTTCTAATTGCTAATGCTATAATCAAAAAAACAGCAAACTCATTTCTTGGAATGGGTTAAATCCATACTTAAAATTTTAATGCTATCAATACTAAAATCAGAAAAAACTTTAAGTTTTGGGATATTTACATTTTTTATTTTAATCGTTCTTTTCAGGTATCCAGATCTAATCTTTAGTCCCAGGATGTATGCTGAAGAATATCTTTACTATGAAACATTTCTCAATGCAAAGACTTGGTGGGAAGGTTTTGATGCCCTAATTTATCCTGCATATTATGTGCTTTCATCAAGGATTGCTGCTTTTATGGCTGTTCAATTTGACCCTATTTATGCTCCTCTAATTACAACTCTATTTGGTCTGGTAATTCTTGCCATACCCTTAACAATAATTTGTTTTACTAAATCAAAATACTGGGAATCTATTCAATCAAAGTTAATTCTCTCATCATTTATTGTGTTTTCGCTCACCACTGGTGAAATATGGCTAAACTCAACTTCAACCGGTTTTATATTTCCTATTGCAGCATTTCTAATTCTTCTAGATAAAAATATAAAGGGAATATTTAAAATAAGTTATTACTCTTTAATTTTGATATTAGGTATTCTCTCTGGTCCAATAACACTAATGATGGCTCCCTTTTTCCTTATTAAATTCTTTAAAGAAAAAGATCTTCTATCTTTTTTCTTTTGTTTGATTTTTTTACTTTTTGGCATGTTTCAAATAATATTTTTCTTTATTTCCTATGAGGCAGGAATAATTAATACAAATAGAGGGACCAATATTGAACTTGGTTTTTTTGAGCGTTTTTATTTTTGGGTCTCTCCAAATATTATTTTTCCAATTTTTGGATATTTTGCATCATTGGTTTTTAGAATGTCAGCTATTGGAATTAATTCACCTGAGGGAATGTCATTGCCCTTAAACCAGATTAATGCAATCGTTCCTAGCAATTTTTATTACCTTATTGAATCTATTTTTATATTTTTGATGAATTGGAACAATGTCTTTAATATATTTATTTTATTACTAATAATTTATTTTTTTTTAAAAGCTTTTGCTAAATCTGACTTTGAAGGGAGAGTATATTTTATAACCTTATTCCTTTATTTGTCCTTTGCAACCAGCTTTTTATCTCTTGCTGGTCAAGGTGGATTTAGATACTCTTTAATTACTGGATTTATTTTATTAGTCTACATATATAAAAAATCTTTTAATATGCGGAAACCTCTACTTAAGTCAGCTCCAGGTCTATTGATATGCATGTCCATAACCTTTGGCATAATAGAATATTATCCAAGAGTAATTAGTTATACTCCTGATAAATTATTCTCATCTAATGCAAATTGGCCAGTCTGGAAAAATGAGTTAGCAAAATGGGAAATGGATTCCCAATACAAGCCAAAAATATGGCCTTATTTAAAAGAAAAGGATGTTATTTGGCCTGCCAGAACTGCAGTCTACTCTATTAATATGAATGATCAGGAGAGCTGGACAGCACAAGGGCAGCTTAGATTTTCAGATGAACTGATTAATAGGTTAAAACTTAAATTTATAAAATAAAAAAGCAAGTGATAAGAAGAGTTAAAAAACTTTTGCTAATATACTTTTCTGAACAATTTCTAAGATTTGTTTTTGCTGGAGGAATTGGGGCAGGAATAAATATAGGCTCAAGATTAGTATTTAGAAACTATTTTCAATTGAGTTATGAGCTATCTTATATATCTGCTTATTTAATTGGTTTTGTTTCGATCTTATTTCTATACAAAAAATTTGTTTTTCCATTCTCTGATCTGCCCATCAAATCTCAAATGCAAAGATTTTTAATAATTAATATTAGTTTTGCTCCAGTATCAGCAGTATTATTTCTTTTCTTTACATATATATTCAATTTTTTTGGCTTTGCGATATTTTCTGAGCTTTTTGCACATGCTATATCAATAGCCTCGCCTGCCATAATTACATTTTTGCTTTATAAGTTTTTAGCTTTTAAAGTAAATTCAGACAAATTAAAAGAAATCATTAAATGAATTTTTTCGCTATAATATTGATTTTAAAGGGTTTTTTAATATGAGAAAGACGGCAATTATTACAGGGGTATCTGGTCAAGATGGTGCATATCTATCATCATTTCTCCTGGATAAAGGCTATGAGGTGCATGGATTAAGAAGACGGTCTTCTCTTTTTAATACTGATAGAATTGATCATTTGATTGATTCAAGTATATTTGAAAAAGATTTCTTTCTTCATCATGCTGATATGACAGATTCAAGCAGCCTTTTTCATCTAATCAATTCTATTCAGCCTGATGAAATATATAATTTAGCAGCTCAAAGCCATGTTGGAGTCTCATTTGAAGAACCTGAATATACTGCAAATGCAGACGGTATTGGCGTGTTAAGGATACTGGAAGCAATAAGAAGCTCAAAACTGATCAAAAAAACAAAGTTCTATCAAGCATCTACATCCGAACTATTCGGTAAAGTTCAAGAAGTCCCTCAGACAGAGAAAACTCCCTTTTACCCAAGAAGTCCATATGCAGTTGCAAAACTATATGCTTATTGGATCACGGTGAATTATAGAGAAGCATATGGAATATTTGGATGTAATGGAATTCTTTTTAATCATGAATCACCCTTAAGAGGAGAAACATTTGTAACTAGAAAAATTACAAAAACTCTTTCAAAAATTTCTCTAGGCTCATCAGAAGTCCTTCAGCTCGGAAATATTGATGCTAAAAGAGATTGGGGGCATGCTAGAGACTATGTCGAAATGCAATGGTTAATGCTTCAACAAGAATTTCCAAAGGACTTTGTCATCTCTACAGGAGTTCAATATACGGTAAGGGAATTTATAAATTTTGTTTGTCATAAGTTAAAAATAAATTTAACTTGGAAAGGCTCGGGAATTAATGAAAAAGCATTTGATGAAAATGGTAATTTAATCTTAGAGATTCTTCCTAAATATTTTAGACCTACTGAAGTAGAGTCATTGCTTGGAGATTTCTCATTAGCCAAGCAAGAATTGGGATGGTCTCCAAAAACATCTTTGGATCAAATGATTGATGAAATGGTTGAGCATGATTTGGACCTTGCAAAAATTGAGCTCAATCATAAAATTTACTCAACAAAAGTATCAAGAGACAAAGTAACTTAATTAATTAATAGCGAAAGACCTTTAAATCCTTATAATAATAATTATTTTTAAAACTGTATATATATGAAGATTAACCATGATATTTCCTTGGGTCGTCAAGATTGCTGCCAATTATGTAATAGCAGTAATCTAAAGTTTATTCTTGATCTAGGCCACAATCCGCCATGTGATTCATTGCTTACTTTTGAAGAGCTTGATGAGCCAGAATCTTTTTATCCCCTCAAATTATTCATGTGCGGAGATTGTGATCATATTCAAATTAATTATGCAGTTGCTCCAGAAATACTTTTCCACAAAGAATATCCATATAAATCAGGAATTACAGAAACACTTGCAAACAATCTTAAGAATGGAGCAAAAAAGTTTGTAAAAGATTTATTTCTTAATAAAGAGGGACTGGCGATTGATATTGGCTCCAATGATGGCACTTTTTTAAAAGGTTTTAAAGAAACAGGTATGTCAGTGCTTGGAGTTGAGCCTACTGATATATCAAAAATTGCTGAATCCGATGGAATCCCTACGATCCAAGAATTTTTTTCAGAAAAGATTGCCATCGATATAGAAAAAAATCATGGCAAGGCAGAAATTATTACTGCAGCTAATATGTTTGCTCACATACCAAACCTTGGAGACTTGATCAAGGGGGCCTCTCGCCTATTAAACGAAGGTGGTTTTTTTATTACAGAGTCACATTATCTGTTAGATATTTTGGAAACTGTACAATTTGATTCGATTTATCACGAGCATCTGAAATATTATTCCTTAAAAGACTTAGATTTTTTATTTAGCTGTTACGAATTTACCCTTGTTGATGCTGAGAAGATTCCAAATTATGGAGGTTCAATAAGAGCTTATGCAAAAAAAGGCAAGAACCATCCAAGATCAGAGAGGTTGAATGAATTAATGGATGCAGAGCATAAAGCAAATTTATTTGATTGGGAGACCTGGGTATCTTTTAAGGAAAAAGTTATCGAAGCAAGAAGTGATTGTAGGAATTTTATTTCCAAAATACTTAATGAAGAAAAAAGTATCTGTGCAATTGGCTGTCCCGGCAGATCTAGCACTTTGCTAAACTATTATGGTCTATCTCCTAATGAAATTGAGTATATTGCTGAACAATCTACCTGTCTGAAAGTTGGAATGTATTGCGCGGGTCAACACATTCCAGTAGTTGATGAACAAAGAATGTTTGATGAGCAACCAGACTATGCGTTAATGCTTTCATGGCATTACTCAGAACCTATTATAAAAAAACTAAGAGAAAGAGGATTAAAATCTAAAATTATTATCCCTCTTCCAACACTAAAGATTGTTGATTGAAAGTAGATATTGATCTAATTATCCCAGCATATTTTGAGGGGGAAAGTATTGTTGATGTTTTAAGCTCTCTTGAAAAATATGTAAAAAATCGTTTTAGAGTCCTTATATGTTATGACACAGATGACGACAATACGCTCACAGCAATTAAATCGAATCGTAAGTATGAGTTTGAAATAATTTATGTAAAAAATGAAGGAATTGGCTTACATGGTGCTGTAATGACTGGGTTTCATAAAAGTATAGCTGATTCAATTATTATGATGCCCGCTGATGATAGCTGGAATGCAAGAATAATTGATCAAATGCATAAAATGCAAATTGAAGGATCAGACATTGTATGTCCTAGTAGATTTATGAAGCATGGAAGTGTTGAAGGCTACCCTCCTCTAAAGCTGATAATAGTTAGAGCTGCTGCCATCCTTATGCACAAGTTTGCATTAATACCCACTCGAGATCCAACTAATGGCTTTAGATGCTTTTCAAGAAGAGTTATAGAGAAGATACCAGTTGAATCAACAGTTGTTGGAACTTTCAGCATAGAGCTTCTCGTAAAATGCCACAGATTAGGCTGGAAAATATCTGAGATTCCATCTAGATGGATTGAAAGGGATAAAGGCAAAAGTAAATTCAAACTTTGGAATTGGATACCTTTCTACTTAAAGTGGTTTTTGTATAGTTTTGCTACCACATTTCTATTTCAAAAAAAAGTGAAGCTTAGAAAATAGTTAAGCTTTTCTAAAGAGTTATGGCTTGTTTTTCTTGAAGTGATTCAAGAGAGCTTTGAATCAGCCTTTCTACCCTGATTGCTGAATCTATGTTTGGACTCTGAATTTCTTTAGTCTGAATCCAGTCTCCAAACTTATTAACTAACCTTCCGACCGCTAAAACTCTATCATCTTCTCCCTCTTTTTTAGTCCACTCAGATAAATACCTCTTTTTTGCCTTGTCTCTTATATTTATTACTAACTCAAAATCTGAGACAGTGGATGCTTGAGTGTTTCTGAGATGGGCTGAGCCATTTGTTCCAGTTACCTCAATGAAATGCCCCGAACCTTTGTAAGAGTTTGTGCTAATAGCAATTGAACCAACCTGACCAGAGGTAAACTTTAAATTAAGGTAGATTGTTTCATCTGTAGATGGAAATTCTGGCATACTCATTGCTGATATTGAATAAATTGATCCAAACAATCCTTCCAGATAATATAGTACATGTGAACCAAAATTGTTTAACGTTCCTCCGTTAGCAGAAAGATCAGTTTTCCAAGATTTTATATTATTAGAAACAGCATAAGTTTCTACGTTCCAAATAACTTCACAGTGCAAAATTTTTCCTAAAATACCATCTTGTATTTTATCTCTAAGTTTTTGCCATACATCAATTTCTAAAAACTCTAGATTTACCATTAGAGCTTGGTTTGGTGAAGCATAATTATTTAATTCAGGCATATATCCCAATGGTTTCTCACAAAAGATATGAAGACCTTTCTCCAATGCCTTGGGTAGCCATAATGCTTGCTGTGCTGGTGGCAAGGCAAAGGAAACAGCATCAACCATTGAAAATAATTCCATAGGATCATTTGTAAAATGAGGTACATTAAGTTTATTACTCACTTCTTTTGCATGCTGAAGGTTTCTTGAGCATAAACTAGACAACTTAAATCTATTATCATTTAAAAATGCAGGAATATGGCCATTCAAACCAAAATTTAATCCAACCTGCCCAACTTTTATCATATTGAAAACCTAAAGTATCCCTCTAATATCACAGCCATTTTATTCCCACTCAATCGTATTCGCAAAATAATCTTTGTAAGAACAATGGTTTGCGAGTGCCAAAATAGAGTTTACAAGTAGTTTACAAGTTTTTGGTTTTATTTTGTTTTCCACGAATATTAAAGAACCTCTATTTTCTAACATTTTAACACTTTGTGATTTGTAAAATTTACTACAAATCATTTTATTCCCACTCAATAGTTACACAAAATAAGACCCTTGCTAAATAAGGGTTTGCGAGGTAAAAATCTGTCTTTACAACTACATTTCACGCCTAAATATAATTCTATTAAGCACTTGAATATTTTTCTCTACTCAATAGCAAACTTAATATTTTTGTTATCAAAAAATTGTTTGCCAAAATACTCGACGCCTGCAATTGTAAAATGCTGTCTATCGCTTGATAGAAGTTCACCTGCAGTGTTGGTAATCGGAAAGCAGCCATTACTTGAAAAAGTGCTGAAAAAAGAGAAGTAATTCTTTTCTGGTATTGCAAGTGCGTCTCTTAAATCAAAATTAATTTTTTTAGAATTAGGTGATTGACATAACGACGACCTCTGATATGCGTTTAAACGAGCCAACCAGTTCAAGTTATTTCCAAATTGTTTGGTTCCAATAAATATTACTTTGATTGCTTTTTCTTCTAGCGTACTGATGAAATCATTAATGCACGGCAAATTAAACCCTTCATCATAAGCAAAAAATATTGATGATATTTGTAACTGTTCAATTTTTTGAATAAATCTAGCATAACATATTAATTCTGTTGGGCTGTTAGAGTGCGCTAATGTATATTTAATTGTCGGT
>Ga0115566_10005140_pt1 | contig 10321 bp, 10 predicted proteins | sample COGITO_mtgs_1204_3_FD_87173 | JGI IMG/M metagenome (GOLD analysis project Ga0115566, IMG submission 87173) | Pelagic marine microbial communities from North Sea - COGITO_mtgs_120405 | ecosystem: Environmental > Aquatic > Marine > Epipelagic | place: Germany:Helgoland, sampling site Kabeltonne...
AGCCTTATGGCGCATTGATCATCAAGCCGAATCTGAAAGGTTTCGTCTGGCAGCCCGTTCGCGGCTATGCCGATTTTCGTGCCGTTCAGATAATGCCCTAAACCTTGTTTGCAACCCGTCTTAAACCCTCACCTTTGCGCTCGCTGAGCGTCTCGGGCCGACCTTTTCAAGGGTTATCAAGGCCGGACTCACAGACGCGCCGGCCCCTGTAAAGCGCCCTCTCTTTTCGGCAAACGTGCTTAAAGCGCTCAGCCAGCAGCCTTCGCGGCAGCCTGCATGCGCGCCATCTCTTCCCAGCTGAGGTAGCTGGTTAGCCCTTCATCGTCAAAGAAGACAACCGGCCCGTCGCAGATGAATAAATATTCCGTGTCTTCTAGCGCAATCGTCTCATCGTGCAGCACACCATTGGGTTCGTAGTCATAATCGCCAGCGTTGAGAATGCCATCGCGCACCTGCAGCTTGCCTTTTAACACGTACGTATGGGCATCGGATAAATGCTTATGGGGCGAGGCAACGTAGCCTTTCTTCCATCGAAACAGCGCCGCCCAACGCCCCGTCTCAGAACCGGTCCAGAGCACCTTGATCCACGCCATCCCCGGCTGGGTTTCGATCCAGGGCTCATCCGCCCGCACAATAATATCCGCGAGTTGGTCATTAATCGGGGTGATATCTTGTCGTGGCATAATCGGCGTCCTCAGTCATTGGCGAAGTCTTCACGGTAACGCGTTTCAAGGGCGCAAGAAAGCCATGCAAACAAGGTCATGCAGTGGGCTGTGCCGCATCGATTACAAGCGATGCACGCTCCGCCCAGAGATTGCGGCCTTCGAGCTTGGCGCGAGCACGCATCCGCCCGGGGCACGCCTGGCAAGATCGCGGACGGCCCTGACGCAATTCGCGTCACATGGTCAGCGCCAGGTCGGCAAGATTAACACGGCCTTAATTTGAGGCGGACGGCCGACGGACACGGTCTTTGTGTGATCTGCTTAAGTGCTTACAAGGGGCCTCAGGGAACCTAAAAGACCAGCACGACGCGGTGGAGAAGCACCTGGGTAGGATTGGCTGCGCAAAATTTTTTTAGACCGCGGTGATTTTATTCCAGACGATTTGAAATAGACTAAAACCTCGGTACAACCCGCCCACTCATCAGGAGACCCCCCATGCTGGACCTTGTAATCCGAGGCGCTGAAGTCATCGACGGGAGTGGCAATGCCGGGGTTGTCGCAGATGTCGGGATCGAAGGCGATCAAATTACGGTCGTCGGTGACGCCGGCCCAGCGCATCAGGAAATCGACGGCACCGGTCTTGTGCTGGCACCGGGGCTGATCGATACCCACGCGCATGATGATGGCGCTTTTCTTCGCCACCCCGATATGACGTTTAAGTTATCCCAAGGCGTCACAACGGTCGTCAGCGGTAACTGTGGTTTCAGCGCCATCCCGTTTGATCCCGAATCAGACCCGAGAAAAGCCAGCGGCGGCATCTTGTCCGGACTCAACGGCGGCTTTACCGACTTGAGCGGCTACTTTGACGCCGTGCTGGCCGGCGCGCCCGCGATCAACAATATGATGCTGGTGGGTCACAACACCATCCGCAGCCTGGTGATGGATGACCCCAAGCAAACGCCCAGCCAGCAAGACTTACAGGCCATGAGCGGGCACGTTGAGCGGGCACTTGAACAAGGTGCTTGCGGATTTTCAACGGGCCTGATCTACCACCCCGGACGCTACAGTCAAACCGACGAAATCGTGACGCTTGCCGAACTTGCCGGCCGCACAGGCGCGCTCTACACCACCCATATGCGCAACGAAGGCGATCACCTTCTGGATGCGGTGGAGGAAGCCTTACAAATTGGGGTTGAAGCCAAGGTCCATACCCATATTTCCCACCACAAAGCCGCGGGGGCGGCGAACTGGGGCAAGGTGGTGCCGTCGCTTGCTCGAATTGATGCCGCGATTGCTGCAGGCCAGCGCGTATCACTGGATGTTTATCCCTACACGGCGGGCAGTGGGCGAATGATCGAATACTTTAATCTCGACCGGATCAACCGAGATCTTGCCGAGGTCATCCGAATTGCCAGTTGTCCAGCGTATCGTGAATACGAGGGTCTGATGTTAAAAGACATTGCAAAGACCCAGGCGGTCGATATCACCGATCTCGTGCGAGACATCTTAACCGCGCCGCGCGGCGCCGATACCATTTGTATTCAATTCATCATCGATGAGCAGGATGTTGAGTATAACCTTCGGTGGCGAGACATGATGGTCGGCTCAGACGGCATTCCAAATCTGCGCGGCAAACCGCATCCAAGACTGTATGGCACCTTTGCAAAAATTTTAGGGCACTATGTCCGCGAACGAGCGCTCATGTCGCTGCCAGAGGCGATTCGGCGCATGACATCGCTGCCGGCAGCGACCTTTGGTATGACCCAGCGCGGTATGGTTCGAGCAGGCTTTCACGCGGACCTTTTGCTCTTTAATCCCGCAACCGTGCAAGACACTGCCACTTATGATGAACCGCAACAGCTTGCGTCTGGCATCCACACGGTCTTGGTCAACGGAAAAGTTGCTTGGCGGGACGGCCAGCACCAAATGAAAGGCTCTGGCGCCATGTTGAAGTACCGAGCGGGATCTTACGCGCGCTAATCGCGGGATAAACGCCTTGGTTGGCGCCGCGCGCTAACCCTTTCGACAATGAGATTCCTATGGCAACGCGCTGCAAGCCGGACCGATACGCTAACCGCTCAATTAAGACCGCCCTTGTCCGCTGGCCGTGCTTGATCTGGGACCAATGTATTACGGGGGTGCCAAGCAACCCAAACCAACTGCATTGGAGCCTTACGAGATCGTCATCCCTAGGGCGGCTCTGGCAGCGGCATTGTCTGATTCGCTACCAGCCAGGACCCAGCCGGCGGTCAGCATTCTGGTCATGTACTGTTTGTTGTACATAAACACCATCGCAATCCACCATAAACCGGCTGTCAAAACGGTTAAAATCCAATGCAGCACACCGATCCCGATTTCGCCCCGAAACAGTGGCACGAGCGGTCCAAAAAAAAGATAGGTCCAGCTAAAGCCATAGACGCCGGTTTTTATGAGCCCGCTTTGACTGTGCTTAATCGTGACTTCGGTTGCCATCGCTGTCCTCCCGCTTAAACGCTTAACTTATCACGTTGACCCACTGGGGTTAAAACGAATCAAACCGTCAAAATACCGCGCCGCCCATCAAAGCCAAGCGGCTGTCCTGGTTAAGCCCAAACCCCCGCGCCATGTTCTGAGTCCTTGGCGTTTTGCCAAAGCCTTAACGCGCGCCCACGCGCCGGTTTCGGAGCGGAAGTCTATTGGCCTTTTTAGGATGTAGCGATTTTTCGGATTAAAGCCCGTCAGGCTGGCGTCGCAGCCTGTTCTTTGCCGCTTTTGGCTCGGTCAATTCACCGCCAAGGCCGTGCCCAAACGACTATCGCCGCGCAACCTACGCCTCGGGCGCTGGCTCATAAAGACCCCTTAAAGTGCTCTGACTGCGGCCTAGGACCCGCCAATCTTAAGGATTGCCCCCAATACCTTGAACTGATCTAACCCATCCCCTAAACTGCGCGGCCTTCGAAGGGTTGTCTTGAATCGCCCGCCGAACGCTGGTTAGCCGCTGTACCCCCTCGTTGATTCAACGCTGGGCCATTGTCAAACCCGACACACCCATATCACACCACGCATCCAACCCATGGGTCATGCGCCTCTGGATATGACCCGATTCAAATTGAAACGCCCAAGCACTGCATCGACCTTATCTTGGTTGCTGCCAATTCATTTGGAGGCCGTTTGACGCTTCACAAGAGAGGTCCCATGTTTGAACTCATTCATCGACGCCGCCACAGTATTAAAGACGACGTTTTATCCGGCCTTACGGTCGCCCTGGCCCTCGTGCCAGAGGCCATTGCCTTTGCCTTTGTGGCCGGGGTTGAACCCCTGGTTGGGCTCTATGCTGCGTTTATGGTTGGTCTAATCACCGCAACGATGGGCGGCCGACCTGGCATGATCTCCGGTGCAACCGGCGCGCTTGCCGTGGTGATGGTCGCGCTGGTTGCGGATCATGGCGTTGAATATTTGTTTGCGGCGGTCGTGCTCATGGGCGTTCTTCAAATGACTGCAGGTGCTTTCAGGCTCGGGAAGTTCATTCGTATGGTGCCGCATCCTGTGATGCTCGGGTTCGTCAATGGCCTGGCCATTGTCATCTTCTTGGCACAACTCGGTCAATTCGGCGTGCCGGGGGACACGGGCTGGCTACAAGACACGTGGCTGCAAGATACCATCCTGGACGTTGCCTGGATTAGCGGGATGCCGCTTTACACCATGCTGGGCTTGGTTGGGCTGACCATGCTCATCATCCAATACCTGCCCAAGCTCACCACGGCCGTGCCATCGTCACTCGTCGCTATTATTACGGTCACCCTCGTGGTCCTTGGCCTGGACCTCGACACCAAGGTGGTCGGCGACGTGGCGTCAATCGCGGGTTCACTCCCGAGCTTTCATTTGCCCATAGTGCCACTGAACCTTGAAACCTTGTGGATTATATTGCCCTATGCCTTTATTTTGGCCGCCATCGGCTTAATTGAGTCGCTCCTGACCCTTAGCCTGGTGGATGAACTCACCCAAACCCGAGGCCGTGGCAATAAAGAATGCATTGCCCAGGGCGTCGCCAATACCGTGACGGGCGTTTTTGGTGGTATGGGCGGTTGCGCCATGATTGGTCAGAGTATGATCAACGTCAACGCCGGTGGCCGCGGCCGATTATCTGGGATCACCGCAGCGCTTTGCCTTTTGATGTTCATCTTGGTTGGCTCTAGTTTGATTGAGCAAATTCCACTCGCAGCACTGGTCGGGGTCATGTTTATTGTCGTCATCGGCACCTTCGAATGGTCCAGTTTTAGGATTATTCGCAAAATTCCCAAATCTGATGCCTTTGTTTTGGTCTTGGTCTCCGGTGTGACCGTTGCCACCGATCTTGCGGTTGCCGTCGTCGTCGGCGTCATCGTCGCCGCCCTTGTGTTTGCCTGGGAACACGCCAAGCACGTCAAGATCACCCTTTCAAGAGAAGCCAATGGCTGGGATGCCTACACCGTTAATGGCCCATTGTTTTTTGGATCCGTCACCCACTTCCTGAATCAATTTGATGTGGAGCAAGGCTCCCAAGATATTGTGATCGACTTCAAGGACTCAAGGGTTTGTGACCATTCCGGTCTTGAGGCCATTGACACGCTCGCAGAGCGGTTCACACAAGCCGGCAAGGTCCTGCACATTCGCCATCTCAGCGCAGAATGCCGCAAGCTGCTGCGCAAAGCTGGCAATTTAGTTGAGGTCAGTGTCCTTGAAGACCCTTCTTACTTCGTCGCAACAGACAGTTTGGCGTAGCTGTGTCGGGTTTTGGGTGAGGCAAAAAGACCGTTCGTGGCCGGGCAAACCACCCTCTGCACGCCGACAAGCGCTGGTTAATTTCGAAACAAAAAATCCGCTTTTTTATGGCGCGTTTAATAATCGCCAATTGACCTCAACCGATCCTGCATCTGACGCAATAAACGCCGACTGGTCGGTGACTGTAATGCTTAATTGCAAGGTTCGAGCCAGCAATCTCGCCAGTTCAACGATTTGACCCCAGTCGAACTGAATCGCCTGCACCTTTGCGGCGGTGACTTCTTTTTCAGACCGCGCCCACCAAAGTTCTGATTTGGTATTAAAGCAGTAAACCTTGACGTCCTCGGCAATATGACTGGCTTTGCGCAGACGCTCAGCGGCGGGCTCACCGATCTCAATCCATTTCAAGATACGGCCGTCTAGGCTGCGCTGCCAAATATCTGGCTCATCGCTTGCGCTGAGACCCCGAGCAAACTCTAGGTCTTGCGATGCATTCAGGCAATAAGCAAGTACCCGGGCCATCATTCGTTCCCCGGTTTCAGACGGGTGCTGGGCAACGGTAAGGTTTAAATCAAGATATTGATTCTCATCGACATTCGACAGCGCAATATCGAATTTAAAAATCGTGGGCTTGAGCGCCATGGGACAACCTCCTAATGACGCGAAAAGACTTGGCTTACGTTGACGCAATCAGGACCAAAATCTGGAACACAGACTCGATCGCATCGTCGACGCCTGGAATAACCCAAGTCACAACGGCGGTCGCGACCACGACCAACCCAATTCGGACAAACACATTTTTCATGCTTGATCTCCTGCCGCGACATCTGTGGCGTCTCGGGGTGCCACTTCGAAAACCCAGACATTGCCTGACTCAACATCAGCACCGGATGCTCGTGAGGGATACTTCTGACTCACCACCGCCATCAGTTCATCCAGAACTGGGCCCGTTTTAATTCGCACCAAACGCCGCTCGTACCGAATGCCATCAATGCGGACTACCACTCGATCATCGAGTTCGGCTTGCGCCGGCCAGCTTTTCCAAAGTTGGCCTACAAAACTGTTCATATAACCCGACCAGACGTACATTTTGCCCTGAACCGAGGCGACCCAAATTCGACGCGACTGCGCGGGGTTCAACAGCTGAAGCTCAAGGGTTGGCACCTCGTTAACAAATGCCCAGTCGGGCTCCGCGCCGCGATACAATTCACCGGAAACCAAAGGTCCACCCGAAAATACGCGATTCGGTCCATCTTCAAACCGCTGCTTAAAAGCGGCGGTGACCACTGCCGTGGAAAAAATCAGTAACACCCAAAGCCCTATGATTCCAATCCGTTTCAATATCACCATGTCGTGTGCTCCGTTTTGCGCCGAACCGCTGCCTGCTGACCTTAGCGTAATTCTCGACAGAGTTCGATGATCCCGGTTACTAACTTGTCGTGAGATGCCGCCCACGCGTTGCGGGCACGCTGTCGAACAAATCAGCCTTAATCACCCAATCAGGTTGGCGCCGGTAAGGCCCGCTCGTTCAAGCCTTAAAGGCGCGGACAAAAGCGCGCAGCTTCACCGCAGCAGCTTTGATCTGCTAGTCTTTCCATCAAGTCGGTGGACGCTGCCGAGAACCCTCAAAAATAAGAGCACAACGCAATGACTGATATCCTAAGAGAAGACCGAGACCATGGTATTGCCATCCTGAGCCTCAACCGTCCAGCGGCGCTCAACGCCCTAAGCCCGGCGTTGTTCGTGGCCTTGCGAGCAGAGGTTGACCGTATCGCCCAAGAAGTAGAATCCGTCGGCTGCGTGATCCTCCGCGGGGAAGGCCGATCCTTTTCAGCCGGCAATGATCTGAAAGCCATTCAAGCGGGACAAAAGCCGCCTTCGCCCCATTTTCAAGCAGAAACGCTCGAAGCCATCGAGCGCTTGCCACAACCTGTTATTGCGGCCGTTCAGGGGCATTGTTACACCGGGTCCTTGGAGCTGGCATTGGCTTGTGACCTGATGATCACAAGTGAGTCTGCCAAGCTTGCCGATACCCACGGCAAGTGGGGCATGGCGCCAACCTGGGGCATGAGCCAACGTCTGCCAAGACGCATTGGCGTGGTCAAAGCCAAAGAACTGATGTTCTCCGGCCGAACGATTAGCGGCCAAGAAGCCGTCACCCTTGGGATCGCCAATCTGTGCGTGCCAGATGACGATCTGCTGAGCGCCGCGATCGAAATGGCAGAAAGCTTTACCCGAAATTCTTGGCACACCCTACGCGCGGATAAAGCCCTTATCAATGTCGGACAAAACCATTTTTTAAATGACGGCTTGATCGAAGAACGCGAAAACGGACCCGGCGTTGCGCCCGACATGAATGATCGTCTCAAGGCCGGTTTTAAGCGTTAGGCTATGAGGGCAGGGTCTCGATTATGAGTCTTTTGATCAGCACTTTAAGAGCCGAATGAAGGCTATGGCACCCCTCATTGTTTACCACTTGCCCGGGCGCTGGGGCCTGCCCAGCGTCAGCCCATTTTGTCTCAAACTCGATGCCTTCTTACAAATGACTGGCATTCCGCACGAAGCCGTAACGGCCGCGACCCCTTTCGGCGGACCCAAAGGCAAGGCACCTTGGATCATCTTGGATGGTGAAACCCTCGGTGATTCATCGCTGATCATAGAACATCTAAAAACCGTTTATAACGTTGATCCAGACCAGCATTTAAGCCGCACGGCGCGCGGGACTGCGGTCGCAATCGAGCGTCTCATTGAAGAGAACTTGTATTGGGCGATGGTCTTTGATCGCTGGTGCCGACCTGAAAATTGGGACATCCTCAAGAACTCGATTTTAGGTGATATCCCGCAGCCAGTACGCGCATTGCTTGCACCCTTTGCTAGGCGCTCCGTCAAAAAACAGCTTGAGGGACAGGGTATGGGCCTGCATTCCAAGAAGGAGATCGCAGCCATTGCCGCTCGAGACATCAAGGCCTTGTCTGAGATGTTGGCAGGACAATCTTATTTTTTTGGCGAGCTGCCTTGCCTGACCGATGCAACGGTCTATTCCTTACTGGCAAACATCTACCACGTTGACTTTAGTAGCCCTATGAAAGCGATGATCGAAGATGCTCAGAACTTGGTGCCCTTTATAACGCGATTCAAAGCCGCGCATTATCCTGACCCAGGGTCTCGGCTTGCCGCGGGGCTCCAAGCGGCGCAATAGTCGCGCGCAGAATGCCCTTAATTTATCAATCAGGTGCTAGCACACGCCCAGCGCGGTGCACCCCACCAAAACACAATATCGAGGAGCGGCAAACAACATGCCCATCACAAAGGAAGCATTTGGCGAAACAAAGGAAGGCGCCCCCGTTGATCTCTATCACCTCGAAAACAAACACGGTCTCAAAGCCAAAATTATGACCTTTGGGGCAACCCTTCGACTCATGAGCTTGCCTAACGAGCAGGGTGCGGCAGTTGACATCACCCTCAGCCGCGAGACGCTTGATCAATATGCCGGCGAGTCCTGCTACTTTGGTGCAACGATCGGCCGGGTGGGTAACCGCATCGCCAAAGGGCAATTCACGTTAGACGGCGTCGACTACCAACTGGCAACAAACAATGAACTCAATCACCTGCATGGCGGCAACGTCGGCTTTGATCGAAAGCTCTGGTCCGCAGAGACGATGGAATTGGACGGGGAGAGCAGCGTGCGGCTCTGGCGAACCAGCCCCGACGGCGAAGAAGGCTACCCGGGAACCGTTCACGTTGAAGTGATCTATACGCTGTCGAACGATAATACGTTGCGCATTGCGTACCAGGCGACAACCGACCGGGCAACGCCTGTGAACCTTACGAACCATGCCTTTTGGAATCTAGCGGGGGCGGGCAACTCAATTCTTGACCACAAACTCACCCTGCACGCAAAGACCTATCTGCCCGTCGACGAAACCTTGATCCCAACCGGCGACCGCGCAGCCGTGGCCGACACGCCCATGGACTTCACCCATTCAGTGGCGATCGGCGAACGTATTGAGCAGGTTCCGGGTGGCTATGATCATTGCTACATCCTCGACCGAGAAGGCTCAGGATTAAGCCTTGCGGCAGAATTGTTTGAGCCAAAAAGCGGCCGGCGCATGACGGTTGCGACAACCGAGCCTGGTATCCAGTTTTATAGTGGCAATTTTTTGGATGGCAGTCAGTCCGCAGGCGGCAAGGCGTTTGACCAACATGGCGCGATTTGCCTAGAGGCGCAGCATTTTCCCGACGCCGTGAATCAGGCCGCCTTCCCATCTGTCGTTTTAAGGCCGGGTCAAACCTACCGCCAAACAACCGTGCATACGTTCAGCTGGTAACGTTGATAGATTCATGAAACATCCATCACCAAATGTATTTCGCTTTGCAGTCAAAGCCCGACGCAAGATTCAGGAAGCCATCCATCCGGTACAACGCGAATCCTTCCTTCGAAGCGATGTAAAGTTATTTTCGTCAAAACGAAACAACTGGCCAACACAATCACATTGGGTATTATCGTAAAGCGCGCGATGACCTTCGCGCGTTACTCTAATAAAACGCATTGAGGACCAACATCATGAAAAACCGATTAAAAGCATTCCTACTCTTCTGCCTAAGCCCTTTATCTGTCTCGGCGGCAGAACTCGCTTTGGATCCTGCGTCATTTTTTGATGCCAATTTCACGATTGACTCGACCTATACTCGGGATGGCCAAAACTACGAGGTCTCGGCCTCTGGTGAGGCGGGCCCTTATGGCCGTGTTTATTTGTCGTATGAATTTACCGACAAACAAGACTTAGGGGATCGAGGGGAATATACCGGCCACGCTTGGACCCAAAATGGCGAGACGGTCGCAACCGCGACGCTCCAAGGGGTTTATTATAAAGATGGTCGTACTTTCAGAATCTATGGTCTTAATACACTGAGCGACG
>Ga0115566_10005144_pt1 | contig 10314 bp, 8 predicted proteins | sample COGITO_mtgs_1204_3_FD_87173 | JGI IMG/M metagenome (GOLD analysis project Ga0115566, IMG submission 87173) | Pelagic marine microbial communities from North Sea - COGITO_mtgs_120405 | ecosystem: Environmental > Aquatic > Marine > Epipelagic | place: Germany:Helgoland, sampling site Kabeltonne...
ACAGGCCCGACGAATACTGACTTCATGGGCTTGGCTAACATAGATCACCAGGTCACGCTGGATCGCTGGCTTTACAGTTTTTTTCAATCACGTGCTTTAAGATTTAGCGGTCAAGGTTGAGGTGCGGATACATTTGTTTGAGGCGATGGTTTTTTCTTCTAGTGCTTTGAGCTTCTTGATGTCAGACGCTTGCATCCCGTCATATTTGGCCTTCCAGTTGTAGAAGGTCACATCCGAGATGTCATATTCTCAGCAGATTTCCTTCAACATCTTGATGATCTGTGTCTCAGTGAATTGGCTCTTCTTTATGTCGTTCTCCTTCATCTCAGTTTACGTGGGAGAGCTCCAAGTCGATATGGAACTACTTGAAAGGAGGTTTACAGTTTCGCCAAGGGGGGTTTTTAGATGTAGGATTATCCTTTCCTGGGTTCTTGTCATTATTTGTTTTTTAGATGCTATTCAATTATGACAAAACTTTATATTCGGAGGTAATGAATTGAAAATCGGTGATGAAGTCACAATTGCTAATGTAAACAAGAAATGCACGGTACAAACGGAGATATTTTCGCGTAGTGACTTCGAAGGAGAGATTTATGTCGAGACTTTGTGGCGAGAGGGTAAGTTTAGAATCATTCTAAGAAGTAAATGGGAAATAGAAAACTTGAGGAACACTATTGAAGGTGAGTACGAGCTCGAAACAGAGGACTATGAGGACTGTCAGCTGATTGGCACCTATGATTCTCAGAGTGTTGAGGTAAGCGATGACGGTTTCTCATCTCAAGAGGATCTTTATGAGGCCGGCTATGAATGTATCAGAGAATACTACATCATTTATAATGGCGTTATGCTAATCGAGGACTGGAAGTAGGTTGTTGGGTGAGCAAACGGAATGCATTCGGCTGACTCAGTTGGCTAAAAAGTAATTATTTCTGACACGTTTTGCTCTCATCCGTTTTGTATTGGTGCGATTAGTTCTCGATATCAGCCGAAGCCTTTAGTCAATGAAGGTATTTGTGATAGTACCGATTCGTCGAAATGTGTAAACGAAAAAGCTTCATCATTAGGTGCCTTGTTGAAAAGAGGATTTGCTATGCAGCGGGAGAGAATAAGCTTGTCCAAGACCAAAGTTGTAAATTTTCTCCAGTGTGAGAAAAAGCTTTGGCTTAGCAACTACGGAAAGCAGCAAGCAAAGTCAAGCTTGGATTCTTCTCTGCGAATGCAGCATGGCGATGCTATTGGCGTAGTTGCACGAGCTTTGTTTCCCGGCGGCATCCTAGTAAATGCTGAGCAAGATTGCTCCCCCGAAATCCAGACCAAACAGCTCATTGAAAGTAATTTAGGGCCAATTTATGAAGCAGCCTTTATGCATGATGATATCTCCGTATTTATAGATATCCTTGTACCTGAAGACCATGGTTATCATCTGATTGAGATAAAGTCCGCTACCAAAGTGTCTCCTCATCATATCGTTGATGCTGCTATTCAAATGAGAGTGGCGGGACATGCTGGATTGAAGGTTAATAAAGTAAGTGTAGGTTGTATTAATAATAAATTTGTATATCCCGGAGAAGGAAACTACAAAGGCCTCATTTATTTGACAGATGTTAGTGGAGCGGCTTGGGATATATCAGGCGAAGTTGACGAATGGTTTGATGCTGCTCGAAAGGTGCTTTCAAGTTCCGAGCCCTCTGTCGAGATTGGGCCACATTGTGTTAAACCTTATAAGTGTGATTTTGAAAATTACTGTAGGTCTCTGATCGAAAATCCACCTGAATATCCCCTTAGTGATTTGAAGTTGCCAGAGGCAAAACAAAAAGAGCTCGAGAATCAAGGGTATATTGACGCCTTAGCAACGCCACCCCAACTTATCGAAAGTCGCAAGAAAAAGAAAATTCATGAAGCTATTTTATCTGGCAAAAGTTATGTTTCAAAGGGAGCTAAGAAACAAGTCGATGAAATACCTTATCCTCGATACTATCTAGACTTTGAAACGTTGACAAATGCACTGCCTCTATGGCGTGGCTCTAGGCCTTACGAGCAGGTTCCTTTCCAATGGTCATGTCACATTGAGACCGCTGGTAATGGATTAATACACAAAGATTTTTTGGCATCTCCGGGTTTAGATCCCCGCGATTCCTGCAATAACGCGCTCGTCGAATTGTTTGATGGGTTTGACGGTTCAATGGTTGCTTATAATGCTGGCTTCGAGAAAAGAATTCTTTTGGCCTTAGCCAAGGCATACCCTTCAAGTAAAGATTTGTTTGAACGAGTATGTAATCAGAGCTATGACTTGTTACCTATTTGTCGAGAACACTTCTATCACAGAGATATGCATGGCTCATGGTCGATTAAAGATGTTATTCCTGCTATCGCTTCAGATCTTAATTACGCAGAACTTGCTGTCTCTAACGGCCAAAGTGCGCAGGCGGCATACCTCAAGTTGATTAATGGAGGCCTTTGCGAGGAAGAAGCTCAAGAAATTCAGGTAGGATTGTTAAGATATTGTAAGCTCGACACATATGCTATGGTGAGAATAGCAAGATTTTTCCAAAAACAGGGATAGCACAGTTGGTATGTTTTTTTACTAATCTATTTTGATAAATACATCACAAAATTCTTTGGGATTTTCGTCCGGATGTGAGCAAAGGACTAGCCTATCTGCTTCACTGATACTCTTAAATTTTTGAGTTCCGCTATTTTCCCCCATAGGATCATAATTCACCCCGTAGGCCGAAAAACTAAGCTGATGCGGATCGATATCATCGATGGTTTTACCCAAGTAAATTGCACTCTCGGCCTCTCCCCAAGTCATTGCAACTGCCCAAAAACCGGGCCTATCGAAATCGTCACTATGGAAATCTGCTAAGCCGCATGGAACCCAAAACTCCGCTATCGCCTCGGATTGGGTCATCGTGTGGATAATTGCGGTCAAATTTATATCACTCATATAGTCTCTCCATGGCGTTTGAGTCGAGCAACTTTTGCGGCGTCGTTCGTGAAACAGTACAACAAGTAGATTCTTACGAGGCTGCTTAGAACAAGTCTCTTGTTGATGGTAGAATTTGAGCAGTGTATCATAACAAGCATTTCATGAAATTCATCTGAGGTTCAAGACTTAATGACAAATAAGATCGATGATACGAAAAAACAGGGGTGGATAACGCTAATAGCCTTAATCGTGATGGCTTTTTCCGTGTCATTAGGTTTTGCACCATTGTTCGAGCTGTTAGGTGAAGGCATCGCTGGTGAGATAATAGGGTCCTCTTTCGGCGCGATATTTGTAATCATTTTGACAATGTTTTTGCTTAATAAGCAGACTGAGATTGAGCAAGAATCAAAAAAGAGTGAGCGTCTTTTTGACGAAAAGGTCAACATATATCAAAAAATATTTGACTTAAGTAGTGATATGCTCATGGATGGGAAGTTAAGTCAAGATGAGATAAATAGACTACCTTTTCCATTGATAAAACTTCAGATGTTGGCGTGCGAAGAAGTGATTGTTGCTTTTCAGGAGGTGTTTAATGAGCTCAATCGAATTTATGATGTAGAAGGAGACGTGGTTACCATTCAAGATCACGACAAAATTGAAATTTATCGCCTACTTTCAGCTTTTTCAAACGAGTGCAGAAAAGATTTAGAAATATCAGATGCGGCAATTGATCCTAAAATTCAACAAATGACAGTAAGTACGATTTCCGCCGCCAATAAAAAAGCAAACGATTACACGAAGTATGAGTTCGATGGAAAAAAACTTCCTAAAAATAGATACGTTTATAAAGTCATTTCAAACCACCTGCTTGAAAACCCAGGGCTTACAGTAGCGGAGTTCAAGGACGGTGTTTTAGAGAAAGGCTTTGAGGGGCGGAGCGGAGTCTATGAAGCTTGGAAAACCTACGAAGAAATCAAAGAAATACATAACAGTGGAAAAAGTGGAACCTTCAGATATTTTGTCGGTAAAGGCGGAGATATCCTTAATGATACTGAACTAGTCTTAAGGTTGAAGGATGGCGAAATATGCCTCAGTCGTTCATGGACTATTGGGCAAATGGATTCATTTAGGGAATCGATGCGGTCTAAAGGAATAAGACTTGAATAAGGACAGAAGTCGGATCAATAAGTTCTGATACTTATTCAGCTAAGATTTTTTTTATTGACATTTGTATATGGTGTTGTTCAGTCTTGATCTCAGTCGCGATTAGCCTGTCCACCATGATTCCTACGTTATCTTTATTACACTCTAGTGGACAAAATTCGACTTTTTTATTAAATAAGCCTATATGATGGACGCCTCTAGAGGAGACTGCAAAGCTTCGGAATTCGTGTTGAAGTTGTGGGATACGATCTCGAATTTTATTTCTTAATTTTTTATTTTCGTTAGTCTCGGGCATTAAGCCAACGACAAAATGAAGTTTAGATGTTTTGTCAAAAAACCTGAAATTCATTGATATTGTTTTGGATAGTGCTGGCTCCTGTAGAGAGCGCGCCATGCTTTTACTTTGAAAGGTTAAGTAGGTTGAATTTGATTGCTTCTCATCAACTTTAAAGTTATGTTTTTCTAGCGCGTCTTTAAATGCTTGATAGAAAAAATTTGTTTTCCTAAAAAAACCCTTTCCCCTGGTAAAGGGTGAGTTGTCTTTTATAAACGTTAAAGCTTTATATTGTTTGCTTTGAGCTAGATCGTTACGATCTAGATTATAATTAAATATTTCCATTAAGTTATATTTTTTGTCGGAAGCAATGGATATCGCATCACTATTAATCTGGTGAGTTTTCGTCGAGAGAGTCTCGACGACCTTAATATAGTCTTCGATATAAAGTCGAGTTTTTCCAGGTATTATATTTTTTTCTTCTTTCAATATAGATTTTAATGCTTTTAGTACGTCAGAATAACTACATGTGTGCCAAAATTCTTTTTCCAGTATATCCAAAGGGTGTTCGCCATTTAGAGTGAGATATGTATAGTGAATATTTTTTGATTTAGAATACTTTTTTTCTACAGTGTTTCTATAACCTGAAAGTTGTCCTTTCGAGTCTTTACTAAATGTTTTGTTTTCGATGCAGATAGTCTCCCTCTCGGAGTCGAGCAAAATATCTACGCGGTCTTTTTCGCGATACACTGTCCACTTTTGATCTGGATTTTTAATGTCTGGCGCTAATATGGGAACGATTTTCGATGAAAATAATGTCGCTGAATCGTGAGTTTCATTAGCGTCTAAAAGCCAAGCGAAGAAGTTAGAGTGTCGGATTTCATAAGTAGCATTTGATAGAATATTAAAAATATTTGGCTCTGAAAGCTGTTTTTGAATGTTCAAAAACCTGGGGTCACTGAAAAACTCATTGATGCCACTCATGTTGGTTGGTGGAATATTTTTTTTTGCCATACCCCTATGCCTCGATAATAATAGTCCCACAAAATGCGGCTGTTAGATTAGTGATTCTAATTACGGCGTATGAATCTGCCTATTTTTGCTAGACACGCGACAGCCGTTTTTTTGCTGCATTTCTTATCATATCGACTATGGCTGGTTATTAAAACTGAAATGCCCTAGCTTCTTAGATAGCTGTTTCGATCATTCTTCCACAACGACCAAGTAAAGCGTCTGCATTTTTACGGCATCGCAGTTGTAGTAATCAACGAATCGCTTTAAACGAGCTTCTAGTTCTCGTGGCAGATAGTAGTACTCAAGCAGGATCTATTTCTTCAGGGAACGGTGCCAGCGTTCGATCTTTCCTTGGGTTTGTGGATGATACGGGCGTTCTCTCGTGTGGTTCATACCCTGCTCCGCAAGATACTTTGCCAGTTTCGACGCGATGTAGGGATTCCCAGTGGCTGCCTTCTTTATGTTTGCCCTATAAGTTCACGATTGAAAACCACTTCAAAATCTCCGATCACCTGTTACATACGGGGTGGGGTGGACGCCTGCCCGTGGTCTAAGTGCGCTGCATTAAATAGAAAGCTCACTTGTTTGAATATCGGAGTTCAAAAAGAGGTGGTCCAAGAAGTGGTGCAAGATTCTTAATTGGGGCTACTGGAAGTACATTGAACTCCGACTTATCAAGGCTTGAGGATTGTAGCTGGCGGAGAGAGAGGGATTCGAACCCTCGATACGCTATTAACGTATACACGCTTTCCAGGCGTGCTCTTTCAACCGCTCAGACACCTCTCCGTGTTGCGTGGGACTGGTTTGGTAGAAATCAGTGGCGTTATTTAATACCAGTCGTAGACGCTGGGCGATTCTAGCAAGGTCGGGGAGGCGACTCAAAGTGATTCGGCTTTTTTGTTAGGTGGATTGCTAGCTTTTAAGGTGAGACATTCGCGCGGTAGGGTTCAAGCGTCTCGATGCGACGGCTACCGTCGCCCCATTCGTAATCGCCGGCGTTCTTCTTCTCGCATGAATTCTTTTAAGGCAGCAGAGTCAGCGGTTGATATGCCGAGAAAGCGCACGCCAAATTGTTGAAGGTTAGGTGCTTTGGCAACATCTAGCACGTTCATGATTTCAATTTTGGGCTGAATCGTAATCTCCGAGGTGAGATTGAAGGCGACATAATCAATACGATCCCCTTTTTCGATAGGGACACCCCGGCGGAGTCGAAACGCAGCGCCAAGCTCCGAAATATCACTGATCTTGCCGCGATATTTTTTACCGTCCTTCGTAACGCTTGCTTCAGCACGACTCGCAGCACCGAGCTCTAATCGAAACTGGGCGCGTTGTTGTTCATAAGTCATCTCATCAGGAATGGTGCATTCATACAGCGTTGAACCATCGACGATCTTGACGGCTAAAACGCGCGTCTTAAAAACGATGGGGGTTCCCGTAATACTGCCGGTCACGGTAACCGTGTCTCCAGCTCGGATCGGGTTGCGATGCTCCGACATGACCTCATCGAGCTGAATCACATGACGGTTTATGTCGACCCCAACCAGCAGACTCGAAAACTTATCTGAGAAACGTGGCACCTGCAGATTGATTGAGGTTCGGGACCGGCTCAACCGCAGCAGCAGCTGGATTTTACGGTCTTCTCGTTTGATCTCTTGTTGTTCGGCGCCGATTTTTTCGAGTTGAGCCACGAGTTTGCTCTGATGCGCGAGCGTGTTTTTAATGAGCTCGCCAGACACTCTGATGAGCCGCGTTTTTTCCACGGCGCGCGCGCTGGCGGTTCGTTTGCCAGCGTTAATACTCAGCAGACCCTGTTCGCCAAAGTGGGCGAGCGGGCCAAGCTGCGCGAGTTCTTTTTCGGCAGTTCGATCTTTATCGGTATAAATCAGGATTTTACCGGTCACGATAAAATACATTGCATCAGCATCGTCGCCCTCTAAAAAGAGCACCTCACCATCTTCGTAATCGATGTATTCGCCCGCTGCACCGATGACTTCGGCATCAGAAGGGGGGAGTTCCTTAATAAAAGACGAGTCCTGCAAGTGTTGTTCGAAGAACTCTCTTGGGCGTAAAGCTATCATGATGTTGGTGATTACCGCCTCTTCTTGATCGGACGTAGGATAGTTCGTCGGATAATGTGCTGCTACAGTATTCACGAATTGATCATCCCTTATTAGGCTGTACGCAATCGGCCAAACAAAGGACCGAAGAATTATAGCCGAATTTTTCCGGTGAAGGCAGCCTCTGGTAGTCCCGTGCTGGCGAGTCCTGATACTTCAAAAACCAGGCCCGATTTGGGGTCAGCGTCTTGTCGGTTGCCCGAGTTGCTAATCGAGGTCACGAACAAGACATCCAAGTCGGAACCGCCGAACATCACCGAGCTTACAAGGGGTATCGGCAGGTCAACGGTAAGCTTTAGCTCGCCCGTCGGGCGAATGCAGCCTATTTTTCCAGCGCCAATGAGGGCCGTCCAGAGGTTTCCTGCTGAATCAACGGTTGCCCCGTCGCAAGCGGTGCCCATCGCTTTTGCATCAAAGAACGGCCTGGGCGCGCTCAATCCCTGATTAGGGTCATAGTCGAATTGCAAAATCACGCCTCGGCCGTCGCTGAAGTACAGACTATCACCTTTAGGAGAAAAGCACGGTCCATTGCCGACGATCACGTTATCAAGCAACCGCTCAACAACGCCATCACGGCGCAGCCGATATAGCGCGCCCCAGCCGTGAGTCCGATCAGAGATGCCCATGGACGCAAATAAAAATTGTCCCGTTCTGTCGGTCTTGCCGTCGTTGAGTCGCGTCGTCGGCAAATCCGGTTCCGGATCATGGATGAACTGTAAGGTTTGTGTCCTGAGGTTAAAACGATGAAGCCCGGTCTGCAGCGCAACCAGAATCTCATCAGTATTTATGACGGCCAGACTGCCAATCATGCAGGGCATTTGCCAAGTCTCGATTGCGCCATCTAAATCGCGACAAAATACCTGGCCTAGGTAACTGTCAACCCAAAATAATCGTTGGTGCTCAGCGTCCCAAAGTGGGCCTTCGCCGAGGGCGCAAGGGATCGTCGTGATTGGCCGGATCTTGATCATGCTTTTTTCCAAAACCTGGGCGGGCGTGTATGCTGTCGCAATCGAGTCCCTACGGAGCAACCATGCAACGCACTGCTGATATTCTGCCGGAAATACGAACCGAAATGGTTGCCGCCAATGGTCTTAACTTTGAGGTTGATATGGCTGGGGACGGGGATCGATTGATTATCTGTTTGCATGGTTTCCCCGAGCACAGTGTTTCTTGGCGGTTTCAGTTGCCTTATTTGGCCCGACTAGGCTATCGCGTCTGGGCGCCAAATTTAAGGGGGTATGGTAACTCCTCAACGCCACACGGTATTGCTGCTTACAGCTTAGAAAACCTGATGAATGACGTTGGGGAGCTGATTGATGCAGCCGCTTGCTCGGAAGTCACCCTAATGGCGCACGATTGGGGTGCCGTCATTGCTTGGTCTTTCGCGATGCACCAAATCCGCAAAATCGATCGGCTGGTCATTTGTAATGTGCCGCATCCAGGGCCGGCGGCGGCCGCCATGAGTTGGGCGCAGCTTAAAAAGTCTTGGTACATCTTTTTCTTTCAATTGCCTCGCCTGCCAGAACGAATGTTACTCAAAAGCCCTGGCATGGGCGCTATGATTAAAACCACGGCTGCAACACCGGAAAACTTCTCCGAAGCAGTGGTGGCCCTTTACGACGAGAACGCACGCCGTAAAGAAAACGTCACAGCAATGATCAACTATTATCGAGGGCTGGTTCGAGGTGGCGGAATGCGGCGACAAAAGCGTTTGGGCCTACCAAAAATAAAGGTGCCAACCCTAATGTTGTGGGGTGAAGATGATATGGCGTTATCCATCGAGACGACTTATGGTACTGACGACTACGTCGAGGATCTTACCCTGCGCTACTTAGCAGGGATCTCGCACTGGGTTCAACAGGATGCCCCAGAGGCGGTCAATACCATGCTTGAGGCTTTCTTAGCGGGCGAGACGGTTCCGGAATACCAAACCCTGGTGAACCCCGCTTCAGCGGCCGATTCGAATTGAGGCAGATCAAGCGGTTTTAAAAGCGCTTGCAAAGCCTTTTAAAGCTGCTCTTTGGCGAAGGGCCGGACCCAATGATGTGTCAAAGGCTTGACGACGAGCGGGTTCGCCCAAGGGCGGCATCGAATAATGCTTTGAGGCGGCCTTGCTTGATCATCGTCTGCAGCCAGTCATCGATGTGCTGTTTGAAGGCATCGTCTTTGTGTAACCAAATGGCTTTTTCCTGATGGGTTAAGCGTTGACCCGGCAGTAGGGCGCACAGCGCGCTATGTTGCTGCGTTTTAAGCGCGACCTCGATTTCATCGGTAAACATCACGTCCGCGTGTCCTGCCAACAGCTCTTGAAAAATAAATCGGTTGTCGGCAAAGGTGATCAGCTCAGCGTGTTGCAAACGTTGCCGCGCAAACCGTTCATTGGTTCCGCCCGGGTTGAACACCGCGCGGGTGTCGGGCTGGTCAATGGCGGCAAAATCGTTGAAACGGTCTCGATCTAGGCAGCGCCCGATCGGTGTTTTACCGCCAACATGGTAAGGCGTCGAAAATGCGCCCAACACGGCGCGGCTTGGCGTAATCGAAACACCGCTGATAGCCAGATCAAAGGCTCGATCCGTGAAATCCTGGGTAAGGCTAGGCCAGCTGGTCTGCACAAACACGACCTTGACCCCAAGTGTGTCAGCAAGGCCCTTGGCTAAGGTGATATCGATGCCGCTGGGTTGATCCAAGGTGCCGCTGGAAAAGGGCGGGTAATCCAATGTTGTGCCCACCCTGAGCACGCCGGCGGCCTGAATTCGTTGCAGATCTTTGCCAAAGGTGGAGAGACTTCGAAGTTCATCAAATAATTGATTTTGAAG
>Ga0115566_10005147_pt1 | contig 10310 bp, 10 predicted proteins | sample COGITO_mtgs_1204_3_FD_87173 | JGI IMG/M metagenome (GOLD analysis project Ga0115566, IMG submission 87173) | Pelagic marine microbial communities from North Sea - COGITO_mtgs_120405 | ecosystem: Environmental > Aquatic > Marine > Epipelagic | place: Germany:Helgoland, sampling site Kabeltonne...
CAACCAATCGCTGCTTGAATATTAGACATCTTATATTTAAAACCAATCATATCAGGCCAAAACTGTTTTTTTTGATTTCTTGACCTACCATGATTGCTTAAAGTCAGAGATTTTTCATATATTTTGTCATCATTTGTAACAAACATTCCACCTTCACCAGTGCAAATGGTTTTAGTTCCGTGAAAAGAAAAGGTTCCATATATGCCCATAGAACCTGCTTTTTTTAAATTCCACTCAGAACCAATAGCTTCAGCAGAGTCTTCAATAATCGGAATATCGTATTCCTTAGATATTTCTAAAAGCTCATCCATATTACAAATATTTCCGTAGAGGTGAACAGCCATTATTGCTTTGGTGTTTGGTGTAATAGCTTCTCTTATTTTATTTGTATCTATACACCAAGAATTAATATCAACATCTACGAAAATTGGCTTAGCTCCAACATGCACAATTGGTGACACAGATGCTATCCAATTAATATCTGCCACAATAACCTCATCTCCATAACCAATACCTAGTGATGATAGGCCGATGTGAATTGCTCCAGTACAACTTGAAGTTGCAATTGCATGCTTAACTCCAAGGTGATTCTTAAATAAACTTTCAAATTGATTAATATATTTATAGCAGTCATCGCCCCATCCATTCTTTGCTGCATCAGCAGCATATTCTGTTTCTAAGTCAGTAATAGAGGGTTTCGTGTATAAGATCTTATTTTCTACCATATTTTTAACTCTGGAATAAATGTAACTAATTTCGTGCCTTCGTTAATTTTATCTTTTAAAAGGCTAGATATCTCATCTGCAATATTCCATGGGAAAATTACAATATAGTCTGGATTATCAGCTTGAAGAGCTGATGGGTGTTTAATTGGTATATGACTTCCAGGCATATATTTATTTTGTTTAAATTCAGCGCCATCACAAACATATTCAATTAAGTCATCTTTTACTCCTGGATAATTTAGAAGCGTACTTCCTTTAGCTGCTGCACCATATCCAATTACTTTTTTATTTGCTTTTTTTGCCTCTAATAAAAATTCTAAAAAAGAAATTTTTATTTTTTTACATGATTGTTGAAAGTTTTCGTAAGAATCAATTTTTTGTAGTCCTGCATCCATTTCTTTATTCAATTGATCTTGAACAGAATTATCTATTCCGATTGAGGCCTCTTCATGACAACCATAAACCCTAAGACTCCCTCCATGGGTTGAAAGATTTTCAATTTTCCAAACTTTAAGACCATGAGTTTTAAAAATATTCTGTACGCTTGTTAATGACAAGTATGAAAAATGTTCATGATAAATTGTGTCAAATTGATTTTGATTGATCAGAGATAACAAGCTTGGAAATTCAAGAGTAACCGTTCCATTGTCTTTAAGAAGAGTTTTAATTCCTTTTGTGAAATCGTTGATATCTGGAACATGGGCATATACATTATTTCCAATGATAAGATCTGCCTTATTGTGAGATTTTTTTACATTTTTTGCAGTCTCGTATCCAAAAAACTTTATCAAAGTTTCAATTCCATTTCTTTGTGCAATTTTTGCAGTGCCTTCTGTAGGTTCTATTCCTAAGCATGGTACTTTACAGTCTTTGAAATAGTTAAGTAAATAGCCATCATTTGATGCTAGCTCAACTACAAAACTTGATGAGCTTAGATTCAAAGTATTCACTATTTCTTTTACATATTTTTTACAGTGTTCAAGCCATGAAGAGGATGTGCTTGAAAGATATGCATAATCTTCTTTAAAAAGTTCAGAACCAGAAGAAAAGTCTTTAGTTTGAACTAACCAACAGTTACTGCATACAAAAACCTGCAAAGGATAATAAATCTCAGGCATATCCAGACATTTTTCAGTTAAATACTCATTTGAAGGAGGTGAATTACCTAAATCAACAAATTTAAATTTAGTTTCATAATTGCAGTGCCTGCAACATATGTTTTTATTATGTAGAATTTTCATGATGTTTTATTTTCTATAAAATCTTTCGATAATGGCAATTTTTTATCTCTTTCAGATAAGCCAATGACTGGTAAAGGCCATGGAACCTTAATATCAGGATCTAATGGACTAATTCCGCCTTCGAACTCGCTACTATATTCTTTTGAGTGTGTGTATATTATTTGTGAATCCTCTTCTAAAACTTGAAAACCGTGAGCGAAGCCAGGAGGAATCATTAATGATAATTTATTAACGTGATCTAGTTGAATTGAAAAGAACTTAAGGTATGTCTTTTTTTCCTTCCTTAAATCAATTGCAACGTCAAAAATAGATCCTTTAATACATGTTACTAACTTATATTCAGCATATTTTAAAAATTGCATATGCATTCCTCTTACAGTTCCTTTTTTAAAACTCTGACTAAAATTAATTTGCTTAACTGAGTCATTCCAACCGAATTTTTTTAAATCATCAAAATTAAAAATTTTATAAAACTCACCTCTTGAATCTGTGTGCGTGTCTCGTGTGATAACTCTTAAGTCATCAAAATTTTCACATTCTTTAGATTGAAACATTGAAATAAATATTATCTATAATTAATTGGATGTCCAAGAAAGGCCTTTTGAATGTGCATCTTCAATATAGTCTTGTAAGTGGAAATTTGTTAACACTTTTTGTTTCTCATAAAAAGATTTATACCACTTTACAGTTTTTTCAAAAGTTTTTTTGCTATCCCATACTTCATGCCAACTCAAAAGTTTATTTGCTTTAGCGCAATCGAGTTTAAGCAATCTTGCTTCATGGGGTTGATTGAGTTCTTTATTAAATTCGTATTCAAAATTATTCCAATGATCTTTAACATTCTTAACGACTTCTTCAACAGTAGTACTTCCCTCGTCAGATGGTCCAAAGTTCCATGCATCACCATACTCTACTTCTTCTTGTAAAAGCCTTTGTCCAATTTGAAGATATCCACTAAGTGGTTCAAGCACATGTTGCCAAGGTCTTGTGGCTTGTGGATTTCTTATACTAACTTTTTTTCCTTGTGAAGCTGCAACCATTATATCGCTAATAAGTCTATCTTTTGACCAGTCTCCTCCACCAATAACGTTTCCGGCCCTACAAGATGCTAACAGTGTATTGTGTAACTTTTTGTACTCAGCAGGATTGAAGAATGAATTTCTATAAGAATTGGCTAATAAATCAGCGCAACCTTTCGAAGAGCTATATGGGTCATACCCACCTAACGAATCATTTTCTTTATAACCTCTTTCCTGCTCCTTATTTTCGTATGCTTTATCACTTGTAATATTAACTATAGCTTTTACATCATGTTTTTTACATGCTTCAAAAACTTTAAGAGTGCCTATTACATTTGTTTCATATGTATTTATTGGGTCAATATATGAATAACGAACAAGTGGCTGTGCTGCAAGATGAAAAACTATATCTGGCTTATAATTTTCAATAGTGTTATTCAGTTTTTCTTGATCTCTTATATCGCCTATTACTGAATCTACATTGAGCTTGAGAAGTTCGATGTGATTTGGATTTGTAGGAGCTTCCAAAGAATACCCAATTACTTTTGCACCCATTTGAACTAACCAATAAATAAGCCAAGAGCCTTTAAAGCCTGTATGTCCAGTTACCAACACAACTCTGTCCTTATAGATGCGATTGAACAAATTTTCCATTACCAGATCTTCCAAGGAGCTTGATTTTCATCCCAAAGTTTATTTAGCGCAGTCTTATCACGCAATGTATCCATGCACTGCCAAAAACCATCATGTTTAAATGCACTTAAATCACCATCTTTTGCTAGTGTTTGAAGAGGGTCTTTTTCAAATACCGTTGAATCAGACTCAATTAAATCTAGAACTTCTGGCTCACAAACCATAAATCCTCCATTTATCCAGTTACCATCACCAGCAGGCTTCTCTACAAACTCATTAACTAAATTTGAATTTATATCCAATGCACCAAATCTACCCGCAGGTTGAATTGCTGTCATGGTTACTTTGGAGTTATTTGCTTTATGAAATTCTGCCAACTTTTTAATATTGACATCGCAAACTCCATCACCATAAGTCAGCATAAAGGTCTTATCATTAATAAATTCTTGAGCACGTTTTACTCTTCCACCTGTCATGCTATTTAAGCCAGTATCAAGAAGAGTAACTTTCCATGGTTCACTTGAATTATTATGGACTTCCATTTTTCCATCTGACATATCAAATGTAATATCACTTTGGTGCAAATAATAGTTAGCGAAATATTCTTTTATGAAATAACCTTTGTAACCTAGAAGAATTACGAACTCATTAAAACCATAATAAGAATACATTTTCATGATGTGCCACAAAATGGGTTGTCCACCTATTTTTATCATTGGTTTAGGCTTTATATCTGTTTCTTCACTTAGCCTAGTTCCGTAACCACCTGCTAACAATAATACTTTCATTTGCACCGCTCTCTCTTTTATAAGTTAAAAATTCAATTTATTTATATGAATAAGAATTAATCCTCTTTTATGTAATCAAAATGTTTTTTATAAATTCCATTTTGTAATGACATCATTTTTGACTGCTTTCTTATTATCGTATTTTTATACAATCTTCCTAATAGTAGCCTTGTAAAAATTTTGGCAATTTTACTTCCATGGAGCCAGCGTAAAATCAAAGAGGTTTTTTTATATCCTGCATACTTAAGATCTCTTACATTTTCTTCAATCTTTTTATCTGCAAACTCTGAATAGATAATAAAATTTGCTATTATTTTTTTTATTGACCAGATTATATTTGGTTTAAGTGTTAAAAGTCTTTTTATATAAAAAATTGTTCTATCGCGAACTTCTTGTGTTACATTTTTATCGTAAAATATTTCTATATATCTAGAAATTTGAATGCCTTGATGAACTAAATTAACTGCTTTAATCGAAGCGCTAGCAGACTCAGAGTGTACGGTAAAAAAAGCACCTGGTTTGGATAAATAAGCATAATCATATCTAGATGCTATACGAAACAAAAATCTCATATCACTTCCCAAATCATTATCATCATTCATTTCGTTATAAATACTTGCAAGTTCTTTTCTAAATACCATGCTTGTCCATGTTTGAGGAATTTTTCCAGAATGTATTTCATCAAATCCTTCCCTTCCGCTGTAAAAAGTAAGAGTATTTGTTGATTCCTTATGTGCTATCAGATTTGAGTTTTCATCAACCCTAAAAATATTTAGTATGACGAACATTGTTTCTGGGTTATTTTCTAAAACATCTATAGCATCCTTGTAAAAATCCTTTGTTAAAAAATCATCATCACTTAATATTGAGAAGTAAGGCGTATCAACGTTTTTAAAAGCATGTCTAAAATTTTCAAGTGCGCCAATATTGTTTGAGTGACAATGATATTTCACTCTATCATCATTTTCAGATAAGCTCGTTACAATATCTTGCGTATCTTTTCCAGAAGCATTGTCGAAAATAGAAAGCTGAAGATTTCTATAACTTTGCCCTAAGACACTTAACATTGCTCTTCGTAAAAGTTCTGGACGACAATAGGTTGGAATTAACGCCGTAACCTTAGGATTCATAAAATGTTAATTACTTTAATCTTCTTTGAAATAGCCGCGAACAAGGACAATGAGCACTCCAAGCATAAATCCAAATATTGTACCAAGTATGCAAATAGAAGATCTTGTAGGCTCTATTTTTTCTTTTGGCACTGCAGGCTGGTCTAAATATGAGAAAACATAAAACTCATTTGCTTCTATTAATGTAAGTTGTTGCATTTTTTGTTTGAGAAGCTGAGCTACAACTTGCTTTATTTCAGTGTAGCTAGTTAAAGCCATCTGGGTATTTAAAAAATTCATAGCTGCCTGGGCTTCAAGCTTATCTTTAGCTCTAAAAGAATCATTGATCTGATTTACTACTAAATCTACCCATTCTTTAGCGATATGAGGTGATTGATGCTTATAAGAAATGGTTAAAAATTTCGTTTTATCATCTTGAGAAATTTTTAAATTATCCAAAAAAACTTGGTGGCTTTTTTGAGGATGAGGAATTTTGTTCCATTTTCCCGTTTGCACACTATAAGAATCATTATATATAACAGAATTGCTTTCCTCATCCCAAGTACTTGCAGCCATAAGATCAGGAAGAAAAATATTAGGCAAAATATTTTCTTTAAAAAAACTTAGAGTAGTTATTTTTGTGATTGCTTTACCTGAATTACCACCGGACTGCGATGATATGCTTATACCAGCAAGACTGGCCAGGCCTCCTATATTATCCAAAGAGCTGCTTGAGCTACTTTGCTCGCCAACTGGACTCAAAAGTGCAGTTGATTGATAAATATTTGAAAGACTAAGGCTATAAATAAGTGCGATTATTGCAAACAAACCAGTGGAAACAATAATTAGGCGCTTGCCATTAAGAATTGTCTTAAATAATGATTTTATATCCATTTCATCACCTAGTTTGTCATTATTATTTAAATCAGTGCTATTGTTCATGGAAGTAATTATATAGTTTTTCGTATTCAAGTTGTTTGTTTTGTAAAAATCTTTTTGTTAAAGCAGTTTTTTTACTTAATCCATTTGGAGTTAATATATATAAATAACCTAATTTGTTTTTGTGATTTAAAAAGCTTTTGCATTTTATGAAGCCAACTTCAGTTAAAGCTTTGATGCAATAATTAACCTTACCTAAACTGAAACCCATTTGTTCAGCAATCCCTCTTTGAGAAATTTCTGGATTCTTATGAACCAAGTGAAGAACTTTTAAATCGTCTTCATTTATTTTTTTTTCATATGACATAAGTAAAGTTATAAATAGTTTTGAGTCACCTATAGCTACCGCACGGAAAAAATGAGTATTTATACCGTTCAATCATTGAACTATATAGATTATGTATAAAAAAAACAACTAAATATTAGAGTGTTTGATTCTATTAGATGAATTTTAAAAACTAGATTTTTATGATGCTAGTATCTCTTAGAGCTTAATTTCATCTAAAAATGCTGTCACCCTCCTTTTATTTCCAAGAATATGAAGAAAGATATTTACTCTATCTTTATTTGGAAGTGAAGCAATTGTAACAAAAGTTCCCTTTAAAGGCCCCTCAGAGATTGTAGCCTCTTGTCCAACACATATTTTTTGAATTATGGGTTTTGAAAAAGACTCTGATTCTATTTTTTTTAACTCATAAATCTCATCATCTTCAAGTGTTGCAATATTATTACCAAATCGTATGACTTTAGAAATCCCCTTTGTAAATTTTATTTTTGAATAATTTTCAATTTCGGAATAAATAAAAATATAGCCAGGAAATAAGGGTTCCTCTTTTGATGTTGAATTATATTTTTTGGTATTGATTTTGGGGTGATAATACTCAAGATCTTGATTTTGAAAATTGTTCTTAAGTCTTTTTAACTCATTAATTTTATATGTTGCAATCATCCAAACTTTCATAATATTAATCTAGTTTAAACTTGGTACCCGAGGCCGGACTTGAACCGGCACGATATTTCTATCGAGGGATTTTAAGTCCCTTGTGTCTACCAATTCCACCACTCGGGCAAGCTAATAGATACCAAATTTTTTATGTCATTATACTTTTTTAAATATAAATGTCTTTATAATAATGTGGAGGCTGAAGCCGGAATCGAACCGGCGTAAACGGCTTTGCAGGCCGCTGCATAACCACTCTGCCATCCAGCCAAGTTAAGCATGCTGTATTCTATACAAGTATTAGAAAAAATTGAAAGATTAATCTATATTATTTGAAAAATATCTTTCTATATCGTCTTCTCGACATTCCTCTCCATACTGTATTTCGATAATATGAGCTGTTTTATCAAACGGATTGCATATTTGATGCCATTGCTCGACTGGCACAATATGATAATCAAATTTATTAAGTATAATTTTTTTATCTTCTTGTTCAGGGTTGCTTATTGCTGAATTAACCTCGCAAGAACCATCACTCACAAGCCATATTTCATTTCTTTTTAAATGCTTTTGAAAACTCATAGCTTTTCCAGGCTCTATTATTAACTCTTTAACTTTTATATTTTTTGTTTCAAATAGATTAAAAAAGGATCCCCATTGTCTCTCTTCAAAGTAATACTGCCATTTATTTAAAATCCATGATGATGAATTCTTCTTATCATCACCTCCCACACTAAAAATAAAATTAATATTAGAAACTTCCATTTCTGGAATATTTTTTTTATTTCTATCCCCGCCGTTCGCAAAATAAATTTCATCATTTGGATAGAGTAATTTAACTTTTTCCAAAGCATTAATGCATGAGCCTTTGGCATCATCATCAAAGCTAATAACTTCATCAACATAGATTATTGATTTAACTATGGTTTCTCTTTCTATGAAAGGCATAAAAAATTTGCCTTTCTTTTTTTCTAACCAATTATCACTATTTAAAGCTACTATCAATTTATCTCCTAAATTTTTAGCTGATTTAAAATATTCTATATGCCCAGAGTGAATAGGATCAAAGCCTCCACTAACAATAATTATTTTCATAGATTTTAATTAAATTTTTTGAGGTCATCTATCTTTAGTGAATTAATTGTATATAAAAAACCTGTGTAAAGAGTTATAAAAAGCGAGATAAACAAAAAAATATCACCAATAACTAATAACAACATATTATTTATCGCAAGACCTAATAGATAGATAGAAATTGTAAAAAGTTGAATTGTAGTTTTAATTTTTGCAAGAAAAGTAACTTTGGTTGCATCACTTTTATTATTTCTTGCATTCATATCTCTTAAAGCACCCACCCAAATCTCTCTTGTAATAATTAGTGCGCCGATAAAACCTATTAAATAACTTGAAAGATTTATAGCCAATCCAAATAATAAAAAGAGAATTAAAATTTTGTCGGCAATAGGATCTAGGATTTCACCAATCTGAGATACCGCATTATATTTTCTTGCTAAATACCCATCAAAATAATCAGTAACACCTGCTATAAAAAATAAAACCAAAGCGATTAAATAACCATCGGATGAGGTTAATAAAAGAAAAATAATGGCAGCAAGAAATATTCTTGATAATGTAAGGATATTTATGAAAGTAGTCATTATTTTTATAGTTTTTCTTTTATGAGCATTGCTATTTTGGCATTAATACCCTTGACAGTCATTAAATCTTCAACATTTACTGTTCTTATCATTTTTATGCTTTTATATTTAGATAATAATCTCTTTTTAATAACCTCTCCTATTCCATCAACTTCATCAAGCTTTGATTTTTTAATACCTCCTCTTTTTTTCTTTCTTTGAGCCATTATTGCAAATCTGTGGGACTCATCTCTAGCTTCTTGAAGTAAAAGAAATGCTTTTGAATATTTATTAAATTCTATAATGCCCTCTTCAGACAAGATTGTTTCAGTAGCTCTAACCCTATCTGATCCTTTTACAATTGAAATCACTTTTATATCTTTATGCTTTGATGCTTTGATAACAGATGCAGCAAATTTCAATTGAGTTCTGCCTCCATCAATAAGAATTATGTCTGGTTTCGTTTTTTTGTCTTTATAATATTTTAGTCTTCTTTGTATGACATGCTCTAAAGAACCGACATCATTGCCAGATAACCCTTTTGGAATATTAAATAATCGATAATCTTGATTACTAGGTCCAGAGTCTGAAAAAACAGCACAAGATGCAACTGCATGATCTCCTGAAATATGACTAACATCATAGGCTTCAATCCTATTGATAGATATCTTGAGACCCATTGCACTTTGCAATTCTTTAAAGGCAAAATTATATCTATCTTCTTTACTTAAATGATTCTGTATTACTTGTTTTGCATTAATTTTACATAGGTTATAGATTGATCTTATAACCCTTGTTGGTGAATGAGTAATAGTCACTTTAGTATTAAATTTTTTCTTAATTACTTTTTTAATTAATTCTTTTGTATCAAGAGAGCTGGTGCATAAAATTTTATTAGGTATATCTATCTGATTATCATAAAAATTTAAGATAGCTGATTGATAGACATCATCTATTGATTCATAGTAGGCCTTTTTAATAAGATGAGTTTTAGTTCCTCTAATTTTTCCTTTTCTAACAACGATGATGCATATTCCTAAATAATCATCTTCTGCATAAACAGAAAATATATCCACATCCCTGGCCAGGGTAACAACGGATTGCTCTTCTCGAAGCAATTCTAGTCTTTTTAATCTGTCTCTTATATCTGCGGCCTTTTCAAATTCTAAATTGTGAGAAGCTTTTTCTATTTCAGAATTTAATCGATTTATAGTTTGTGAGTCTGATGAGGATAAATAAGATTTAGCACTTGCTACATCCTCAAAATAATCAACTTTGG
>Ga0115566_10005148_pt1 | contig 10308 bp, 7 predicted proteins | sample COGITO_mtgs_1204_3_FD_87173 | JGI IMG/M metagenome (GOLD analysis project Ga0115566, IMG submission 87173) | Pelagic marine microbial communities from North Sea - COGITO_mtgs_120405 | ecosystem: Environmental > Aquatic > Marine > Epipelagic | place: Germany:Helgoland, sampling site Kabeltonne...
AAAAGCGCGGTCATTCTTATGAATGCCGCGCTTTTTTCATTCCGAAGAAGTGCTATTTAACAACCTGAATTGGTAAGATCGACTTCCGCTCATTTTCTGCTATTACCTCTAGCCAGTACCATCCAGAAGCTAAAGTTTGGATGCTATAAGCTCCTGTTTGAGATTGGCTGTTTATTGGGAGGGATCGACCATGCATATCAATAATCTTAATCGTTCGAATGGAACGTGATTCCATACCAGAAATGTAGAAAACACCAGAGCTTGGGTTTGGGAAAACGGTCAATTCGAGTTCGTTGATTTCAGCGATGCTCAAGCCCTCGTACACCACTTCATTGCTGAAGCCGCTCACGCTAATGGCATTCTTGGCGTAAACGCGGTAATAATAGACTTCTCCATACATTATGACGTTTGTATCGCGATACATGGTCGAGTTGGCCGGCATGCTGTCGATCAGTATGAAGCTTTGATTCGTACCAGTGGATTTTTCCACATACCATGCGCTTTCGTTCGTGAAATCATCGTTCCAATTCAACTCCATCCAAACGCTATCGTAATGAGGCGTAAGGGTTAAATTGATAGACACATCTTCGAGCTCGGAAGGTTCGGCAATGCTGAACGCACCCCCATTTAGGTTAAAGAATATGTTGTCGGCTGCCTTCACTCGAATGTATTTTCCGCCTCCAACGTTGTCAACCGACATAAACACCGTTTCACTTCCATCGTTTGGAGTGTTTAAAGCCAGAGTGTCCAAAATGGTCAACGACTGGGTTCCAGAGTTATAGCTGCAAAGCTCAATGTTTACATTTTGGCATTTGACAGGCGCTTGGTCCGTATTCGCAACATCCCACGTGATTTCGTAGCCATTGAGTGCCTCAACTCTCTCGCCTTGACTGGGTGAAGTCACCAAAAATGGACCAGCATCTTCCGAAGCTTCAAATTCAATTAAATCAAAGCCAACGCCTCCACCCGATGTATTTTCATCTCTAACCGTGAGGCGAAAAGAGAGGTTTCTGTCATAGGTAGGATAGGTTTCACCAAAAACAGTATTGCCAATGATGATGTTGACCAACTGTGGACAAACACGATAAGACTCTTCCTTAGGGTCCCATGAGCGAAAAATGGGTGCATCTCCAGAAGGACTGTCGGGACTTCCAGTCGGACCTAGATCATATTGTTCCCAGCAATAGGTTAAGTCATCTCCATTGGCATCGGTGGCCGAGCCTTCCAATAAGAATGGAGTTTCAATTGGAATAAAAAACCCGCCATTTGGAACAGTGACGACAGGTGCAGCATTTCCGGTATTTGTGGTAGTGGCACATCCGTTTCCATTTCCGTTGATGATGAAATCAGTGACTTCGCTCCAAGTGTGCGTGTGGAAATAATCGTCTGAATTACCCTGAAGATTTGGAGAACAAATCCCAGCATAACCCATAATGGTCGATGCGCTACCCGGCTCATAAGCGTGGTTTTGAGATCGATTGCAATTGTTGTTTTGTGTGTGGTTTCCACCAAATTGATGCCCCATTTCGTGGGCAACGTAGTCGATATCAAACGGATCGCCAGTTGGTGAACTTCCGCCCGTTACTCCTTTTGCCTTATTCTGAAACGAGCAAACACTGCGAAGGCTAGCTATGCCGCCTCCTCCAGTGCTAAAAACGTGTCCCATGTCGTAATTTGAACTACCAATGATGGAAGTACAAGTGCTTTGATTCTCGCCAAGCATGGCCGAACCGCTGTTGTTGGTGTAGGGATCTGTATTGCCATCTAGAAAAATGATGTCGTCATTGTTGTCGATGATGACCATGCGAACGGCAAACTCACGCTCATAAACACCATTTACTCGATTCATCGTAACAACCATGGCGCTCAATGCTCCCGAAACGGTTCCACCGTGGAAAGACGCGTATTCACCTGTGCAAGCCAACGCTAAGCGATATGTTCTCAATTGCTCGCCACTTCGACCTCCACGTTGTACCTCTGGAATGTCCAAAGCCTCCAGCGATTGGTCGTCTTCATCCACCAAGCATCGATGGTCTTTTGTTCCGCGAAAATGATTCATGTAGTCGTTTCGATAATAGCAATGGTATTCATTCGATGAGGCATTTAGCGCGTCATAATAAACCGTCCCTTTATCTGTGAATAAGATGCCATGAAAGCCTTTGTATGTATAGCCTATACGTCCTGAACATCCTTCACCCTTGACCAAATAGCTTCTTATTTCTGGATATTTTGCCGCCAAGCCTGGAGCTATTATTGGCGCATACTCTGCCGACAGCGTTACGCTTGAACCGTTTGGCAACGGAAGCACAAAGGATATTTCACTTGCGCGATTTGGATTTCCTTCAACAGGTGCCGTCAAGAGCTCAAGCTTCAACTCATCATTCAATTCAAAAACAAGCGATGGATAAGCTGTTTCTCGCTCAGGAATTGATTTGTAGGGGCTGTTTTGAGCGCAGAAAGGCGAGATAATTAAGCTTAGTGCAAGCGTTAAAAAAGATAGTTTCATAAGCATTTATTTTTCGAAGCTGTCCTCACGTGATTGGGAAGGCAGGCTTGATTTTTCATAGAAAATGTAATAGGATTTACTCCCTTTTAAGTATGGCGCAACCAACCAAATGGTTGATCCGTTTTTGTATTCAGCAAAAAACCCTTCATCATTGGTGTCCACTCGAGCCGTTGTTCCGTTTTCCGATTCCCCTTTGTATGATTTGATATTCGGGAATTTTTCTGCCAAGGCTTTGCTCATAGTTCCTGAGTTTTGGAGGGTGAAAGTTTGTAAATCACCTTCAACAGGCAAAAGGACACGAATATCATCGCCAATAAGATCCGTCATGAATCGGTCGTAATTGCATTTCCAAAGCACAAAGCTGCTTGGTTCAAGCCTTCGCTCTAAGTCAGGTAAATCATCAACAGAATAGAGACTCCATACCGAATTTGGCTCGGGTGTAGGCCGCGGAGCTTGGGAAGTGCCGGGTGCTTCAAGGACCACTTCGACCGCTTCAGGCTTAGAATCTGTTTTGTGTTTTTTACTCGAACCGCACGAAACGAGGAGGCCAAGAATTAGAGGAAGGAAATATCGCATGAATAAGCTAGGTAGCTTCCAAAAGTAAAATTCGCTGGCTTAGAACTTCCATTGCGCCCCGACAAATAAGGACTGACCCGTGGATTTCTTCGGAGCTATCAATTGCTCGAATTGCTCTGTTTTCACTATCATTTGAAAGGATTGTTTTAGTTGAACGGCAGCTGTGAGACCAACATCAAATCGGGAAAACCCTCCCACTCGAATACATGGTTCAAGCGTAAACCATGACGCTAAACGATAGCTCAATCCTGCCCTCAATTGCGGCACACCAAAACCTAAATACTGCTTCAATTCAAGGTTTAAAAAAGCCTTCTCGCCCAGCGGATGAACATAGTTTACCTTAATGTGGGCGGGCAGTGAAGCACGAACAAAGGGATGCGCTGATGTCAATCCGATCAAAGACTCAAGGCTGTCGAGGTTACCTCCTCCTATTAAACTATCGTCAACTTGTAAGACATTATTTACATCGACTCCTTCAAATTTCAAGCTGTCTGACAACTTTAGGCGATTCATACCTTGGTAGAACACTTGACCAAAATCTTTTAATTGAAAGCTGATCAAGGGTGAATTTTTGGAAGGCTTGTGGATGAAATAACCGTTCAAACTGTAGCCCGTACCGTACCACGCTGCCAGTTTTGATTGGTTGCTGTTCGTTATGTCATAGCGCATATGGATATCCGCATCTATGGATGTACCATAGGGCGAAGTGAAAATGCTGGAGTTATATAAGAGCAAATTGGCGTAGCGACTCGATTTAATCATTTGCGCTGTTATTCCCCAAGTGGTTGGACCAACACCATGCTCGATACCCAAGCCGGCATATTGATAACTGTGATAAATTATTTCTGAAGGTCCAAGGGGCAATTGTTCGTTTTCGAAAGGAGCATTGCCCTTAAGGTAAAGCTGCGCCAAACCTGTTTTCACGGTGACATAAGCTTGATCTTTATATCCAACTCCAAACAACCAGCGCCATTTTCCTTTGCGGTTGCCGCGCGCCCATAGTTCACCGTTGGTTCCGGCAGTAAATCGAAGGTATTTTTCGCTGTCTAAATCTTCGAAGCCTGCCGTAGTTTCGGAAGTTATTTTGCCATCAAATATGGCCTGACTCACCAAGGCATTGCTGAGCTGATTGGATAAGATTTCATAGTCAGCCGAAACCCAGACGCCCGACTCGTTGGTCACACTATCGCCAAAATAGGCGTACTGATGCCAAACCCAATCGGATTGTGCCATAGACACAAATGAACCGGCCGCAAGGCATAGCGCTAATATGGATATCTTCATTTTCATTCGTTTGATCCGTAGGTATAGTTAAACCGAGCTGACAGCTGAACGTCAAGCGCCATGGTTGAATAGATTTTAGTGGGTTGAGTAGTTGATGCCGCGCTCACCGTAGCCGTCATAACAACTTGATCGGCTGAAAGCATGTTGTCAAAATCGGCCCGATCAAATTCCCACGCCAACACCGATTCGTTGGGTGCGTTTAGGGCGCCCGCGCCTACTTTTTTGTCAAACTTCAAGGTCTGCATGATCGTTCCGTCTGTTGTGATAAACGCCAATTGCATGTCGGCCGTTAGCGGAAAACTATTCTTGGCAATCACATACATCGTCCCCGAACCAATGCCTTCCGGTTTTTGAATCTTTTTCGAATTAAACGATACCGTATCTCTCATGAGCAGGTCGTTGGCAATAAAGGAAAGCGGAATTTCAATGTCGGCAAAGGCTTCGAGTTTATTCGAATCAACGCCAAACTGGCTGAGGTCGCTGGTGTTTTGACCCGGATTCGTTTCTACCGACATCGACACATTAAATCGATCGGGGAAGACTCCCAACACTTGATTCAGATTTTCGGTCGAGTTTTCTAAATCCCAAGTGTTGGTCCAAGGCACCGAAACCGAACTCGCGCCCAATACAGAAATCGGACTCGGAATGGACGACAGGTTGATGTTGACATTCTTGCCTGTTTTGCTGTTGGAAGCGCTCAACGCATTGATCTTCACATCAATGGGAACATTGTTTCCGTTGGAAACACTGAGCGCCATATTCACTTTTTCAAATTCGATGGTGCCGCTGCTGATTTTACTAAAAAGTTCGATGGGCACTGACGTTGGGCCAATATTAATAATGGTGTCGCCAGCATATCCCTCGATATATTCTGGAATGAAGCCACTCAAATTGACAAAAACCCGAATGCTGTCCTCTAGGGTAATGTTCACCTTACGGCCGGTCGAATCAATGCGTCCAACCAATTCGCTGTACAACACATTAAAACTGTCCTTTTCTGGGAATCCCGTCATGCCAAACTCATAGCCCGAAACGTCAAAGTGAAATTCCTTATAAACACTGCCGCCCGATGGAGCTGGATTGATGCGTTCGTGCACTTCGAATGGAAGGCCATTCTTCTTTCCTTCAGGAATGTAATAGTCGAAGTAGAGCGTGTCTTCAATGGTGCTCTCCACAATGACGTTGACAAAGCCTTTTGCCGCTATAGCCTTTGTAATGCGTGAACTTCCAACATTCTTTAAGGTGTCAATCTTGCTTACATTGATAATGTCTTGAGCCGGAAAAACAGCAATAGCCGAATAGACTTTCAAGTCGCCTATGGTTACGGTAACGGTGATCTTGTCGCTCGTGTCCAGCAAAACGGGCCCATTGCTCTGATCGATGTCAAAATTTTCTACAAAGGCTTCGAGGTAAGACTCGATAGACTTTCCAGCCAAGTCGCTGGTTTTTGTTGCAGTCGCTCCAGGTTGAATGACGTTGAATGATTCTTGCGCTATCGTTGCTTGATTGCCTTGGTTTTTAATGACGAAGTCAATGTCTGAAATGCTGGTCGGGAAGCCGTTGTGAATGGAAATTTTCATGTAACCCGAATCGAGGGTCATTTCATCGAAATAAGCCGATCCGTCCAACACGTTTGGGCCAAAGTTCAACCCCGTAATTTCAGGAATTTGAAAGGTCTGCCCGTTTAAAGCGATGATGGTTGGGCCATACACCGAGTCGTTTTCGGCAATTTGCCCCAGCGAAACGAAGTTTTGAACCGTCCGATCTGATAGCTCTAGCGCCTGAAGTTTGGCAGATTGCTCAAACTCTTCCGTGTTCAATTCTTCAAAGGCATCGAGACTGGCTTGATACAGCGTATTGCGATATACAAGCGACACAAAGCCATCGCCATCAGCGCTCAAAAGTGAATCAGCCACCAATTTTGAGATATCGAGTTTTGATTTTAAAATGGGTACTAATAGCTCATTTTCCACTTCCGGTGGTTCCAACTCCCTTCTGCACGATGGGCTAATGCCGACTATCAAGACGAGCAGGAAGATCAACCAATGATTTTGTTTTATTCTCATAGCATTGCAAAACATTTTGATGACAACGAAGGTTACTAATGTCACAAAATAGCCAACACAAAGGGCTACTTTTGCCACCGATTTAGTTATTAATGACGAAGACAACAGAGAAAAAGAAGGACGTCACCATACTTTTTGCTGGTGATTCGGGTGATGGAATGCAACTTACGGGCAGCCTTTTCACCAACACCAACGCGCTGTATGGCAACGACATAAGCACTTTCCCAGATTTTCCAGCTGAAATTCGAGCGCCACAAGGTACGGTTGCTGGCGTTTCTGGTTTCAAACTCCACTTTGCCAGCATCGATATTTTCACGCCAGGCGATGAAGTGGAAGTGATCGTGGCTATGAATGCGGCTGCGCTAAAAGCCAACATCGGTCAACTGCGGATGGGTGGAACAGTAATCGCCAATACGGCTGGTTTTGATAAAAAGAATTTGCGCTTGGCCAAGTATGACGATGAAGCCAACCCACTGCTCGATCAAACCTTGGATAAGTTTCGGGTCATCGAAATCGATGTGACGAAAATGACGAAAGAGGCGCTCATCAACAGCGGCCTCGGAACCAAAGAAATCGATCGTTGCAAAAACATGTTTGTACTCGGCTTCTTGCTTTGGATGTACAACCGATCGTTGGAAACTACGCAGAAATTTATCGGAGAAAAATTCGCGAAAAACGATTCCATCCGTGAGGCCAACCTCAATGCACTGAAAGCGGGATACTATTTTGGCGATACCAACGAGACCTTCACTTCGCGCTATGAAGTGGAATCGGCTCATTTGCCAAAAGGCGAGTATCGAAGCATTATGGGAAATCAAGCTGCAGCTATTGGAGCCATTGCTGCCGCCAAAAAAGCAGGATTAAACTTGTTCTATGGTTCCTATCCCATCACGCCTGCATCCGACATTTTACATGAATTGGCGCGACACAAAAACTATGGTGTTAAAACTTTTCAAGCGGAAGATGAAATTGCGGCCATTTGTGCTGCCATTGGCGCCAGTTATGGCGGGTCATTGGGCGTAACCGCCTCTAGCGGACCCGGAATTGCACTGAAAGGCGAGGCCATTGGCTTGGCCATCATGCTGGAAATTCCCGTGCTCATCATCAACGTACAGCGCGGTGGACCAAGCACAGGATTGCCTACAAAAACAGAGCAATCTGATTTGATGCAAGCCATGTATGGCAGAAATGGCGAAGCGCCTTTGGCCATTGTTGCAGCCAGTAGTCCATCCGATTGTTTTGAAGCCATATACGAAGCTGCAAGGATTACAGTAGAACACATGACTCCCGTGATTTTCTTGAGCGATGGGTTTATTGCCAACGGTTCTGAGCCTTGGAAATTCCCAAAATCTTCGGAATTGACTCCCATCAATGCGCGCTTTGCAAACAAGGAGAAATCCATGAAAGACGGGACATTTTATCCCTATAAAAGAAACAGCGACTTGGTGAGAGAATGGGCCATTCCGGGAACGGAAGGCTTGACACACCGCGTGGGTGGATTGGAAAAAGAAAACGAAACGGGCAACGTGAGTTATGATCCTGCCAACCATGAATTGATGGTGAACATCCGTCAAGAAAAAGTGGATTTAATCGCCCACGACATTCCCAATCAGGAAATGACCCAAGGCGAAACGTCAGGTAAAGTGCTTGTCCTTGGTTGGGGTTCAACCTATGGAGCCATCCGAACCGCGGTGCGCGAGTTGATTGGTGATGGTCACTCCGTTAGCCATGCCCACATTCGCTATTTAAATCCCTTTCCAAAAAATTTAGGCGATTTGCTGAGCGCTTTTGATACCATCGTGGTGCCGGAAATAAACAACGGACAACTCGTTCATATCATTAACGCGAAATATGGCGTTGGAGCCATTGGCGTGAACAAGATTCAGGGATTGCCCTACACCGCTCGTGAGATTAAGGAACGCATTTTAGAATTGATGTAACATGCAAACAGAAACACTCGAACCAAAATACACGGCCAAAGACTTTGCAACGGATCAAGATGTGCGATGGTGCCCCGGTTGTGGCGACTACAGCATTTTGAAGCAAATGCAAAGCACGATGGCCGAAGCTGGAATTGACAAAAAGGACATCGTTTTTGTGAGCGGCATTGGATGTTCATCGCGGTTTCCATATTACATGGACACCTATGGCATTCACAGCATCCATGGACGTGCAACTGCTATGGCCAGCGGCCTAAAAGCCTCCCGACCCGACCTCAGCGTTTGGATCATTACAGGCGATGGCGACTCACTTTCCATTGGCGGCAATCATTTGATTCATTTGTTGCGCAGGAACTTCAATGTCAACATTCTGCTCTTCAACAACGAGATTTACGGACTTACAAAAGGCCAATATTCGCCTACTTCGCCCAAAGGACAAGTGACAAAATCAACCCCTATGGGTTCGCTCGATCACCCTTTCAATCCGCAGGCGCTTGCCTTGGGAGCAGATGCCACTTTTGTGGCGCGCACCATGGACAGAGATCCAAAACACATGCGCGATGTGCTTAAGATTGCTAACGACCATCAAGGGACTTCACTCGTTGAGATTTATCAGAATTGCAACGTCTTTAACGATGGCGCTTTTGAAGTATATACCGACAAAGCATCGAAGGCTGAGACGACCATAATGGTGGAAGAAGGTCAACCGCTGATTTTTGGACAAGAACGCGACAAAGGCATTCGCCTCAACGGTATGAAACCAGAAATTGTTTCCCTGAAAGATTGCAGCGCAGATGAGCTTTGGATTCACGATTCAAGTGACCGTATGAAGGCCACGATACTAAGCCGAATGTTTGATAACAACGCCCTCGAAGGCGGACTGCCACGCCCTTTTGGTGTGTTCTATCAGGAAGACCGTTTCCGCTACGAAGAAGCCATGCAGGCCCAAGTGGAACAAGCCATCAGCATCAAAGGCGAAGGCGACTTGGACAAGCTCATTCGAGGTGGGCATTATTGGACGGTCTGATCCAACCCCGAGAAGTCGCACTTCCGTGCCATGCAATAACTTGGCATAGTTGCGTTTAAGCGAATTAGAACTACTTTGCTTAGGCAAATTTCGCTGAATGATGAACCTTTTTGGAGCGTTTCAAAACGCACTGTTGCTCAATCGTCCGGCTTCGGCTCAAGGCAAAATCAACATCATGGATATGCGCGGGGTATTGCTTTCAACCATAATTCTGGCAGAAAAGCAAACCACCGTTTCGTATAATGGGCGCGGCCTAGCGGCAGGCATCTACTTTGCTTCCTTGGTTTTGGTTGACCAATTTGGCCAACCGCACACGCTTAAAATCATAAAGTATTGATGAAATGACTTGCGCGATGGATGCCAATTCAGCGCAGTGCCTCGGGGATAATGCAAATGGGAATGGGCAGCATTTTGTGTTGGTTGGCTCGATTGAGTCGGTTATAAATGCCCAATACTTCTAGCTGGCGCGTGTTAAGGGTTTTGACATCGCCCTTAAAATCCATGGCCCATTCCAATTCTGGATACGTAGCGCCAATCTGGTCTTCATCCGTTCTGTCGTCTCCCCAAAGTCCGTCTGTTGGCGCTGCCGTTTGTATGCTTTCAATAATACCAAGGCTTTTTCCAAGGCCAAACACTTGGGTTTTGTTGAGGTCGGCAATGGGGCTAATATCCACACCTCCGTCACCGTATTTGGTGAAAAAGCCTATGCCAAAATCTTCCACTTTATTGCCTGTGCCAAGCACAAGCATGCCTTTGAGTGCGGCAAAATAATAGAGGGTTGTCATGCGCAGTCGAGCGCGCGTGTTGACCAGCGACATTTCTTGTGCCTCCTCGTCCGACTGAGGCACGGCAGCAATAAAGGCATCAAAAATGGACGTCAAGGCTAGGGTTTCGTTGGTCACATTGCTG
>Ga0115566_10005151_pt1 | contig 10301 bp, 4 predicted proteins | sample COGITO_mtgs_1204_3_FD_87173 | JGI IMG/M metagenome (GOLD analysis project Ga0115566, IMG submission 87173) | Pelagic marine microbial communities from North Sea - COGITO_mtgs_120405 | ecosystem: Environmental > Aquatic > Marine > Epipelagic | place: Germany:Helgoland, sampling site Kabeltonne...
GCAGCCGCTAAGCTCCGCGAGGAGTCCAAGCCCCCGCCCCCGCCCAAGGCACCCACACCGCCGCCAAAACCAAAAGTCGTCAAGCCACCCAAACCACCCAAGCCCCCGAAACCGCCGAAGGTTGTCAAAGAGGCCAAGCCGGTGACGCCCACGAGGATCCAGCCGAGGCGCGAGCGACGCGGCGTGAACCGCGCCCTACTCCCCGGCGCGGACGGCGCCAACGGAGACCTTCAGATGGTCGAGTGCGACGCGTACGACGAGACGGACAGAGGTGAAAACGTTCAGCCGTGGCGGCTCACCGTGACCCCGGAGGCGTCGTTCCTGATGGACTTCCACGCGCACCTGTGCAGCGACGAGATCATCGGGTTCCTGGGCGGTACGTGGGACCGCGAGACCCGGACGTTGAGCGTTACGAAGGCGTTACCGGCGAGGCGGCTGGTGCTGGGCGCGCCGGGGGAAAACGCGGGGGTGGAGGTCGAGTTGGACCCGGAGAGTGTTCCGGAGATTGTGGAGACGTTGGACACGAACGGCCTGCGCGTCGTGGGCTGGTACCACTCGCACCCCGTGTTTTACACGCACCCGAGCCTGCGGGACATCGAGAACCAGGCTAATTACCAAGCACTGTTCAGGGACGATGGACCCCAGGGGGAATCGATGCCTTTCGTCGGCGCCATCGTCGGTCCGTACGACTTGCGCAACGCGAGTCATAAAAGCGACGTACGGTGGTTCCACGTGGTGCCAGGTGAGAGCGGTGGAGGCTCTACGTCGGAACCGAACGGTCGGCCGTTCGAACTCCGGTGCGATCGCGACGAGTCCGCGGCGATGGACTCGGGCGGGTTGATTCGCGAAGTGCGGGGCCTCGCCGACGTCTTCGGGGATCCGAAGGAAGTCGCGGTTGACTCAAGAATCGACGGTTCACACACGGAGGGGGGTGACGAGGCGGGTACGGGTCCCACGGCGGGTACCGGTATCTCCAACGAACGCGCCGACAGGGTCGACATGTCCGAGCACTGGCGCGACGGTTTGACCCGAATGGAAAAGTTAGGCCGGAGCCTCGGGTCCCGTTTGCCGAGTGACTGGCCTTCTTCGTTGGTGGACGGGTACGTCGGCGGCGTGCTCAAGTACCTTCGGTCCGCGTGGAACATAGCGACGCCGGCACCTAACCCTAGTGCGGAGTAGTGTCTCGCTAACGCTAGTGCTAATCGATTCTTTCAAACGTTTAAGGCCTCTACTCGTACTCAGTCGTCGAGGACTCTGAACTCTGCTTTTCCCTGCGTCAAGTCCGCGAGCGTCGCCGCCAACTCATCCGTCTTGCCCCGTTCCACCGACAGCTCCACGTACACCGACCCATCGTCGGAGTACTCCTCATCCTCCTTCGTCGCGTCGTACTTGTCCAGGCATCGGTACACGGCATCCACGTGGGACGCATCGGGCGCGATGACGGTGCACGTCACCGTGGGAAACGCCACCTGTCTGGGCGCGGTCTCCAACACTTTGCTCGCGGCGCCCCCGTACGCCCGGACGAGCCCGCCCGCGCCCAGCTGTGTTCCCCCGTAGTACCTGGTGACCAGCACGCATACCCCGTCGAAGCCGCTGCCCTCGAGCGCGGAGAGCATGGGGCGTCCAGCTGTGCCCCCGGGCTCACCGTCATCGCTGAAGCGGTACTCGGCGCCAATCACATAGGCGAAGCAGTTGTGGCTCGCGGCCGGGTCGCCCTTGGCCTTGACGAAGTCCATGGCCTCCTTCGGCGACGCGACCGGCGCGGCGGTGGCGACGAACCGGCTCTTCTTGATCTCGGTCTCGGCGGTCACCTCGTGTAAGAGGCGGAGTGTGGCGCCCTCCGCGGCGGCCTCCTCCGTGAGCGTCGCGGAGGTCGGAGTCCCGGTGTGACGGTGCCGAGGTATCGTCGGGCGCATCGCGATACCAGGGCCCTTGATGATGCCGACGCGTGACCATCTCGACGCCATCGCCACCATCCCGGCGGTCGTCCTCGCCGCGAGCATCGCGCCAGACTCGCCGATGCGCGCCCGCGAGTGCCGCCATCGACTCGTGGCTCAAAACTTTTAGCGAAGCCAGCTCGGCATTTGCTATCCATTTCCGCCGTTTGGGGGGTCCCACCACAGGTGGGCGCGCGCACTGTGGGCGGGGGACGATGTCGGCCGTCGTCGGCGCCCTCGCGCCGTCGGTACCGACGCGTGGCGATGATTCCTGCTCCGCGCGTCGGATGCGATCGACCGCACAGCTGTGCTCGACGTCTCATGCGGCGCTCCCGGCTCGCGGGACTCGAGGGTTGAACTCATGGCGGTCCTCGACAAGGCGGAACGGGCGCCCGGTGCCGCCCGCTCGGGTGCAGACGACCGGCTTCGCGCGCGTGTACGACGCCGAGTCCATAGCCGAGGACGAGTCCCCGGAGGTGTCGTCCAGGCGCTTGGCGGAGGAGGCGCTGATGAGCGCGATGGAGTTCGAGAGCCTCTGGGTTTCCAATTCCTCGGTCCGGGGGAAAATCAACGGCGAGGAGGCCGCCAGGGCGGCGCGGGCGTCCGCGGGCGGCGGCAACACCCCGCGGCGGCGGCGCGGGTACAAGCCCACCGCCTCAGACCTCGAGAGGGAGGAGAAGGCGAAGGCGACCGCGGAGTCCGCCGCGCATCCCGCGGCTTCGCTCTTCGACGATGCGGAATTTCGGAGCACCAAAGTCGCGTCCCTCTACAGGCATCTGAAACCCGCGGTGACGCCGCGGGACACGCCGAGGGGAAGCGGTGACGGCGGAGGCGTCGCCAGGGCGCTCGCCGCGGCCCCCGCCGCGCTCCACGACCTCACCCCGCGCGCCGCCGCCAGGGCGCTGGTCCACCTGAGGCGCGAGCACGGGGAATCAGCCGACCTCGTGTCGTTGGTCTCGGCGGCGCCGGAGATGTTACTGAAGCCGCCCCCGGACAGGGACGACTCCGACGCCGCAAAAAAGGCGAGGGCGCGGCGGCGACGCGAAGCGGCGCTGCGGGATGCGGGCGGCGCGATGCGAACCGTCACGGCCCGCGTCGAGGCGAGGGTCATCGACAAAGACCGGCTGGACAAAAATAAAAATAATTCGTCAACCGGCGACGGGCGCACCGACGGGGGCAAGTGGACCGTCGGCGGCACCCTCAAGGGAACCAGCACGCGCGCCGACGACCTCAAGGTTCGGTTCTGGAACCTCTGGGGCGGTAGCAGCGAATGCAGGCGCGCGGTGACGGAGTCCGGACGCGGGAGCGTGTTTCGCGACCCGGCTAGGATGGAATCCGCGGTGACCCGACTGGACCGATTCGTCCCCTTCGTCGACGTCCCGATGCTCATGCACAGATCGCCGCCGCTGCTGGAGATGGACACGACGACGCTGGTGCGACGCGTGGCGAGTTTGAAGATCGCGCTTCGCGGCGGGGACCTCGGGCAGGTGCTCGGGCAGGCGCCGGGGCTGTTGCTGGCGTCGGGGGATGAGATCGCCGCCGCCGTGGCGGAGGTGAGACGCGAGGTGAGACTGACGCGGGAGGAACGGCTGCAGCCGCCGATTCGACGTGGAAGCGCCGAGGAGCAGCGCGCCATCTACGAGGCGACCATGTGCATCGTCAAGGCCGGCGGTGCGAAGAGTTTGATGAAGCGGGCGGAGCGCAAGATGAAGAAACAGAGGGTGGTGCTGGTCACGGAGAGCGTGAACCCGCACGGTTGAGACTGAAATGTACGATGATGTTCATTAAATCGTCGTTTGATTGTATCCCCCCGTTGTTGAAACTGATCCCCACCGGCGTCTCATCGCTTGGCCTTCTTCGCCGCGCCGATCGCGGTCCTCGCGGTCGCCGGTCGTTTTCCCCCCTTGATCGTCCCTTTCTTGTCGGCGTCGGTCTTCTTGCCGCCGGCGGAGTTTGAATCCTCCTTGCTTGAATCCTCCTTTTTGTTACCAATGCCGGATACGATGTTGCGCTTGGCGCCGCCCCGCCCGAGCTCGACGGCGTTCACCTGCGACGCAAACTTGAGCGAGCACATGCTCTCCTCCGCGCTGGGCGCCTCGGGGTTGATGTTGACGAACATCAGCGTCTTGCCGTCGCCGCCGAGGCACGGCTGGAGGAGGTAGGTGAGCTTGCTGTTCCGGTACGGGATGTGCTTCTGGCCGTTGGATAGCGCCTGGAAGACGTCGCCGAGGCACGAGAGCGATTTGTTGATGGCGCAAGCCTCCTTCAAACGCGCACCCTCCGCGCCGGACCGACCCACGCGCTCGCTGCCCGCGAGGTCCACCAGGTTAAGGCACCCGGTGAGCCGGGACCCGGAAGCCTCGTGCTCGCCCGTGATGTAAAGCATGAAGATGGTGTGCGACCGCGACGACACCGCGTTCATCTGCGTCGCCTCCACGGCTCTCGCGGCGGCGGCGCGGCGCACGAGACCCGCCGCGGCGTCCACGCTCTCGACCGGCTCCCTGTTGACGCCGGAAACCTCGGTAACGCCGTCGACGTGGACGATGGAGTGCTTATCGCTGTGGCCGCTGCCAGCCTTGAGCAAATCGCGAACTTGCTCGTTGTAAATCTCGACGTACGACGCGCACATGCGGTATTTCCACCCTTTCTTCGCGTTAGCCTGCGACGCCTCGACAACCTTGGCGACGGCACGTGGGATGATACCGCGGGTCTCCTCGTCGTGCTGGTCGCCGAGCATGGTGTGCGTCTTACCGGAGCCCGTCTGGCCGTAGGAGAAGAGGCAAACTTTATACCCGTCGAGCGCGGATTGCACCAGCTGGGACACCTCGTGAAAGACTTCGCCTTGCGTGGACGACGGGCCGAAGACGCGGTCAAACTCGAAGCCCGCGACGTCGGCGTCCGTCTTTTTGAGCTCGACGCTGGTGCCGTCGGGGGCGCAGTCGACGATGGCGGTGTCGGAGGTGGTCGGTCGGACCCTGCAGAAAACCCGGACGTTGCCCCGGAGTTCCTGAATCTGGTTGTGGAGCTTCCGTCGCGTGGCGTCCGCCTCGAGCGCCTCGGACTCGAGCTGCTCGATGCGCTCGAGTCTCTCCTGCGCCGTCTTGCGGAACGACTCCATGTCCTCGGCGACGCGTTTGGCAGCCTCGGCAGCCTTGTTAGCCTTGATGAGCCTGGACGTGAGGTTAGCGTTGGTGCTCGAGTCGTTAGTCACCGCCGCCTCGTCGATGTCGGGGAGTTCCTCGCCGTCGTCGCCGACTCCGGCGGCGGCGCGAAGAGCGCGAAGCTCCGCGAGCATGTCGTTGCGTTCCTGCGCGGCAGTCTTGGCCTTGACGTCGCGTTCCTCGGCGGCGGCCTCTTCAGCCGCGCGCATTTCCTTGATGTCCTTTTCGAGCCGGTCGACTTCGGTTCGTTCGTACTCGAGCTGCGCGACGACACCCTGGACCCTGGACTCGGCCGTCGTCGCCTGCTCGATGAGCTCTGCGTGTTTCGCCTCAGCCTCGGACATGGCCTCCGCCTGAGCCGCCTGCTTGGTCTCCAGGGCTTCGAGGGACTGAAGAGCCTCGTCTTTCATGGCGACGACAGTCTCGAGTTCCTCGGCGGTGCGCTTGAGAGTAGTCTCACACTCCGCGAGCTTAGCCGCAGCCTCGTCTCCGGACTGCGTCATGTTCGCCTTCAACGACGCGATGGCTTCCTCGTGAGCCTTGTGACTAGCCTCCAGCGCGGCTTTCTGTTCGGCGACGGACTTGACGGCGGCGGCGAGCTCCTCGTTCATTTTGGCAATTTCCTCGTCGCACTCCGCGTCGCATTCCGCGATCCTCGCGTCGCAGTCCGCGCGGGCTTTGGCGGCGGCTGCCGCGGAGGTAGCCTCGGCGGCGGCGATCGCGGCGGCGGCGGCGTCTCGCGCGGTTTGGAGCTCAAACTCAGCCTTTTCCTTGGCGGCGGCGATCTCGGCATCGAGTTTGGTGGCGGCTTCGTTCACCGCGGCAGTCTTGGCCTCCTCCGCGGCTTTGATCTGATCCTTGGCTTTCTCCTCGGCGGCGTCCGCGCGCCTGCGTTCCTCCTTGACGTCGTCGAGGAGCCTCTGCTGGCCCTCGGACAAGGAGTCCGCGCGTCCCTTGTTCTCGGAGGCTTCAGATTTGAATTTGTCGAGTTCTTCGCTGAGCTTGTTCCGTTCCGACTCCCACTCGGCGGCGTCCTCGCTGAGCTTAGCGTTGGCCTTCTCGGAGGCATCCGTGGCGAGCTTGAGCTCGGAGGTGAGGGCGGCGTGTTCTTCTTCCTTCTTCTTGATGTTCTCGGAAGCCTTCTCGAGCTCCTTCTGGAGAAGCGCAATCTCAGAAGATTTAGCCGAGAGGACATCCTCCGCCTCCATCTGCGCATCCTCGGCGCCCTGCGTCTGAGCCTTGAGCTTCTGCTTGAGCGACGCGGCGTCCGCGAGTGCCGTGGCGAGCTGTGCCTCGACGTCGTCGCTCTTAGCCTGCGCGGCGGCGAGGGCGTCGGACAATTCCTTCGTTTCCGTCTCCCTCGCCGCGCGCTCCGCGTCGAGCTCCCTGGCCAAACCCTCGAGCTCGGCTCTCGTCGTCGCGAGTTCACCGGCGAGTTCCGCTTTCGTGGTCTTGCTCCCGTTCTCCACGGACTCGATGCGCGCCTGGAGGGACGCGTTGGTGACCTTAAGGCGCTCCGCGTCGCCCTGCGCGCCGCGGAGTTTGTCATCGTACTCGGATCGGAGTTGCGACGCCTTGACTCGCTCGGACGCGACTTCGTCGATTTTGGCCCGAATCTGACCCTCCAGAGCCCTTCGCTCGGCTGAGTAGGCAGCCTCGCCGTTCTCCCTGTCGCGCCTGAGCGCGGACGAGTCGCGTTCGGCCCTGGCGCAGCTCTCGCGCGCGGCGGCGAGGTCGACGCGGGTGTTCCTGAGCGACTCCTGGCTCTCCTCGTGTCTGCGGCGGAGGTTGGAGAGTTCAACCTCCTTCGCCTCCATGTCGTCCGCGGCGCGCCTCGCGTCCCAGTCGGTTGACTCCTTCATCCGTCTGAGTTCAGCCACGGCGGCTTCTTTGCCTTGCCTGAGCTCAGCCTCGACAGCCTGCGCGGACGCCTTGAAGCTGTTGAGTTGCCCTCGGAGCGCGGCTAGTTCCTGCTCCGCGGCTTGGGTGGACGCGTTCGCGCTCTCCATCTGGAGCTTGACGCCCTCCGCCGTCTGTTCCCTGTCGCGCTCGTCCCTCATGAGCTCCTCCACGAGCGCCTCCTTGCGCACGAGCGACTGCTGCAGGCACTGGCGCAGTGTGTTGATCACCGTCTTCGCCTCGTCCTTCATGGCTTTCATGTCGAATCCCTTGAGCGCCTTGGGGCGGAAGTGGAGGCATCGCTCCACCTCGTCGACGAAGGACGGGTCGTCGAAGTTCTGGCGGTTGATGCGGTCCACCTTGCCCGCGGCGAAGGAGGAGAGGTCCAGGGAGGACGCGAATGGGTCGCCGCCGAAGCCCATGTCGCCGCCAAAGCCGGGATCTTCCGCCAGCGCCGGCATCACGGAGCCCCGCGTGGAGCTCACCATGCCGGAGGAGTTCATGTTCATGCCCATGCCCATGTTATTCATGCCCATGCCCATGTTCATGTTCATGTTGACCGAAGGGGCCGTGACCGGTCGCGCGACGGGCATGGACGTCTGCGCGGGTCTGTTCTCCGCGATTGGCGCGATGGACATCCTGGCCGAGGCGGGCCTGGCGGCCGTGGCGCCTGGCGCGGGGGCGCCGAGTCGGTCCGCTCCGGTGGTATCTTGCTCGAAAGGCATGGCGAGGGACTGTCGCATCATGCTCTCGCGCTTGACCACGTTGAGACGCGCGCGGAACGAGTTGAGGTCGGCGACGCCGGAGACCCGCCGCGAGGGGTCCGAAGCCGTCATCGACGCATCACCGACGGATGGGTCCTGACCGTGGAACTCACCGCGCGCGCGCCTCTCCGCGTAGGAGAGTGCGCCGTTGCTGGCGTTGAGATTGGGACGGAGCGTGCCCGCGAGGCCTTGCTGCTGCGACGGACCGGCATCGGCCGTCACCCTCTGCTTGGAGCTCGCGGTGCCCTTCATCCACGACGGAGCGGCACCGTCAGAACCTGCCCCCGGCGCTCGCGCGCTGACGGGCCCGTGCGCCGCGTTCTCCTTGTCCTCCATCGTATCGCGCGACGGGGCTGGTCACCGCGTCGAGCGAATAGTGTTGGGGCGAGTGGCGCGAATGGGCGTACCCTTTCGTGCGTCTCTCTCTGCGCGATGGGGGGGCTCCGTCCGGCGTTACCCGAGCCTTCTTCTCGGAGTTGACGATGGCGTTTCATCCCCCTTTTTCCTGCCAAGCTTCGTTTCGTGTCACCGCCGAATAAATTTTCGAGATGGGCCGAGATCTCGTTGAGTTTATTTTTATTTCCGTATGGGCAAATAGAATGACGGCGTGTGTTTTTTAAAAAATAAACTCAAAATATCTTTGCCAGCGGGGCAGTGGAAATCCACAGTCCGCGATTTGCCCGGCAGTTACCCGCCCTTTACGATTCACGCGGCCAATGAAAAGACTCACAGAAAAAATCTCCTCGGAAAGAAACTTCCAAAGGAAGCCGCGCTTCAACGCGTTGTTCGACCGCGCCCCGTGTTTGACCATAGACAGACGCGCGGTTGGACGCGACTTACGTTGAGGTGAGTTCGTGAAGGCACCGGATAGCCGTGCATCTAGGTACGAACACCCTCGCGCCACTCGTCACGCGCAATCTGCGGCGTCCACCTCGTCTTCGGCGTTTTTTCAACTCCCAAGAGTCCACATCCGCGTCAGACGCCGGCGGCCCGCCCGCCGGCGAGCGCCCCGCCCGCGTACCCGCGACCGCCCGTCCCCATCTTCGAGCCCACGACCGGGTCCGCTGACATCGTCTCACCCACTCATTCACCGCAGGCGTTCGATAGGAACCGCGTTGGAGCGTAGTCGGCGGCGTCAAACCCCGCGCGCGCGCCGTTGAAAGGGTCGCCGAAGAGACAGGAAATCTTCCCGCGGCGCCGAGTAACAACACGACCACGCCGCCTACACGACCGCACAGGGCGCCGGGCGTCATGGGAGGCGGCGCGCAGGCTAACCCGGTACCGAACCCCGGCGTGGACTTCGCGATGTGCGCCCCGAACGACGAGATCATCGTCGTCGGCGGCTACACCAACACCGAGCTCCTCGCGCACACCCCCGCGCCGTGCGACGACCCGGCGAGATGCGGCGTGCACGTGCTCCGCCAGTGCGGCGTCACCGGGACGCTCACGCACCTCAGCACCAGCGCCATCGGCCCCAACGTCGCCTTCATCGTCAGGTCCCCGACCAACCCCTCCATCCTCTACGCCTCCACCGAGCGCATCGACGACGAAGGCGAGATCCTCACGCTACGCATGACGCGCGACTTTCGCCTCGTCGAGGAGTGCAGAGTCCGCGCCGGCGGGAAGAGCACGTGCTACCTCAACTTTAACAGGTCGCGCGAGTGGATGATGGCGGTCAACTACTGGGACGCCAAGGTGTCGTTGGTCAAGCTGTCGAAGGATGGACGCGTGGATGTCGAGTTTGAACCAGACCCAAAGTCGGTGCTCCAGCAACCCGGGGCCGATTACGTCGAACGGACGAGCCCGACCAGGGAGGAGCACTGGAAGTTTCGTCAGCGCTGGCCGCACTCGCACTGCTGCGTCACCGAACCTTACGCCGGCCTCGTGCACTTCGTCGTGGACCTGGGTCTGGACAAGGTGTTCACGTACAGGGTCAACAACAAGACTGGCGTGTTGGTGCCCAAAGGAAGCACGCGTTTAACCCCCGGTAAAGGCCCGCGGCATCTCCTCTTTCACCCGACGATCAAGTGCGCGTACCTCGTCAACGAACTGGACTCGACGGTTTCCGTGTTTCGTGTTGACATCCCACACGAGTGGACCAAGCCGTGCGACGACGACGTGGACGTGGACGTTGACGACACGTGTGAGTGCCCGCTGCGCGAGGATGGGTGCGAGGATGCCGGGGCTGTGCTTCGACTGACTCAGTGCCTGTCGTCGCTTCCCGAGTGCGAGCAAGGCAAGACGACGATCTCGCCGCAGGGCATCTGGAAAGCGGCGTCGCATTCCTCGGAGATTCGCATGCACCCCGGCGGTCGGTACTTCGCCGTGGGTAACCGCGGGCACGATAGCATCGCGCTGTACCGCGTGGACCAGGTGGACGGCACCGTCACACTGGCGGACATCGTGCACAGCGGCGGCGAGTGCCCGAGGAACTTCAACTGGACGTGCGGCGGACGGTTCTTAGTGGTTGGGAACCAAAACACGAACTGCATGGTGACGATGTCGTTCGACGAGTCAGCCGGTGCGCTGAAGATCGTGCA